>ERZ724524.981-NODE-981-length-18901-cov-7.061021_pt1 | contig 18901 bp, 18 predicted proteins | sample MGYA00376057_ERZ724524 | MGnify/ENA primary metagenome ERZ724524 (study PRJEB28724, sample SAMN07190888) | wastewater metagenome | isolation source: influent of sewage treatment plant in Hong Hong | place: USA: Christiansburg, Virginia | collected 2016-03-01 ...
ACAGGACCTTGGAAGGCGTTTTAAATGGACTCGCCGCTTAAGGTCCTGTACATGAGCAAGCCCATATGAACGAACTCATCCAGCTCAGCGAGACAGCTGGCGCACGCTCTGTTGAGCTCGTAGACGACCTCATTGATTTTGCCTCTCAGGCCAACCAGGCGGCCCTGCTTCACCGCGACCTTTCATGCGATCTAGCGTTCCCTGAGCTTCGTTCCATCGCCGCCTTCAAACCATTCTTGTCGTCGGTCAACCTGGTCAAGGAGGGGAGCGTCAACTGCTCATCATTGCTGGGCTCAACGCAACTCACCGACGTAGGGGCCTTCACCGGCGGGCAGCTCTCGCTCGTATCAGGAGGGTTTGTTCGGTCCAATGTGCCCCTCTTGATCGTGCGCAGCACCAAGAGCACCACTGCCGCGCTTGCCGTGATCGAGGGGTCAACCATTCAATACATGTTGAAGCTGACCGGTAGCCGTACACAGGGCTGGCTGCACATCGGTAATGCCTGGCTCGATGCCAACGGCGAATATCGCACGACTCCCCCGCTTACTACCTATTCCACGATTTCCACCACGGACTCTAAGAAATACCCCTATGCCGTTCACACCGGCGTGAACACCACCGCCTCTTGGTATGAGGTAATGGAGGACCAACGCTACCTGTTGCAAACCTGCCTGCTCCTCTCGTTGTTGCTCGCTGGGGCGGTGTACAGCAGCGTCGGCAGACCCAGATCTCTCTACACAGAGTTGGCGCATGGGTTGCGGGCGGCGGAGTTTGTGCCCTATTTCCAACCCATCATGGACCGCGACGGTAAGCGGATCATCGGCACCGAAGTGCTGATGCGCTGGCAGCGCCCATCTGGGGTACTGATCCGCCCTGACCAGTTCATTCCCCTGGCCGAGGAAAGTGGCCTGATCTGCGACATGACGGTACAGATGATGAGGAAGGTCGCTGACCTGCTGGTGTGTCGTATCGAACTGCTGCCCAAGGGCTTTCATGTGGCCTTCAATATCAGCGCCACGCATTGCAAAGACAATGCGCTGCTGCATGAATGTACCCGCTTCCTGAGTCGCTTCCCGACCGGTTCTGTACAGCTGGTGCTGGAACTGACCGAGCGGCAGTTGTTCATGGATGATGACCACGTTCTCACCTTGTTCAAGCGACTAAATGAACTAGGCGTGAAACTGGCCATAGACGATTTCGGCACCGGCAATTCCACTCATGCCTATCTACAATCCTTCCACATTGATTTCCTCAAGATTGATCGCTCCTTTGTAAACCTCATCGGCAAGGAAAGCGTGTCGAGCCACATCATCGAAAACCTCATAGATTTGGCCAACCGGCTGAACCAGGTGATTGTGGCGGAAGGCGTGGAGACCCGTGAACAGGCTGAGTATCTGGCCAGCAGAGGTGTCCACCTCTTGCAGGGGTATCTGTTCGGTAAGCCAGTTCCGTTTGATGTGTTCATCAAGGAGCACAATCTGACGGATCTGTACTCATCGGGCCGGGCCTCGGAAAGGGTGCTTAACCAAGCTACGCCTGCGTAAAGAGGGGCTTTGACCGCGGTCGATCTCCTCCGAGGACGGTGAGGCCTGCTTGCACGCTGCGGCTGCTCGCCCACCGTGATATACTGGATATAAACCCAGTAATCAGTGTCCCGTCATGACCTCAAGTGAACATCCCCTTTTGCCTTTGCCCCTCTTTGCAGATCGGGTCAGTTGCGGGTTCCCCAACCCCTGTTCGACATTTTCCGATCACTCAATTGACCTCAATCAGCTCTGTGTTCGTTCTCCTGCCTCGACGTTTTTCGTCCGGGCATCTGGCGACAGCATGAGGGATAAGGGGATCCTGGACGGCGACCTACTCATCATCGATCGCTCCGTGTCCGCCGTGGATGGCGACATTGTCCTGGCCGTGCTCGATGGCGAGTTCACCGTTAAGTGCCTCCAGACCAAGCCCTGCCCTGCCCTGGTGCCCGCCAATCCCGCGTACTCCACCATCTATCTGACCGAGGAAATGGACTTCCAGGTGTGGGGGGTGGTGACGTTCGCGCTGCACCAAACGTGGTGCCGATAGGATGGGACAGAAGTTGATCGCGCTGGTGGACCTAAACTCAGCCTATTGCGAGATGGAGCGCCTCTTCCGTCCAGATCTCAAAGGACGAGCGATTGTAGTCTTGTCGTCTTCGGATGGTTGCGTTGTATCGCGTTCTGCCGAAGCCAAGAAGCTGGGCGTCAAGATGGGCGAGGTTTATTTCAAGATTCGAGAGTGGTATGAGCACCAGGGCGGCGTGGCATTTAGTTCAAATTTCACGTTGTATGGAGACCTTTCAGCCAGATTCATGGCCATTCTCAGTACAATGACCTACCAATGTGTCCCTTATTCAGTCGATGAAGCTTGGGTAACGATTGACACCGCTTGGGCTGGTGATCCCACGGAGTATGGCCGCGCCATCCGGGCCAAGGTGCTGCAATGGATCGGGCTCAGCTCGGGAGTTGGCATTGGCCCTACGAAAGTTATTGCAAAGCTAGCCAGTGCCGCCAGCAAGCGGTGGCCCAAGACCGGGGGGGTCGTGGATCTCAGCGACCCCGCCCGCCTGGCAAAGCTGATGGCGATCACCCCCGTCGATGAAGTATGGGGCATTGGCCGCAAGCTATCCGCAAAGCTGGTGGACCAGGGCATCCGAACAGCGGCGGACCTCGCCGCAGCCGACCCAAAGATCCTGCGACGGCGCTATGGGGTGCTCGTGGAGCGCACGGCACTGGAGCTGCGGGGGATCCCCTGCGCAGGCCTGGAGGAGATGGTCAAGTGCAGGCAGCAAGTCATCGTGTCACGCACCTTCGGTGAGCGGATTTCGAACAGGGACGTTATGCGCCAATCCCTCGCCGTGTTCATCGAGTTGGCGACAGAGAAATTGAGGCGCGAAGGAGTCTGTTGTCAGCACATCAGCATCTTCATGCAGACAAGCATGTTTGACACCAAAGGGCCGCAATACGCCAATCAGGCAAGCACCGGCCTGGTCGTGCCAACTGATGACCCCCGTGTGTTGCTGGCCACCCTTGAACCCCTGCTCACCGGCACATGGCGTGATGGCTACCCGTTCAGCAAAGCAGGCATCATGCTCTCTGACATCCAGCCAAAGGGCCTACGTCAGGGCGATCTGTTTGCAGCGGACCACATCGACCCCCGCCGCGAGGCCCTGATGAATGTGGTCGACGCCATCAATCACAGCGGCAAGCTGGGGAAGGTGTACTTCGCCGCCCGGGGCCATCGAGACCTGTCCTCCATGATCAAGCGTGAGCGGTTGAGCCCCAGGTACACTACCAACCTGGCGGAATTGCCGGTAGTTAAGGCTTAACGCTTATTGGCTTTCCGGCTCAATGGTGGTTCATCGCCAGAAAGACAAAGGCCACCCGAACGATACGAGTGGCCTTTATTTAATTCCCAGCGATGACTGGATTACTATCTGTGACTTCTCCCCGCCGCTGCGAGGGCGAGGCCCCCAGTTCTAAGTGGGAACTACCTTTTCCACAACGGCAACTGTTCATCAGGCGTTACTGGTCTCTTGCCTTCTTGCACACCTGCTGGCACATCGGTGTTGACCATCCCCTGATCAGACCCTTTCCCCTCCCCAGTCGGTGTTTGTGGTGCTTCACCTGGATAGGTCAAGTTCATTACAAAACTTGCCACGTTCGTTCCACTACCTTCGGGGCTCGCAGCATATTGGTGGCCTTTCAGCTTGCGATCCGCTGTTTCTTGCAAATTATTTGCATCAACACGGGTCTGATGCCCATCTGTACCTGTTTGTTCAATCGCGGCTTTGACCGAATCCTGATTTCGGTTCAAGAGTAACGGTGGAACGTCCTGCCTACCGTTGTCGTATGCGTGATCGCTAGCGACCGTCCCCCTATGCCCCTGATGCTCTTCCGGTATTCCGCCAGCACCCGCCGTGATCGCTCCCTCTGCACTTGCCTGATTAGCCTCAACCTGACCTTGCAGCGTACTCATGCCACTGCTGGTTTGGCCTTGGGCACCTCCTATTACCTCGTTGACATTGCCGACACCGGCGTGCGTGGTAATTTCGTCATGATGAGACGTTGTTTCGAGCATCTTGATCATCTGTTGTAAACCAACATCTGGATTGGATTTGTCCAGTCTGGTCAACATCTCGTGGGCCACATTCCTATCATCATTGTCCAAGCCACCAACCAACTTAAACGCCGTTTCGCCAAGTAAACTTGCACTTGCAACGGACCAGGCTGCAACCTCGCTCAAGGTATGATTGGAGCGGCTCATCGCATTTTCATAATAACCTTGTAGCGATTTCTCCGCGTCCTTTGATAACGTCCCATCACTCTCTATGACGCCAGCCTTGACCAAGGACTCACGATTTGTCGGGTCAGAGGCCATATTCTGTAAGAAGGCCGCTGCATTAATTTTTTCACCTGTTTGCCCAAGTCGGCCAAAGTCGGTCTTAGCAGCTAACGCGCCTGACTGCACGTAATCCCTTGCCTCTCGCATTTGCTCGGTCGTCGACCGATTCTCTGCATAGTTCTCAGACGCCGTCGCAACTCTGGTCGCTGCATTGCGATACTCAGCACTATTCGAAAGTGTTTCTCCTCTGAGGAATTTGCTGGCCTCGTTTAATGTCGCTTGCTCACTGGCTGTCAGGTCGGTGGATTTTGCTGTCGACCTATCGTAACCCGTTGTTCTGGTGGTACCGGTGGACTCACTGGTGGATTCGCTATATTTATCCCCGGAAGATGTTTTGTACCCACCTCCCGTGCCTGCAATGTTGAAACCCAAGAACCCTTGCAGTGCTGATTCATAGCCTTTGCTACCATTCATGGCAATCTGAGTGGCTTGCTCCTCACTGACACCCAACCGCTCCTGAATGATTTTTTTCGAATTAGCCAAGGCAGCTGCCCCATGTTGTAGCTGCTGGCCTTCTTCTCTTGAGAACGATTGATTACTACCAGCCGTATTAGCCATGGCGACCATTTCTTGGACGCTTTTCTGGAATTGGGCTGCCGAGGTTCGCTGCTGAGCAACAGCAGAACCATATGACCTATCTAACGACTGTTTTACAGACCCGCCTATGTCTGCGGTAAGCCCCAGGTTCTCAGCACCGCCCACCACGCTACCTGCGAACGAATTGGGATCCCAGGACGCAGTTTGCTCGCCCATGGCAGTCTTGCCGTTATCCGGCGCACTGCTGATGTTGGGTGCGACATAGTGTGAATTGACCGGTGCCTCTGGGGAGGCCTTGGACGCAACCCCAGCCATCCCTTGCACCCCTTTGTAGAGGACAGCCATGGCCAACGATGGTATGGCGGCCATCATCATTGAACCAACAGCCAGATAGGTTTGGGCCTTTTCTGCGACCCCTGGCGTCCCGTTCCAGCTCAATGCTGCCGGGCCAAAATCTCCAGACGTACTCATGTCTGAGGACAGCGCGTAGTTGATGTACGATTCCACCCCCACCGCAATCAGGGGCCACAGATTCGTGAAGAGCACAAACATCACATAGGATCCCGCCGCCTGGAGGCCATAGCTACCGGTGACGAGCATGAGAAGCATGACCGGGGCGACGAAGATGGCAAAAAACTCGAAGAAGGTGATCAACGCGGGGGCGAGTTCGTTGAACATTTCGTATGAGGAGGCCATTTTCACAAGGCGCTGTTCGCTCGCTGTGTACTGCATTTCTGCGGTTTGACGACCGACCGAGTCTTGCGCTTCTCGCGTCCCTTTCTTCACTTGGGACCAGACCAAGCGTTGTAGCGACATCTCGAACATGCCGATACCCGAGCCTGTGAACATCCTGGTGGCCTGCTGGACAGCCTCATCCTTTATCCCCATGGCCGTGTTGTATCTAGTAACAGCAGCCTTGAACTCGGGACTTTGCAATTGGTTCACCAAGTACGTCCACATGTCAGCGCAGGTTTTAACAGCGGGGGTACCGGATTTGACCACGGTCTGCGTCTGCCAAAACGTATTGGTGCTCTTGACCGAGAGCAACGCATCGGTTGGCGGTGAGTTCAGGATTTTGGTCCATGTGATTTCCTGAGCTGGCCCTCCGGTGATCATGTCCCGACCGACGCATTCACGCATGTAGTTATTGAGTGACCCACACAGATCCAGGTTGCCGTTCATCATGCAAACCACAGCGGTCGCATAATCCTCCTGATTCAACTTCATCAAGGACCGCAACGGGTCCAGCCCACCATGACCACTGTCAGATGCGTCGTAACCGTTTAGTGGCGTCACGACACTAAAGGCGGTGCGAAAATCGTCGGTTATCCGTGACAGCAGCGTGGTCGCCACGCTGCCACTGATAGCTACCAGCAGCGGTACGTTGTCGATAGTCTGTACCTGGCTGGTGATCCGGCTCTCGACTAGCACCGTGACCCGCGTCTGTGGGCCAGTGAGAATGATAAAAATGATGAGGCCAAAGAAGAAGTTGTGAACCGGTTTTTGTTGGTCGTCGACCACCTTTTGCAGCGCGGTAATGAGCAGTTTGAGCAGCGCAAGAACCGCTGCCCCGTAGTAGATGTTATGACCGTCCGAAAACATCATTGCCAGCGCGTTGTATGCCGCAACGATCATCTCAAAATTGCCAGAAACGTATACGTCCCACATAACCCGATCCTTATTTACCCTGGCCTTGAATTTCAACGAGGAAGCGCATCGTAGCGAGATTGTTTGCCAACCGTTGTTGGGCCAAGGCAGTCTCGCCCGTCATCGCCTCCATTTGTTGACCCAGGTCGTCCATGGCTTTGTTGAGCTGATCGATATAGGCCACTTGTTTGTCCAGCGCATTCGTTCCCATCCAGTGCTTTAACCGCACGATGAAGCTCTTGATGGAGCTGCTGATGACTTCATTGGCAATCACCTTTGAGAACAGCTCAATGTTGTGAGTTGCCAGTCCCGGAGGGGTTTTTTCGAGGTACGTCAAAAATTCGACGGTGAGAATGCTGAGGAACTTTTGATCGCTCGGGGTAAGGGGCTGGCGGGTGTGCAAGGCGGGGTGCAGCAGGATAAGCCGTTCAGAGATGGTTTGAGCCAGCCCCTTCCAGTCAGCAACAGTCACCGGACCCGGGTTCATACATTTAACGACCTCATCACACTTGAGAACAGTTACCTGGTCAGCGGAAAGCAACAAATCCCGAGCTGTCATGGTGGCCGTCTTGGGCGTAGCTTTGATGACTTTCTCGCCACTCGAATCAGCCTTGACGCTGACGATCATGGTGCCTAATAACGATTGGATCAGCTCTCTCCAGTTGTAGCTGACCCCCTCAATGGCCCAGTTTTGCACTGTCTGTTCGTTAAGCTGGTCCCAGACCAGGTTGTACTCCATATCTTTTGCCACTTGTGGGTTGGCTGTAACTACTGCATTGGTTTTGTTGCCGGTGAAGGTATCGGCCTCGCCCTGGTCACTAAAGAAACCACCGAAAATTGCCTGGGGTTTGATGAGGGAGTTCTCACGTACCTGGTTCATCGTCTCCTTACCCAGCTTACTGTTCGACAGCATATCGTTGGTGGCGGTACAGGCATCACGCGACTTGGCGTTGAGCTCGTTGAGCGTATCGGACAACGATTCCAGCGTGGACATACAGGTAGCGCACACTGCCTGCATCCCGACTGAAAATGCGTATGTGGCTGCACCGTTAGCAATGCCACGCATCACTTGCACCATCTGGTCCTTGTTGATAATCGAGAACGAGCCAGTGAAAAAGTCGATACCACCGCAACCCGCATTGAGCTTGGGTGGCACGACCGAGATGATGTTCGGGGTAACACGCGGGATACGAGCTGAAAACCCGCCCCCGGTGGCTCCGAACCGTTTGGCTGTGTTGAACGTGGTGGCCGAAGTGCTGTTGCTCATCATGTCCCCAAACACCGTTTTCATGGGGTTTTCCGCAAATGCGGAGCTACTGGCCACACAACTGATGATCAGCAGTAGCGCACGTATAGAGCGTTTCATTGTTCAACTCCTTGTGGTTGCGCCGAGTTAACCTGCTGCGTGGTGTAGCTGGGATAATTCAGACGGGTTTCAAATTGCGCGATAAGAGCATCAGGACTGCGCTCAAGGTCGGACTTGGACACTTCAATCAGGCTGGAGGCGTTTTCGCCCGGCTGGCTGCCCTCAGCACGGACAAGCTCACCGGAGGGTGATATTGAGGCCTCATCCGTCATCAGGAATTGGCGCACATCGCGGGAGTCTTGCAGCTCTTGCTCAGTGATGAATCCAGCGCCCCTTGCCACATAGAGGATGGTTTCCAGAAGTTCATCCATGGGTACCAGCCCCTCACTGACCTTGTGGATCTTGGAGCCATCATTGGAGACCAGGAACATGCTCGGGGTCTTCTCGACGCTTAGCTTGGCCGCCATCACTCCGCCCTCATCCACAACCACATCGGCAAACTCGCTACCAGGGAGAGGCAGGCCATCCATGGAGACGGCAAGGATGTTGACGTTGTACAACCGTTCCAAGAAATTGAGGATCGGGCCTTCCTTGATGCAATACTGGCAAGTGCTGGAGTAGAAGAACCACAGACCCGCCTTGTCGAACACCTTCTGGACTGCCGCCGCTTTGCCCGCCTTCACCTGTTCGTTATGCGTCGTCAGCTGGAACTGGGTTTCTGGCCGACGGCTGTCTTCATTCAGCTGCGGATTGGCGATATACATCCGCCTGGTTTCATCTTGGAATTTCGTGGCCATATCCACGGCCATTTTTTGGGCCAGCCAGTACAGCTTCACCTTCTGCATGTCGCCCGGGTTGTTCATGGCGTCGTCGAGCATCTTGGGAAGGTTCTCGCGTAGCCACTTAACGTCGATTTGCACCATTTCTTCATTGGGTGCGGGAGTCGGTTGTGCCGGTGCTTCTTCATCGGGTGCCGCTTCATCAACCTCCTGCTCGGCGGGATCCTGGTACCAATGCCAACCCAGCGTGGCCGCATTGCTTTGTCGCTCCAAGCCCTGCATGTAGGCCTCACGCTCTTTCTCTAGCTGCGCTTGGCGTTCCGCCATCGGATCGGCTGATACCTGCATCCCCGATATGGCTAACAACACGCTCAAAGCCACCATGCCGACTTTTTTCATAATTGCTCTCATCTCACCTGATAGGATAGTTTCTATTATATTCAGTTCAGGGGATCCGCCTAGTGCTAGAAGGTGATTTTTGCGGCATTATTGGCTGGATTGACGTAGGAAGGGCAGGAAAATGGCTGCGGAGTTGCTGGTGGCCTGACGGTGCCAGCGGGCGTTCTGGGGCTGTGGAGCCGTAGAGGGACTGGAAAAGATGCCTTCTCTACCGTTGGCGTACCGCTCTCACAGAGCGGGTCGTTTGGAGCAGCTGGAGGGTTACGATCTGGCGGGGCGGGTCATGGTGCAGTTCGAAAGGGCGAAGATCGGCTGTTCTCGCTGGATGAGGTCGCGCGACCTTGCCCTGAAAGAGCGAACGGAGGAGACGGCTCGCAAGCCACTACACCCGATGGGAATCCCAAGCAAAGGATAAGCTGATCCCCCCGTGCATCAGCCGATCAACGCAGGACGGGCCCAGTGCATCCGGCAATTCCGAACTGTTCAGATTGGTAATGACCACCGTCGGCAGCAACTTGTTATACCGCTCGGAAATTAGGTCGAACAGAATCGACCTATCCGAGTCGCCACTCAGTCCCACGCCGATTTCATCGACCACAAGCAGATCAACCCCGGCATAGAAGTCGATCAGCTGTTGCTCCGTGATCTCGGCATCGTACCGGCGACCCGACCTGATGTTGCGAATGACCTTGGGCGCAGTCGTAAACACAACGGTATGCCCCCGCTCTTCTAGAGCTCGACACAACGCATACCCCAGGTGAGTTTTGCCAGTCCCGGCACTCCCTGTGAAGATCATGCCTACCCCCTCGGCAAGCCGATCTTGGAAGGTGGCGACATAACGGGAAACCACATCTTTCACCCGCTCTTGCTTCTCATCTTTCGCCTCAAATGAAGCAAGAGTGGCGGATTTGTAGCGCGGAGGTATCCTCAGAAATTCCATGTAGTCGTCACCGAAGCGGGTTATCGAAGAAGGTGGGAGTGAAGACGTAGGCCTCGCTCAAATCCGAAGCGTAAAGCTTGTTGATGAACACCGGCACCTCAACCTGATGCTGCCCGCGTACCAGGAACAGACCGGACACGGCACTCCCTTCACTGCGACTCACCATGGCGAAGGAAGGCATCGTTTCAAGAAAGAAGTGGCCATTGCGTACCAGATGAATACTGCGCTTCGCCTCTACCAGCCATGGGACTTCACCAATGCTGCCAATCGAGCTCATGAACACCGCATCGAGCGTTCCACCATCGCAATAATCACTGTTCACGCCAAACACGGTGCCATAACGCCCGGGGGTTTCCGCGAAACGCATCTGCATCGGTGAGCCGTCGACATAGAACTGAACCTCTGGCACCCCTACAACAGGGTTGCGTTTGGTCGAGCCAGAACCGCAAACCATATCGGTTAGCTCCTCTAAGTTGCCGGGCGCATAGGCGTGGGAGAGATAGTCGAAGTCCGCATCCGAGACGGCTTGATCATAAGAGAGGGCCGTCACGCCGAGTTCCGCCGTTGAAGAGGCAATCGAACGCGCACCCAGCAGGGTAACGCTATCGGCCACCCGTTCGTACTGGGCGCTATAACCCGTCTCAGAACGGTTGTACTGCATCGACGGGCCAGAAGAACACCCAACCAGACCTGCCCCAAACAGGGATAGACACACCCCTTTCACCATGCCGCCAACACTATACATAGTCGACCTCACACTCCCGTTAAGTGCCCCATAACCACAGATATTGATATTTATCTTGCTAAATTCGAGTATACGCCTAGCCAGTTTGTAATCAATAGTGGTCTGTTGCTTAACCAGCAAGAAGCCCGAAAGAGCACTATTGCACTCGCTTGGTTTCCTTTAAGGACATTGTATGAGTCGTATAGAAGGCCTATCTGGTTAGTCAGCTAACCGCTTTAAACTACATTGTGGCTTGACAACCAACCGCGCATAGCAGGAAAATTCACATAGCAACCAAATGGAATATCACACACGCACGCACGAACGGAGTTTAAGAAAATGAGAACAGTCCACTTCAAACCAGACCTTTGCGCCGTCACAAATAGTCGTGACCCGATAGAACTCAAAAACTCGATTGTCCTCGTAGAAGGCAATTCAGAATATCTCATTGGTGATGATGCTAAGGATTATGGTGGATCTGGTCAACGCCTCATTGGTGGGTCCATTCAAGACAAACATTATCAGCGGTATATTCAAGCGTTATTGGCCAAAGGCCTTGGCCCAGGTGACCACACCATCTCAATCGGCTTGTCGGCAGCAGCAAACTACATCGACGAGTTTCGCACAGATAAGAGCAGCAACGTATTGAATCAGGAAGATCACAAGCTGCTCGCCGGGTTAGTGGCTGAGATTAGGTTCCGTAGCGGCAGAACCGATGCGCCTATTCAACTTTGCCGTGTGAAATTAAAGCCGGAGGATGTGCCGGTACTGTACGAAACAGAAGCGGTCCGCAACGTCATACCTAATACCGCAATGACTTTTGGCATATTCCAGATTGGCGGCGGTGACTGGCAAAGTTTGCTGGTAGTCGACGGCGAAATTAAGCGTGACACTCATGCCCGCGTCGCTGGTATCAGACATTGCATTAGCAGAATGAAAGAGCAGTTCGGCCTCCAACCAGATACCGCAGAAAAAGCTTGGCATACCGAAACAGCACCGAGCTGGGGCAAGAACCTCTACGCCAGCGAATGGGAAAGCTGCGTCGACGCCAAGAAAGAAATCGTCCAAAGCTATGTGGCAACGTATTTCCCCGAGCTGGTGAACAAGTTCCAGGGCTATCAGGACCGCATTAAAGCGATTGTCCTCAGCGGCGGTGCCGTACACGATGCAACGTTTGTAGATGCGCTGATTGCTGAAATGCCTTCTCGCTATTCCATTTACACCATTGACCAGTTCCAAATCATGGAGCCGGATGGTTCGAAATTAATGGATCCGTCCTTTACCTGTGCGTTTGGCATACACTCTACGGGTGTTAATGTCGGCCTCGATATTGGGAACGCCTATCTCAAAGGGGTATTCGATGTCTGATTTTACCGATTCCGATCGCCGCATCCAAATAAGAGTAGCGCCTGACGCCGTAGTGAAACATCTGACGGACCCGGCGATGGGTTCGAAACTACGATTGGCACTCAACGGCAAGATTGAAATTCCGCCGGTGCTGGAATATCTGCTCAACGATGCAACAAAGTCGAAAAGGGTAGTCGCCCTCTTGCAGATCATGTTCAGTTATATTGACGACTTCGAACGAAATAACCCGGAAGGATCCTCGGCCCTTGAAAAGGCCACACAAGAAGTAGCCAAGAAAGCGGAGGCTGGAAATCAGCCGAGTGGTAAGAGTTCCACCCGTAGCAGGCCGACGATGACCTCGAATGACCTTGCAAATTTCAAGTAGTAAGTCGTAAAACCAGTAGCACGAGAGGGGCCAACGGGCCCCTTTTTTTCGCCTTGGCGACCCGCCATACCGTCCCCCCTCCTCACCCAAATCACTTTCCAAAACGCAAGAGTGACCTCCCTCAAGCCGCAGCAAGGTAGGGCATTAAAATCGAATTTATTCACACAAATTTGTGCGAAGGATTTTTTATGATTGCTCTGATGAGGACATTTGAGACCCATCCGAAACCGCGGCAGTATTGAAAAGCGCCGAGGAATCCAAATTATTCACACAAATTTGTGCGAAGGATTTTTTAGGTATGGACTCATGTCGATTTGTGCGACCCATATGACACCCTAAACTGTGTCGAACAGCGAAGAGGTATCCAAATTATTCACACAAACTTGTGCGAATGATTTTGCCGATCGTTCGCCAGATGCAGTTCTGACGGCTCATCTGGCCAGAAAATTGCCCCGGGCGTGAAGTTACAAGGATGCACTACCAACTCCCCCGGTTAGCAAAAATCATCACACAAATTTGTGTGAAGAATTTGGCACTTTGGCGCATAGTAAAACGCCTTTAACTATCCTGTCGAATCAGGTATTGTTACTTGGCTGGTTCGGAAACTGACCTTTGGACCGGCTTCTGGCATACCGGGCACGCCGAAAACCAATTGCGTTTGTGTGAATAATCCAAAGTTTCACACAAATATATTTAGGAAAATCAGGGGTAACAAAATGACGGATTTTGATGATGTCTCTGGGGCTTGTGAGGCAATCGCCATTGAGGTTCAGGGTACTGTCATGCAAACCTCGGATGCACTGTACGACCTGGCACGGGCAGTGTGTGACCGGTACTGGGCCAAGTTCCAGATGAAAAACCGTAGCCAGGCACACCTCCCGGAAGACAAGCGCCAGCTTGGGAGGTTTGCCCCTTTCGTGCGTCGGCACCCAGCAAATGGGAAAATTTACATTCGTTGGCGGAATTATCACCCGAGTCGGACTGGCGCTAGGGGGAAAAAGGTTTTTGGTGTGGACGTACCCCCATTAAAAACTGGGCACTACCAGCCATCGCAATTTGGTCATCTGGCCCAAGTATGGGAGTTGGACCTAATTATCAAAACTGAGCAGCAATTAGCTCAAATCCGGTCTTTGCAAGACCACCTGCACGACATGAACGTTCAATTGAAAAAATCACAGAGGAAGTACCAATGGCAACTGAACAGCAGCAGCAATCTGCCAATAAACTCAACGGCGCAGCAAATACAGGACGAAGCGGAGAAAATATCGCAGCTCGACCCGCTGCTGGAGCAGTTTCTAAACCAGCCGGGCGCTATGTGAGAGCGAGCAACGAATTTAAACCGGATGCCGGTATGGCTGTGCTCAATCTCAACGCCAAGAGCTGGATGGTGAGCCGATTTGTCTCGGGTAGCTTCCAGAAAACGCATTATGCGTTCCTGCGTGTCGGCACCCTGTTGCGCATGACGGCATCAGACCCGGCCAACCAGAAGAAGATTCTCGACTGGCTGGACTTTCTCTTCAAGAACGCCAACGACAGCGTAGAAGCAGATCGCGCTTCGCTCAAAGTGTTGTCCAAATCCCCAGATATTGAGGGGCTGGATATTGTTTTCAGTGAACGAGACGATGTGTTTAAGTTTTATATCAACCATCCGAAGATGGTGCGTTTCGTCAAACTCATCCCAACCATCGACGATTTGGCACTCGAAACTGATCGTCTATGGTATGCAGGGGTTGTCCCAGATGAGCAGCGAGAAATGACGTTCAAGAAGTTGATGTATCCCATCAATGCCATCACTGAACATTTTAATTACGTCACCAACGTAGCGCGGCGGCAGGGCCAGCCCTACTCAGCCGAATTGTTCCTGACTCTGCTTTCTGAACAAGCGACGATGCGCGATTTCATCATGCACCATTTTAGTGATGAAGATACCAAGCTCTTTGCTACCACGGTGAAGAGCATTGCCGGAATAGTGTAATGTTGAAAGTTTTCTGTGTGGGGCTATTGGGGTAGCCCCATTTTTTTTGAGGTGGCCCATGAAGGAATTGGCATTTAAACTCGTAGCCAAATGTATTAGGTTATTTCCGAAATCGAAAAAGGTAACCCGTAGCGATCTGCTCACGGAGGTGAAAACAGTCTCCGGTAAGACGGTCGTCCCGAACGGCGTATTTTATTCCCCGATGCCAATCATTGGGATCCAGCTGTTATCCATCGACGATGTTCTCGCCCCGCACGCGAAGACCATTAACGACATCGTTAAACGCTCTGGGCTATCGGACGGACACCCGCAATTCAATCCAAACAAACTTATTCACGGGGTTATTTGGCGTACCGCTGAATATGTTCATTTGCTGCCTGCCAGCGAAGACTACCACCACATCGAAGCAGGCGGACTACTGTCGCATAGCCTGGAAGTTGCGAAGACGGCGCTGGGAGCTGCCTACAACACCGACCTCCCTGCAAAGACGCATTCCGATCTTGAAACCATCCGACGCTCTCGCTATTTCTACGCCGTGTTCATCGCCGCCCTCCTCCACGACATCGGCAAAGTCTTCATGGACGTTCGCGTATACAGCGTCGACAACGGCAACCTGATGTGGGAGCCGCGCCTGGAGTCTTTAACGGCCTGGGCGCTCAAGCACGGGGTTAACAGCTATCGGGTAGAGTACCGGCCAGGCCGAGCCAAGAGCCACGAGCGGGCCGCAAACTACGTGTTAAGCGCCGTGCTGACCAACGAAGCCAAGGAATACCTGCTCGCCTGCAAGACCGACGACATGTTCACGGAAATCGACGAGGCAATCAGCCATTACGCCGAGCGAGACAGCTACATCGCTCAAGCACTGCGACAGGGCGATAGCTACTCTACGTTGCAGGACATCAAGGGCCGCCACTCACGCGATACGGGCCGCCGCAACTACTCCCTCGCAACTCATTTCATCCATGCCTGCCAACGCTTAACGCCGAATTGGAAGATCAACCAGCGCAGCGGGATGGTGTGGACGATTGGCGGGGATGCGTATTTGGCCTTCCCGAATGCCCTCAACACGATCATGCAGGACATCGCGGTGCATGGCGTGAAGGCACCCAAGGATGTCCATGAGGTCTACAACCTGCTCGTTGAGCAGCACATCGTAGAGGCTACCGACAGCACGACCCGTTGCTCGTTTTGGATGCCTGGGGAGTACACCACTGAGCAGGCCTTCACAGCGCAAGAGAACATCGCGATCAAGCGCGTGGGTCAAGACTGGATTGCCGTTGTAAAGCTCAAGTCCGTCCATTACGCCTTCGGATCTGGCGTGATGCCGGAGTCCAGACCTGGAGTGCTGTTGTTGAGTCGAGAAGGCAACATGCTGCACTTCGAAAAGGGCAAGCTTTACCAGCCGACTGCACACACCGCTAAGGAGATGCAGGCGAGGGTCAAGCAGCGCGAAGAGAAAGCAAAGGAGGAAGAGGCCAAGCTGGAGCGGTTGAAAGTCGAGCGTGAAGAACAAGCGATCAAGGAGGCCAGGGAGAAGGCCGAAGCGCAGGTTGAGCTGGAGCGACAGCAACGGGCGGCAGCGGCAGCCAATGAGCAGGTCGAGACACCGGCAGAACAACCCCCCATCGCTACAGAACCATCAGGAGCCCAACCCGCTACTGCCGAATCAAGCGAAGAGGCTCAGGTGGAGGCCGAAGTGCCATGCGACCCGCGAGAGCCAACAGAAGACGACGCTATGGCCCATGGTGATGCGCAGGAGAGCGTTCTGGCTGGCGCGAGTACCAATGCAGCCACTTTGGTAGCCGATGCAGCACAGGGCGTTACAGGGGTCGAAAATGAAAGTGCCACGGTGGTGAGTGACAGTGCCGTTGAAGTCGCCAGCGTTGAAACCACCGCTGACTCTGTCGAGACGCCAGCAATCGACCAGCAACGCCAGGACACCAGCAGCGGAGTGCAGGCGGTAACACCGGGAGGCAACGCTTTTAGCGGCGGGCCAAATCGTCTCAGGAACAAGCCCGTGCCGCCGGTAGCAGCTCCAGCAGTGCCACCACAACCTGATACCACAAGCGAAAGCGGTCAGCAGCCCAACTCACCGCAATGGTCAATGTCAAAACGGCAGAGACGTTTAACGGAGGCACAGACCGCACCAGCACCACATCAGGCTCCCGAATCTGTACGTGATGAAGCTCAGTCGAACACCGGCGAAACGGAAAAAGCGACAGCATGGATCGAGTGGGTGGGCAACCAGCGCGGTGAGGGGAAGGTACTCTACCACCAGGTAGAGGGCGCAACGTATCTTCGTCTTACGCCGTTGAGCCAGCAGTTGATGCAAAGCCCGGATGCCGTACTGCAAACGTTGAATCTGGCCGGGACGCTGGCACGGTCTCAAGACAAGGCAGGCTTGCCCGTCGTCGTCCAGCACGAGGTAGCCGAAGGGGTGTTTGAAGCGCACTGCAAGTTGAGTGCAAGCGGAGAAGCGATTCTCAATAAATCAACGGGGAAAGTGTGGGGTGGCGACGAGTTTAAGGGCGTGTTCTGGCGCTCAGAGCGAGACGCAGAACGTGCGAGAAAGACCGAAACCCCGCTTACCGAGATGGATGCCTCGACTCCTGACACCGCTACGGCCATGCCTACCCAGCAAGAGGGGGATCCGGCCCCTCAACAGTTGGATAGCCATGACCACGAGCAGATAAACCTTGAGGCACTGGGTTCGGCATTAGACTCCTCGAACCATCGCTTATCTGAAATCCTTCGCGTTCATGACGTTCTCAAACACAGGAAAACCCATCGAGACAACAAAAAGGCCACTGTGATCCTTGACGACAACTCCACAGCATACGAAGCAGCGTTTTTTGAGGCCTGTGCCGATGGTGTCGTTTCCTGCCACATGAAGGAACTCAAAAGCTTCCAACGAAAAATCGAGGGCACCTTGTACTACGTTGTTCCGCCAGAGTTTTAATCAATTACCCACAGATTCCGGCATGAGTTGTCCAGCGTTTCTGTGGATAACATTCCACCACCTACCAACCAACTACAGGGCCCCTGACGGGGCCTTGTGCATTGTGGCGCGAGCCACGCGGCCAACGGACGCGCATCAGTGCTGGCGAGTCTCCGAGCCACGCGGCCAACGGACGCGCATCAGTGCTGGCGAGTCTCCGAGCCACGCGGCCAACGGACGCGCATCAGTGTTGGCGAGTCTCCGAGCCACGCGGCCAACGGACGCGCATCAGTCGGCTAGCCCCCCGAGTCACACGGCAAAGAACACCAGTTGCAGGCTGCCCTAGCGTCCCTCGGGGACAACACAAAACCCATGCCGCTCATCGCCGACAGTACTGGAGTTGCAGCCAGGCAGATCCCGGGCTCTTGGCCGAACCTGAGATGTCCTTGATGGAGAATGTGGGTCTTGAGCAACCTCGCCGAAGGGTGCGGAGGCCTGCGTTGATTACCAGGTACGGATGACCAGCAGTGGATGTCCCTCGTGGAGATGCTGAACATATTCGTTGTGAAGCCCTCATCACCTCCAGTCCCCTCCTGTTCTCTCATCCTGTGTCAGCCCCTCCCGTGGCCAGCATTGCCGATCGGACATCTGAATTTGGTGCGCTCCTTCGTGGACTGTGACATGCCGCATCTCTTGGGACGCGACGCCTGTGGCCAGCGTTTTGTGGTTGGGGTACCAGGTTCCCCAGGGCAGATGTCCTTCATGCAGTGCGAGGTGTCAGTTTCAGCCGCGTCGCCCAGAGGAGCACCCGGGTGGCCAGCGTCGTCGACCTGGGATCATGGATCAGCCCGGCGGGTGGTTGTCCTTGGTGTACTGAGGGTCGGTCCACCTGGCCGGTGTTCCAGTGGCCAGCGATGCCGCGTTCCCGGAGCTCATGACCGGGCACTGTGTCCTTGTCCTTCGAGGAGTGTGTGCGGCACCTATCCCCCCATGACGCCGATCGGCACGCCAGTGGCCAGCGTCGTCGACCGGGGATCAGATCGCCTCAATGCAGGTGGCGGTAGATGGAGGACAGGGAGGCTCCCGCGACTGCGTCGCACGCCTCCAGTCACGCCAGTCAGCGGTGTCTCACCCTGGTATCTCGGTAGTCCTCGGTACGACGTTGTCCTTGGTGGAGCTGGTGGCGCTATGCCTGGCCGGAGCTGGAGTGGCCACGACGGATGTCGTTCCTGGAGCTGGCGTTCTGCCGGATTGTGTTGATGTCCTTGAGGGAGTGCAGCCTCCCCCACTCCGCCGGTGTGAAGCCGACCTCGCCGAGCCGTGAGACCAGGACAGCTGGAGAACGAGCGAGGGGATCCTGACTTCCACCGAGGACTTTGACGTTGGCAAAGGCGACCTGGTCCGGCTGAGGCGATGCAGCACGCTGTGTGTCGCAGTGCAGTAGGTCGAGCCCCCTTATCCGGTGAGCATCATTGGGGTCGGTATCTGTTACG
>ERZ724524.983-NODE-983-length-18895-cov-5.914331_pt1 | contig 18895 bp, 19 predicted proteins | sample MGYA00376057_ERZ724524 | MGnify/ENA primary metagenome ERZ724524 (study PRJEB28724, sample SAMN07190888) | wastewater metagenome | isolation source: influent of sewage treatment plant in Hong Hong | place: USA: Christiansburg, Virginia | collected 2016-03-01 ...
CGACGGGCTGGCCAACTACTTCCCGCCCAGTGCGGGCAACAGCAACCACGGCAGCGACACCCTGACCGCCTACGTGCTGGCCGCCACCCACGAAGCCGCCGCCATCGACCCGCTGTTCGCCCTGAGCGACGAGGTGCGCGCCCCGATGGAACGCGGCCTGATCGCGTTTGTCGAAGGCCGCATCCAGCGCGACTTCTGGTCGCCGCGCAAAGACCTGGACGTGCGCAAATTGGCCGCCCTCGAAGCCCTGTCGCGCTACGGCAAAGTGCAGGGCCGCATGTTGGGCAGCATCACCATCGCGCCCAACCAGTGGCCGACCCACGCCGTCATCGACTGGCTCAACATCCTGCACCGTGTGCCCGACGCGCCGCAGCGCGAACAGCGCCTGACCGAAGCCACGCAAATCCTGAAGTCGCGCCTGAGCTGGCAAGGCACCAAGCTGATCTTCAGCACCGAAAAAGACGACTACTGGTGGTGGCTGATGGTGAGTGGCGACGTCAACACCGCCCGCCTGATGCTGGCCGTGATGGACGACCCGGCCTGGAAGGACGACATGGGCCGCTTGGCCAACGGCTTCATCAGCCGCCAGCAGCGCGGCGCGTGGCACACCACCACCGCCAACCTGTGGGGCGGGCTGGCGCTAGAAAAATTCAGCGCCAAGTTTGAGGCCGTGCCCGTGGCTGGCGTCACCCGCGCCAGTCTGGGCAGCAGCAGCGGCGCGGTGGACTGGGCCAAGGTCGAGCGCGTCAAAACCAGCGGCGCAGCGCACCAAACCACTTGGTTTGGCGCGCCCGTCAACCCCGGCAACCTGCGTAACAACACCCTGCTGCTGCCCTGGGGCAAAGCCGTGGCAGGCCAGGGCGAGCCGCTGACCGTGACCCACCAAGGCGCAGGCAAACCGTGGCTCACGCTGCAATCCGTGGCCGCCATCGAGCTGAAAGCCCCCTTCAACGCGGGCTATCAGATCAAGAAAACCATCACCCCGGTGGAACAAGCCCGCCCCGGCCAGTACACACGCGGCGACGTGCTGCGCATCACCCTCGAAGTCAACGCCAGCACCGACATGACCTGGGTCGCCATCACCGACCCCATCCCCGGCGGAGCCACCATCTTGGGCAACGGCCTAGGCCGCGACTCCGAAATCGCCACCAAAGACGAAAAAGGCGCGGGCTACGGCTGGATGGCCTTTGAAGAACGCAGCTTCGAGTCCTACCGCAGCTACTACGAATACCTGCCCAAAGGCGTCGTCAAACTCGAATACACCCTGCGCCTGAACAACGTCGGCGACTTCGCCTTGCCGCCCACGCGGGTCGAGGCGATGTACGCGCCGGAGATGTTTGGCGAAGCGCCGAATGCAAGGGTGAAGGTGGGGGCGGCAAAGTGAGCCAGTTTGGCGATTTCAGATCGTTGATTCATAAGGGTTTTCAGAGTAAAAGGCAAAAATGCAAAAAGACTCTGAAAACTTTGGTTTTGCCGAACTCTCCGAGGCGCAAACACGGCAGTACATTGATGCCGAAGCCGCTTGGCGCGCACTGCAAAGTGCAGAACGTGCCGCCAAGGAGGTGCGCGGTTCAATGATGTGGCGCACTCAAGATGGGCGGCGCTACTTGATTCGGGTGGCAGCCTCAGGCGCGCAAACATCGATGGGGCCGGAGTCGCAGCACAACACCGACATCTACGAACGCTTCATGGCCCGCAAGGCCGCTGCCCAATCTCGTCAACAGCAACTTCGGCTTGCCGTGCAACAGCATGTGCGCCTGAACCGCGCCCTGCGCGTGGGACGGGTACCCAACGTGGTGGTCGATACGCTCAACGCCTTGGCCCAAGCCGGGCTGGCCGACCACTTTTTGACGGTGGGCACCCACGCGCTGTACGCCTACGAAACCGCTTGCGGCGTGCGGGTGCAGACCGAAGCCACCGCCACCCAAGACATCGACTTGCTGCTGGACACCCGCAAACGCCTGCGTTTTGCCACCACCATGCAGCGGCTCGATTCATCGCTGCTGGGAATTTTCCAAAAGGCCGACAAGACCTTCATGCTGCGCGATGACCAAAAGTACACCGCCGTCAACGCCTCGGGCTTTGAGATCGATGTGGTGCGCCGCCCGGCCCACAGCCGCGCAGGCACCGACCCGCACCCGCTGCGGGTGTCCGCGTTTGAAGACGATTTTTGGGCCGTGCAAATCCCCAGCGGGCAAGCGTTGCTGGATAGCGGGCGCTTCAGCCAGATGGTGGTCGCCACCAGCGGCCAAATGGCCACGCTGCACGCTCCGATGCCCCACCGCTTCATCCATGTCAAAAATCAGTTGGCCTCGCGCCCTGATCGTGACCCATTGAAAGCACGCAAAGACGACTTGCAAGCCCGGGTGGTGCAGCAGTTGCTCGACCAATATGGCCTGAGCTACATCGTCCAAGCACGGCAAACCCGATCTGACACCGGGGCGACCTGAACATGCGCAGCCCAGTCTTACGGATGTGCGTCATGGCGCTCGCGCTTATTGCCGCAACGCCTTGTGCCCACGCTCTGCCCAGCTTTGACGAGGTGCGCGCCGATTTCAGGCCGTCGGACACGCTGATCTTGGATCGGCAGGGCGAGCTGGTGCAGCGGCTGCGCACCGATGCCAGCGTGCGGCGCGGGCAGTGGGTGGGTTTGGCCGAGGTGTCGCCCGCGCTGCGCACGGCGTTGGTGCTGTCGGAAGACCAGCGCTTTTACGAGCACAGCGGGGTGGACTGGCGCGCTGTGTCGGCGGCGGCCTGGGGCAATGTGTGGAACAGCCGCACCCGAGGCGCTTCGACCCTGACCATGCAACTGGCCGGGCTGTTGGATGGCGACTGGCGTGCCGGTGCGGGCGGGCGCAGCGTGGTGCAAAAGCTGGGGCAGACGGTGGCAGCGCAGGTGCTGGAGCGGCGCTGGCGCAAGGATCAGGTTTTGGAGGCTTACCTCAACCTCGTGCCGTTTCGCGGCGAGCTGGTCGGGCTGGACGCCATGAGTCGTACCCTGTTTGGCAAAGCCGCCCACGGCCTGGACGAGCGCGAGGCTGCCGTCGCCGTCGCCCTGGTGCGCGCGCCCAACGCCAGCCCGGCCAAGGTGGCGCAACGCGCTTGCGGGGTGCTGCGGGCGCTGCAAGCGCCAGCCCCAACGTCGGCTAAACCTGCCAGCCCGCCCGTCGCTGCCGACTGCACCGGGCTGGACAGCTACGTCGGCAACGCGCTGCAACGGCGCGACTACAGCGCCAGCCAGGGCGTGGCCCCGCACTGGGCGCGGCGCGTGCTTGCACAAAGCCGCAGTGCGGCGACGGGCACATCTGCCATCACATCGACCAGCGCGGCGGGCAGCTTGCGCTCCAGCCTGTCCGCGCCGCTGCAACGCTTTGCGCTGGACACGCTGCAACGCCACCTGCGCGAGCTGCAAGGCCGCAATGTCGAAGACGGCGCGCTGGTGGTGCTGGACAACGCCAGCGGCGAGGTGCTGGCCTGGGTCGGCTCGTCGGGCGAGTTGAGCGACGCAGCGGAGGTTGATGGCGTGCTGGCCGCGCGCCAGCCCGGCTCCACGCTCAAGCCACTGCTGTACGCGCAGGCCCTGGCCGAGCAGCGGCTGACGGCGGCGTCGCTGCTGAACGACGCGCCCGCGCAACTGGCCACCGCCAACGGCCTGTACATCCCGCAGAACTACGACCACCAGTTCAAAGGCTGGGTCTCGGCGCGCACCGCGCTGGCCGCGTCGCTCAACGTGCCTGCGGTGCGCACGCTGGTCATGGTCAGCCCCGAAGCGTTTGCCCGCCAGTTGCGCGCCCTGGGTTTGCCGCTGAAGGAAACCGGCGACTTCTACGGCTATAGCCTCGCGCTGGGCAGCGCCGAAGTGCCGCTGCTGGCCCTGACCAACGCCTACCGCGCCTTGGCCAACGGCGGGCGCTACAGCCCGGTGGCCCCGGCGCTGTTCAGTCGCCCGGCCAGCGCCAGTCCGGCGGCAGCAACGGCAACGACCACCGTCGCCATCGACCCGCGCGCCGCCTTCGTCATCGGCGACATCCTGAGCGACGCCAACGCGCGCGTGCGCACCTTTGGCCCGGACAGCGTGCTGGCCACGCGCTTTTGGACGGCGGTCAAAACCGGCACCAGCAAAGACATGCGCGACAACTGGGCCGTGGGCTGGTCAGCCCGCTACACCGTGGGCGTGTGGGTCGGCAACGCCAGCGGCGACGCCATGCACGACGTCAGCGGCACCAGCGGCGCAGCCCCGATCTGGGCCGCCGTGATGCAGTATTTGCACCGCAACACCCCCAGCCGCGCCCCCACGCCGCCCGCCGGACTGATCCGCCAGCGCGTGCAGTTCGGCCCGACGGGGGCAGGCCCCAACAGCCCGGCGCTAGAAGCCGCCCGCGACGAATGGTTCTTGCCCGGCACCGCCCAAGCGCAATTCAACCTGCCGCCCGCCGCCACCAACAACAACCCAGGCCGCATCACCGCCCCGGCCAACGGCACCATCCTGGCCCTAGACCCCGACATCCCCCCCAGCCGCCAGCGCGTGCAACTCAGCAGCGACCAGCCCAACGCCCGCTGGAGCATCGACGGCAAACCCCTGCCCGCACCCGCCAGCCATGCCAACCACCGCAGCGCCGCCAGCGAGCCCAGCAACACCGCCTGGCTGCCTTGGCCCGGACGACACCGCATCGCTTTGCTAGACGCGAACGGGCAGGTGTTGGATGAAGTGCGGGTCGAGGTGCGCGGGGCGGGTGTCAAGGCAACCGCAAAGTAAGCGCCGCCGCTGCGCTCAGGACGAGCCCAACTGCGGGTTCTGCGCCAAAAACTTCTCCAGATTCGCCAGTGCTTGTTTGCGCACTTGGGTGCGGAACATGGGCGACCAGCCCAGCAGGCCGCCGGGCACGCCCATCGCTTGCCACGACCAGCGCCAGAAGTTGAAGCGGTCTAGGTGCGTCAGGATGCGGCCTTGCTCATCAAAGGTGAAGCGGGCTTCAACTTGGTTGTGAACCATGCGCCCGGTGGCTCCGAAGCGGTAATGCGCTTCCCAATTCGCCCAGCCGCGCCGCTCCTCATCGGCAACCACATCGCGCCATTGCAAGCGCCAATCGGCGCGGCCACCAGCTTGCGCGGCGCGGCACAGCATGTGCCACATGCCCGTCACCTCGCGTCGGCCCGACAGCAAAAACGCCTCGTCTTCAAAGGTGGCGTTGTCGGCATAGCAGGCGCTCATGGCCTCGGGGTCGAGCCGGGCGAAGGCTTCGTAGAGCTGGTTGATGGTGGCTTGGTTGGCGTGCATGGTGGGGGCAAAAAAGCGATGAGAAGGAGCGCCGATTATTGGGGCTTGCAGGCTGCCGCCAATAATTTCAAACTGCAAAACCTGAAATTCACGCCCACGGCGCGGGCCGCTCACTACCATCACCGCCACTCGTCCCCACACCGAAAGAGACACCCCATGCCCGTGATCACCACCATCGAAGACCTGCGCGTTCTGGCCCAAAAGCGCGTGCCCCGCATGTTCTACGACTACGCCGACTCCGGCAGCTGGACGCAGAGCACCTACCGCGCCAACGAGGCCGACTTCCAAAGCATCAAGCTGCGCCAGCGCGTAGCGGTGAACATGGAAAACCGATCCACCGCCACCACGATGGTCGGCCAAAAGGTGGCGATGCCGGTGGCGATTGCGCCCACGGGCCTGACCGGCATGCAGCACGCCGATGGCGAAATTTTGGCGGCGCGCGCGGCCAAGAAATTCGGCATCCCGTTCACGCTTTCGACCATGAGCATTTGCTCGATTGAGGACGTGGCCCAGCACGCGGGCGAAGGGTTTTGGTTCCAGCTCTACGTGATGAAGGATCGCGCCTTTATCGAGCGCCTGATCGACCGCGCCAAGGCGGCCAATTGCGGCGCGCTGGTGCTGACGCTGGATTTGCAAATCCTAGGACAGCGCCACAAGGACTTGAAGAACGGCCTGTCGGCACCGCCCAAGCTCACCTTGCCCAACATCATCAACATTGCTACCAAGCCGCGTTGGGCGCTGGGCATGCTGGGCACGCCGCGCCGCCAGTTCGGCAACATCGTCGGCCACGTCCAGGGCGTGGACAACATGGGCAGCTTGTCAGAATGGACGGCCAAGCAGTTCGACCCCGGCCTGAACTGGGGCGACGTGGAATGGATCAAAAAGCGCTGGGGCGGCAAGCTGATTTTGAAGGGCATTCAAGACGTGGAAGACGCCAAGCTGGCGGTGCGATCCGGCGCGGACGCGCTGATCGTCAGCAACCACGGTGGCCGCCAGTTGGACGGGGCCGAATCCAGCATCCGCGCCCTGCCCGGCATTGTGGATGCGGTGGGCTCGCAAATTGAAGTACACATGGACAGCGGGATTCGCAGCGGCCAAGACGTGCTCAAAGCCCGCGCTTTGGGCGCACGCGGCACCTACATTGGCCGCGCATTCCTGTACGGCTTGGGCGCGATGGGCGAGGCTGGCGTGACCAAGGCGCTGGAAATCATCCACAAAGAGCTCGATTTGACGATGGCATTTTGCGGCCACACCAAGGTCGAGACGGTGGACAAGAGCATCTTGCTGCCGGGCACTTTCCCGGCCTGATTCGCAGCTCGCCGTGCCGCTCAAGCCGCTGCGGGCGGCTGCACCTCAACGTGATACAGCCCCCAAGGGCACAGCGCGAAGCGCTCGGTCAGCGGCTTGGCGGCCATGTCGGGGTAATGTTCGGGCTCGTACACCGCCCACAGCGGCCCCAGGCCGCCCAGCGGCATCGGCGCGTCGTCCAAGTGGGTGGCGACGATGTAGCGGTACTTGCGCGCATCGGCCAGCGTCAGCACCACTGCGTAACCATCGACCGCACGCAGCAGCAACTTGGCGTGCTCTGCCGCGCCCGCCGCTTTGGCCACATCGGCCAACAGCGGGCCGCGCAGGCCGTGCGGCTTGGCGTCGTACTCCAGCGTGGGGCGCAAATTGATGGCGGGCAGTGCCAGCAGCGCGGCAAAGTCGAACACATAGGCACGGTCAAAACTCAGCTTTTGCTTGACCATCATTTGATCAAGCGCCGGGTTCAGCGCGCCTCGGTTGCTGCGGCTGATAGCGCCCGTCACCGTCAGCAAACCCGGCCCGACGGGGCGCTTGGCCAGCGCTTCGGCCTGCGCCGAGTGGCTCAAAGTCAAACCGCCCAAAGCGGCAGCGGAGAGGAAATGGCGTTTTTGCATAGCGGCTCCTGCGGGTTGTTCGATACGCCATGATGCCGCAAAAGACAGGGAATTCTTCAGGCCGTCACCGCGCTATCCTTGCCGCGTGACCTCGTCGATTTCGCCCACACCGCCCCATCCACAGACCGCGCTGCCACGCCCGCCCCGCCGCATTGCCCATCTGGACATGGATGCGTTTTATGCGTCGGTGGAGCTGCTGCGCTATCCGCAGCTCCAAGGGCTGCCGGTGGTGATCGGTGGCGGGCGGCGGCGCGAGGATGATTTGCTGGCGCGTGCCCGCGAGCTGCACCCGGATCGGGATTGGACGACGAATGATCTGGCCGACGTGCCGCTGGCCGCCTTCCCGCGTCTGGCGGGCTACACCGGGCGCGGCGTCATCACCACGGCCACTTATGCGGCGCGGCAGTTTGGCGTGGGCTCGGCGATGGGGCTGATGAAGGCGGCCAAGCTCTGCCCCGACGCCATCTTGCTGCCAGTGGACTTTGAGCGGGTGCGCGGCTACTCGCGCCGCTTCAAGGCGCTGATCCGCGAGATCGCGCCCGTGGTGGAAGACCGGGGCGTGGACGAGGTCTACATTGACTTCACCGACGTGCCCGGCGGCCAGCGCGAAGGCGGGCGGGTGCTGGCGCGGCTGATTCAAAAGAGCATCTTCCAGGCGACGGGGCTGACCTGTTCGATAGGCGTCGCGCCCAACAAGCTCATCGCCAAGATGGCCAGCGAGTTCAACAAGCCCAACGGCATATCCATCGTGCAGCCTGAGGATGTGCAAACGCTGATCTGGCCGCTGCCGTGTCGCAAGATCAACGGCATTGGCCCCAAAGCTGAAGCGCGGCTGGCGGAACGCGGCATCCACACCATCGCCGAACTGGCCGCGCGCGACCGGATTTGGCTGATGCGCCAGTTCGGACGCAACCACGGTGCGTGGCTGCACGCGGTGGCGTGGGGCCGCGACGACAGCCCGCTCAGCACCGAGAGCGAGCCCGTCAGCATGAGCCGCGAAACCACCTTTGAGCGCGATTTGCACGCCGTGCATGACAAAGCCGAGCTGGGTGCGATCTTCACTCGGCTGTGCCAGCAAGTCGCCGCTGATTTGGCGGCCAAGGGCTACGTGGGCAAAACCATAGGCATCAAGCTACGTTACGACGACTTCAAGAGCGTGACCCGCGACCACACCGAACCGCAAGCCACCGCCGATGCAGCGCAGATTCGCCGTGTGGCCGGGCAATGCCTGAAGCGTGTGGACTTGAGCCGCAAGCTGCGGCTGCTGGGGGTGCGGGTGGGCTCGCTGGTGCGCGCCGGGACACTGGACGCGCCCGCAGCGCCGATGGCACCGTGGGCGGGCACGCCGCTGGAGCTGTTCCCGCTGGACAGCTTGCCGCCCCGCTGAAGCAGGGGCGCTGGCGCGTGCTGCGCCTCAGCCCGAGTACTTGGCGTAAGCGGCTTGCAGTTTTTTGTCGTAGCTGTTTTTCCAGTATTCAGGGCCGTTGTATTTTTTGGCGAAATCTGTCCAGCGTTGTTCGCGCAACTCGTCGTCCAAGCCAGTATGTTTCACATACTCACAAAATGCCTGTAACTGGGCGACTTCGCCGGTTTGCATGGCTTCATAAAAATCATCAACCGAGTTGTAGCCGCATAAGGCAAAGTTAAATCCCATGATTTGGAATTTACCGTAGCTGGCCGACATGCGAGCGGCAGCCCAGTTCAATTTTTCAGCTTCTGCCAAGCGGTTGTATTCTCCTGCGCCACCTTTATAAAACTTGGTAGTCCAAGTTTTATAACAAATGGTGGGGTGACTGGTGGCATAAGCACCTTTGGTGCGACTGTAAAAAATATGGCCTTCAAACAAAATTTTGGCGCGGCCATCAGGCAACATGCTGCTGCCCGCAGTTTCAACTTCAGATACTGCCTTGATAGCAGCGACATCGCACTGCAACAAGAATGCGGCTGTTTCAAAATCATTTTCTGCAAGTAAATTTGCCATGGTGACCTCCAAATTTGCAAGGCAGTCTAACACTGGCTTTGTACGCCACGCACCCGGTTGACCCCCATAGACAACCGCCCCCAAACGGTGAGTGGCGCGCATCGTCACACCCTGAAACCCTCAGGCTGACAGGGTTTTGGCAGATTTTTGAATCCAGTCCGGCAGGCGCTGCGTATTCCAAGGTGAGCGATCCGTTTTTTGCCATCTCACTTCACAGGACTGTCTGCCATGAACCATGTTTCACACCGCCTCCACCCCGCCTTGCATCGGCTGACTTGCGCTGCCGCACTGGCGGCCACGCTGTGCGCCACGGCGGCCCACGCCGACACCGGCAAGCTGCTCTTGACCAGCGGGGTCAGCACCATTGAAGGCGCGGCGGGCGGCGGTTTGACGCCGTGGGCCGTCATCGGCAGTGGCGCGACTGAGGGCGAACTCGGCGTGAGCGCCTTCGTCAGCCGCGCTCATACCCAAGACTACGGCCTGAACGTGATCGGCGCAGCGGTGGGCATTCACGACCGGGTGGAACTGTCGCTGGCGCAGCAAAATTTCGACACCGGCGTGACCGGGACGGGCTTGGGTTTGCCGGGGCTGCATTTGAAGCAAACCATCATCGGGGCCAAGTGGCGCGTAGCCGGTGATGCGGTGCTGGACAGCGACACGCTGATGCCACAAATCGCCATCGGCTTCCAGCACAAGTCGCTCGACTCCAGCGGGCTGGATGGCACGCTGACCGCGCTTGGAGCCAAGCGCAGCGGCACCGATGTGTATGTCAGCGCTACCAAGTTGTTTTTGGCGCAGGGCATTGTGGTCAACGGCACCTTGCGCGCCACCAAGGCCAATCAAAACGGCTTGCTGGGCTTTGGGGCCACGCTGGGCGGCGCGGACGACAGCGTGAAGCTGCAACCCGAACTCTCGGTGGCGTACCTGCTGCGCAAGGATGTGGCGGTGGGCGTGGAGTACCGCAGCATGTCCAACCGCCTGCAACGCGCAGGCCAAGCGGCGGGCTTGGGCGACGGTTTGAAGTCCAGCGACTGGAAAGACATCTTCATTGCCTGGACGCCCAACAAGCACAGCTCGCTGACGCTGGCCTATGTGGACTTGGGCCAGATCGTGCCCGCCACCACGGCCAACCGCAAGCAAACCGGCTTCTACCTCTCGGCCCAAGGCAGCTTCTGAGCCGCCAGTTGAGCTGCCATCTTTCTTCACATTTCTCGAAAGCCCATCATGAACAAACTTCTTGCCTGCGCTGCTTTGGCGCTTTGCTTTGGTCAACACGCGCTGGCCCAATCTGATGCCAGCGCTTACCCGGTTGCGCCCGCACCGGGGCTGTACGCCGCCTTGGGCGAACAAGCTGGTTTGCGCAGCTTGATGGACGATTTCGTCAAGAACCTCGCCGCTGATCCGCGTCTGGCCGCGCAGTTCAAAGAAGCCAAACTTGACCACTTGGCCAGCCAGCTCACAGCGCAAATTTGCCAACTCGCGGGCGGCCCTTGCACTTACAAAGGCCCCGACATGAAAACCCTGCACGCCGACATGGGCGTGACGCGCACCCACTTCAACGCCTTGGTGGAAGTGCTGCAAACCACGATGGACGCGCACAAGATCCCATTCACCCGGCAAAACCAGTTGCTGGCGCTGCTGGCCCCGATGCACCGCGATGTGATCACCGTCCACTGAACCGGGAGCGCATCGCATGAAACTCAACACCGTATCCCGCAGCATGGCCTCCAATCACGCGGCGGCCTCACGCCTCTTGCACAACTTGCACCCCTTGCAACGCGCGGCACGCCGGGCGCTTTGGGGCGCGAGCCTGTGGCTGATCAGCCTGAGCGCAGCGCAAGCCGCCACGGTGCAAATCACCGTCACGGGCCGCGAAGGCCAGCCGCTGCCCGATGCGGTGGTGACGCTGGAGCCCGTGAACGGCCCGCGCCCCGCCGCACCCGCCCCCGTGCAAGCGGTGATCGGGCAGCAAAAAATGCAGTTCTTGCCCGCCGTGAGCTTGCTGCCCGTGGGTTCGCGGGTGCGCTTTAGCAATCTGGACAGCTGGGATCACCATGTGCGCGCCGCGCCTGCGGGCTTGAGCGCGCCCACCAGCTACAACTTTGAACTGCGGTTGGATGGCCGGGTCGAGGGCAAAGAGCCGTCCAGCAAAGAAGTCACACTCGACAAAATCGGCGTGCTGCAACTGGGCTGCCACCTGCATGGTTCGATGCGCGGCCACATCGTCGTGACCGATACACCGTGGGCGGCCAAGACCGGCAGCGACGGCATCGCCCGCTTGGGTGACGTGCCCGAGGGCTTGATGCAGGTGCGCGTCTGGCACCCTGATCAACTGGTCGAAGCCGCGCCGGTGGAACTCACCGTCAACCCCGTCACCCAGATGGCCCTGCCCACCGCCGTGGTTCCGCGCAGACGGCGCTTGTGAAGCGCCGCGCATCTCACACAATGAATGCATGAGCGCCCAACCCACACCTGATGCCCAACTGATCGCCCTGCTCGATCGCTTGGCCCAGCGCGACGAAACCGCACTGAAGCCGCTGTACGACCAGACCTCGTCCAAGCTCTACGGGCTGGCGCTGCGTGTGCTCGGCCAGCGCGACCGCGCCGAAGACGCGCTGCAAGAAGCGTATTTGCAGATCTGGCACCACGCGGGCGATTACCGCGCCAGCCTGAGCCCGCCGCTGGCCTGGATGGCGCTGATCGTGCGCAGCCGTGCGCTGGACTTGCTGCGCCGCCACCGCGACGAGCGCCACACCGACACGCTGGACGATGCGCTGACCGACACCCTGCCCAGCGACACACCCGGCCCGCTCGACCACCATCTGGCCAGCGAGCAAGCGCAAGCGCTGCACCAGTGCATCCACCGGCTGGAAGCGCGCCAGCGCGAGCTGGTCAGCTTGGCCTACCTGCGCGACCTGAGCCACAGCGAACTGGCCGAGCAACTGCGGCTGCCGCTGGGCACCGTCAAAACTTGGCTGCGGCGCGGACTGGATCAGTTGCGCACTTGCATGACCCGCTTCGCCTGAGCCTTTGCCCGACACGCCATGAACCTGCTGCACCACCCCGAACTGCGCGACCGCTTGGCCGCCGCCTACGCGCTGGGCACCTTGCGCGGCCCCGCCCGCCGCCGCTTTGAAACCCTAGCGCGCCAGCACCCCGAAGTGCGCGCCGCCGCGCTGATCTGGCAAAGCCGCATCGCCGGACTGAACGAATTGCAGCCAGACCAAGCGCCCTCGCCCGCCGTGTGGACGCGCATCAACAACCTGATCCGCGCCGACCAAGAACGCCACGCCATGACCCAAGCACGGCAAGCGCACCAAGTGGGCCAAGCAGCGCCAACCGATGCGGGCGGCTGGTGGAACCGGCTGGCGCTGTGGCGACTGGCGGGCGCGGGCAGCTTCGCACTGGCGCTGCTGGCCGTGGGCACCGTGGTGATGCAGCGCGAACAGCTCGGCGGCCAGATTGCCGCGTTAGAGCAGCAACTGCAAGCCAACCCGCGCATCAGCTACGTCGCGGTGCTGAACGACGCGCAAGCCAACGCATCAATGTTGGTGACGTTTGACCCGCGCAACGCCCGCCTGACCTTGCAGCGCGTGGGCAACTACCGCGAAGCCAGCGACCGCAGCCTGCAACTGTGGGCGCTACCACCCGGCCAAGCACCGCAGTCGCTGGGCGTGCTGGGCCAAGGCCCACTGCTGCGCCTGACAGCTGGCGAAGCCGACCTGCGCCGCAGCCCCGTGCTGGCCATCAGCCTAGAACCCCAAGGCGGCGTGCCCAGCGAACGCGGCCCCACCGGGCCGGTGCTGTTCAAGGGGGCGGTGATTCAGCCGCAGTTGTAGGCCGCCCATCACCACGGCCAAATTGAAAAACCGCAGCAAGTGCGAATTTATTTAGCGGTGGGGTAAATACCCGTCATGACATAACTGTCATAGCGGGCACAACTCTTGGCGAGTTCCGTCTGCGTGGTGTATGAATTGAGATTGGCATCAGCCTTTCTCCATTCAGCGCAAGTTTGTGACAAACGAACCCCGTTCGGATCTGCGGCGCGCTGCGCACGCAATGCCGCTTGCTGCTGCTCAAGCAGGGCTGCATTTCTTTGCGCGGTTGCGTTCATTTGGGCCTGAGCTTCTCTATTTTGGCGCTGCATAACTTGAGCCGCCTCTGCCATCGCTTGCTGAGCTTGATATTCAACCGCCTTCGCGACAACGAACGTTGAAATCAAATTACCAATCGCAACACCAAAAATGATAATGATAAAAATCAAAAAATAATTGATGTCGCTGTGTTTCTTACTCATGAAGCTGGGCGAAAACGGAACCTCGCTCGAAGCAAACTCAGAGCCGTAATCCCCGCGATTTGAATTGGGCATTTTTCAATCAACTTCTTCAATCTCAACTCACATCCACACAACGAAGCTACGGCCACCGTCTCTTTCACGGTGGCGAATGCGTCACTGCCGCGCCGTCCGCACATTCCCCGGCACTGCGCCCGGATGGCTGGTGCGCCAGGGGTTGATGTCCAGGCCGCCGCGCCGTGTGTAGCGGGCGTAGACCGTCAGTTTGGTGGGGTGGCAGCGCGTCCAGATGTCCATGAAGATGCGTTCGACGCATTGCTCGTGGAATTCGTTGTGGTTGCGAAAGCTGATCAGGTATTGCAGCAGCCCTTCTTGGTCGATCTGCGGGCCGGTGTAGCGGATTTGCACGCTGGCCCAGTCGGGCTGGCCGGTGACCAAGCAGTTGCTTTTGAGCAGGTTGCTGACCAGCACTTCACTCACCGGCACTTCGCCTTCGCTGGTGCGCAGCAGCTCGGGCGCGGGGGTGTAGCGGGTGCAATCGATATCGAGGCGGTCTAGGTTCAGGCCGTCCAACTCGTGGATGGGTTCTTGGTCAAACAGCTCGGGGCTCAGCAGTTTCAGACCGATGCTGGCGCGCACTGGGCCGCCGTGCCAGATGGCGGTGCTCAGGTCGGTGCGCAGGCGTTGGCGCACTTCGTCGGCATCAGCAAAGCGGGTGTTGTTGTAGCTGTTCAGGTAGAGCTTGAGTGATTTGCTCTCGATGATGTGCGTGCTTTCGGCGGGCACGGTCAGGTGCGCCAGCGCCACTTGCGGCTTGCCGCGTGGGTTGAGCCACGAGATTTCATAGGCCGTCCACAGGTCGGCACCGAAGAAGATAGGCGCACCGTCAATGCCAATGTCGGCCCGCTTGGGCGCACGGGGAATCGGGTACAGCAAGCCGGGGTCGTACTGATCGACGTAAGCCGAGACTTTGCCGAGTTGGGAGTGTTCAGGCTGGTTCATGGCAGCAAATAAGGGAAATTTGGATCAGGCGGTGGCAGCGGGCGTGGCGGCTTGCAAGTGCGGCAGCAAACGGGTCAGCAGTTGCGTGACCACGCCCGAGGGCAAGTCGTGGCCCATGCCGGGAATGGCGTAGAACTGCGCGCCGGGAATGCGTTTGGCGGTGTCTTCGCCGCAAGCGATGGGCACCAGCGGGTCGTCGATGCCGTGGACGACCAGTGTCGGGCATTGGATGCTGGGCAGCTCGTCGGCGCGGCGGCTGTCGGCCATCACGGCCAAAGTTTGGCGCATCGTGCCCACGGGGCGGAAGCTGCGCAACACGCTGGCCATGGCGCTGTCGCGCAGCATGGATTCGGGGGTGGCAAATTCAGGGCTGCCGATGGCGGCCATGAATTGCAGGTAGTGCTCGGTCAGGTCTTGCGGCGATTGGCTGGCCGGGCGGCTCATCATGGCCTTGATGGCTTTGGTTTCCGGGTCGGGCAGGCCGCGTGCGCCGCTGGAACTCATCACGCTGGTCAAGCTGAGCACGCGTTCGGGCGCGGTGAGTGCCACGCGCTGGGCAATCATGCCGCCCATGCTCACGCCGACGATGTGGGCGCGGCGCACATGCAGCGCGTCCAGCACACCCAGTGCATCGTTGGCCATGTCTTGCACGCTGTAAGGCGCGCTGGGCGTGAAGCCGAGTTTGTGTTGCAGCGTGGCCCACGGCAAGTTGGGCATTCCGTGTTCGTCAAAGTGTTGCGACAGGCCCGAATCGCGGTTGTCGTAGCGAATCACGCGGTAGCCTGCGTCGATCAGCGCCTGCACCAGCGGCACGGGCCACGCAATGAGCTGCATGCCCAAGCCCATGATGAGCAGCACCACAGGGCGGTTGTTGGGCGCGGGATGGGAGTCTTCGACCTCGATGTGGATGCCGTTGGCTTGGATGTTCATAAAGAGGTGCGTCGTGTGAAAGAGGGGGAAATCCGTTCACACCATTGTCATCCATCGCCCTGCCGCCGACTGACGCGCCGGTGGCACGGTGCGCTCAGACGAATTCTTGCTGGCGCAGCCACTTGGTGGCGATCCACTTTTCGCCAGCAATCACGGGTGCGCCGCCGTGCAGGGTTTTGGTGCCGGGCAGCGGCTGGGCGTAGCTGAAAAACACGGCGTTGCCACGCTTGGGCGCGACTTCAAACTGCACGTCTGGGAAGGTGGTCGCGCCGCCTTGTTCGGGCTCAGACAAGTACATCACCACCGTGCCCACGCGCTGGCCGCCGCGCTTCAAGATGGTGGGCGTGCCGGGCGCGGCGGGGTCGAAGTAGTCGTAATGCGGCTTGTATTCCGCGCCGGGGCCGTATTGCAGCACCTGAATGCCTTCGCCGTTGATGAGGGGCCAGTTCACCAGCTTGGCGATGCGGGCCTCGATGCGCGACACCAATTCATTTTCTCCGCGCTGGAAGAACATGCCGTTGCTGGTGCGGTCGTCGTTGACTTCTTCGCCGCCGGTTTGCGTTGCCACGGTGAGCGAGCGCGCCATGCGCGGCTGGGCGGCGGCGATCAGCGCGTCGCATTCTTCGTCGCTCAGCAGGCCGCCCAATACCACCACGCGCGGCAGCGCCATCACACCGAGCACGGCCACGCGGCGGTCACCGCCATCAACGTAGAGCGGCGAGTTCTCCAGCCCCAAATCTGGCACGGCGGGTTGGGCGGCGGGGTCTTCAGGCTGGCAAGCGGCCAAGTTGGCCAAAATGGCGTCGGGCGACAGGCCTTTGTTTTCCAAATGGGTGCGCAGCGTGGTTTCCAGCGCGTCCATCGCCACGGCTTCGTTCCAGCCAGCGGCGCGCATGGATTGCAGCACCGCATCAACGGCGCAGCCAGCTTCGGCTTGCGCAACGATCCACTGGCGCAGTTCGGGGGTCACAGTCTGGGCGGAAGCGGTTTTGCTCATGATGATCAACAAAAAACGAATGGAGAAATTGGGATAGCAGCATCAAGCCAGCTTGCGGCGAAACACCAAGCGCGCTTTGGGCTGTGCCGGATCAGGCTGCGAGGCGGCGGGCGCGTAGGCGTAGCCGTCCAGGTCAAAGTCTTGCAACTGGGCCACATCGCGCACGCCATTGAGCGCGGCGTAGCGGGCCATCAGCCCCCGGGCGCGCTTGGCGTAGAAGCTGATGATTTTGTACTGGCCGCCCTTGTCCTCTTCAAACACGCAGTCGATCACCGGCGCGCGCAGCACCTTGCGATCAACCACTTTGAAGTATTCCTGCGACGCCAAGTTGACCACCACCGGCTGCGCCTGCTGGGCGAGGCGCTCGTTCAGGTAGTCGGCAATCCGGCGACCCCAGAACTGGTACAGATTGGCCCCGCGCGGGTTGGCCAGCTTGGTGCCCATTTCCAGCCGGTAGGGCTGCATCCAGTCCAGCGGGCGCAGCACGCCATACAGCCCGCTCAAGATGCAGACATGGGCTTGCAGCCAATCGAGCTGCGGCGCGGGCAAGTGGCGCGCATCCAAGCCGTCATAGACATCGCCATTGAAGGCCAACACCGCCTGCAAAGCGTTGTCCGCCGTGGCCTGCGGCTCCCAGGCGGCGTAGCGCGCCGCGTTCAACCCGGCCAGCGCATCGCTCAAATCCATGAGCGACGCCACCTGCTGCGGAGCCAGCGGGCGCAGCACCTCGATGAGCTGCGCCGCCTGATCCATCATCAGCGGCAACGTGTGCGCGACCGGCGTGGCGGGCGGGGTGTAGTCCAGAGCTTTGGCAGGGGAAAGCAGAAACAGCATGGGCGAGCATCCTTAAGCCTGCTGATTATCTGGCAGTGGCAGATTTGTGAACAAGTGACTACACTTTCTGGCATGTACCAGATCAAGTACACCGCGCAGTTCGAGCACTGGCTCGGGCAAATCAAAGACCGCCAGACCCGGTTGCGGTTGTCCATGCGTCTGGACAAAGTGCAGCGCGGCTTGCTGGGCGATGTCAAACCCGTTGGGGCCGGGGTCTACGAAATGCGCGAGCACTTCGGCCCAGGCTGGCGCATGTACTACACCCAGCGCGGCGACGTGCTGGTGGTGATGCTGGGCGGAGGCAACAAGTCCAGCCAGAGCGCCGACATTGCCGCTGCCGTGACCTTGGCGGCCACGATTGATTGACTTTTGTCCCGTTTCAGAAAGGTACACATGACCCCCACCATCAACGCCGCAGAACTGCCCGAGTTCGACTTGGCCGAGCAGCTCAAAACCGACGAGGACATCGCCTGCTACCTGAGCTTGGTGCTGGCCGAAAACGACCCCGCCGAACTGACCCACGCGCTGGGCGTGATCGCCCGTGCCCGGGGCATGACCGAAGTGGCCCGCGCCAGTGGCCTGACGCGCGAGGCGCTTTACAAAGCCCTGCGCCCCAACGCCCAGCCTCGCTTTGACACCATTGCCCGCGTCTGCCGGGCACTGGGCGTGCAGCTCACGGCAGCGCCTATGCAAGCCTGAGTTCACGAGCGCCCACAAAAAAACCCGCCGCAGCGGGTTTCAGCATTTCAGGGCCGGGCAGATCGCGCCGATCAGCCTTGCAGCGCCTTCCACATTTCCATGTCGCGCTCAGCTGTCCAGATGCGGGGGTTTTTGATGCCGCTGGCTTCGTCAAAGGCGCGGGTCACGTCAAACGGCAGGCAGTGTTCGTAGATGAAGACGTGGCCGAAGATCGGATCCATGCTCTTGCGGGTGTGGGCCATGGCGGCCTTCAAGTCCATGCCTTGCGCGGCGGCTTCTTTGCCAGCGGCAAACAGGGTTTCGACCCAGCGCTTGGTGTAGTCCAGCGCCTTGTTGACGTTGTCCGTGCCCTTCATGGCCTCGCCGCGACCGGGGACGATGGCTTCTGCGCCCAGGGCGCGCAGGGCTTCCAGGGTGGCGGGCCATTCTTCGAGCTGGGCGTCGCCGGTGTAGACGCCGGCTTCGTACTCGACCAAGTCGCCCGAGAACAGCACCTTCTCATCGGCTACCCAGGCGATGGTGTCGCCCTTGGTGTGGCCCGCGCCGGGGCTCCAGATCTCGACCTGCACGCCGCCCAAGTCCACGGTGAGCTTGCCCGGCACTTCGCCGTTCACCGGATTGCCGCCGCCGATCACCATCGTCGGCCAAGTCAGGCCGGGCACGCCGTCTGCGCCACGGAACAGGCGGGGGAAGCGCTCCATCTCGCTCTTCATGTCTTGCGCGCCGCGCTCGACGATCAGCTCGTAAGTGCCTTGGCTGGCGATGACTTCGGTCGCGCCTTCGTCCACATAGGCGCTGGCTCCCAGCACGCGCACGGCGTGGTAGTGGGTGAGCAGCACGTACTTGATGGGCTTGTCGCTGACGGTGCGGATCTTGCGGATCAGGTCGCGCGCCATGGCCGGGGTGGCGGTGGCGTCGCTGACCATGATGAAGTCGTCGCCGATGATGACGCCCGAGT
>ERZ724524.989-NODE-989-length-18862-cov-6.702026_pt1 | contig 18862 bp, 19 predicted proteins | sample MGYA00376057_ERZ724524 | MGnify/ENA primary metagenome ERZ724524 (study PRJEB28724, sample SAMN07190888) | wastewater metagenome | isolation source: influent of sewage treatment plant in Hong Hong | place: USA: Christiansburg, Virginia | collected 2016-03-01 ...
CGCTCTGGTGGGATGACGAGCGCAAGAAGGTGCGCCTGGTCAATATCTGGTACCGGAAGTTCGATATGGCTACATACCTGATTCTTCCTGATGGGATGACGATCCCCAAGGAGGGTTCATCGAAGATCGCCAGGCAGGTCGCCATTGACGAGAGGCAGATCTGCCGGAGCAGGATCTTTGTGTCCACGATCCTGGGGAACCTGGTCCTTGAGGATGTCCCCAGCCCCTATGAGCACGGGATGTTCCCCTATGTGATGAACCCGGCTTACTGGATAGGGGAGAACGATATTCCCGCCGGGGTGGTTCGGGATCTCAAGGATCCTCAGCGGGAGATGAACAAGCGTAGAAGTCAGCTGCTGGACTTTATCAACAAGATGGTTGTCCGCGGGTGGATGGTCAACGAGGGTTCGATGTCGGATGAGCAGATCCGGCACCTGGAACAGCACGGCGGGGATCCCGGAGTTGTCGTCAGGTATCACGGGGCAGAGAAGCCGCAGGCTTTCGACATGGCCACGCTTCCCAGGGACTTTTTCTCTTTCGACAGGCTTTCCGATGACGATCTTCACCAGATATCCGGCATCAACGAGGCAATGATGGGCCTTGGCCCCGCGAGCCAGAGCGGGCGTGCGAAAGAGCTCGATCAGCGCCAGGCCGTTGTTTCGATTACCACCCTTTTCGACAATATGAGGGCGGCCAAGAAGCGGCTTTTGAGGCTTTTGTGGGGCAAAGGCGGCAAGGCGGGGTTGATTCCTCAGTTTTACAAGGAGCCAAGAGTTTTCCGCATTACCCAGGATAACGGACAGCCCGGGTTTGTGGAGGTGAACCAGAGGCAGGAACGGAGCGATCCGTTTACCGGTATGGCGGTGTCCCAGGTTTTGAACGATCTTTCGACGATGCAGTTCGATATTGTCATTTCCGATACTCCCGCTACCCCCAGCCAGAGGGTGAGCGCCTTTTATGCGCTCCTTGAGATGGCAAAGATAGGTGTTCCGGTGCCTCCGGACATGATCCTGGAGGCGAGTGATATTCCGCAGAAGGAGGCTTTGAAGCAGAGGCTTCTGGAGCAGAACCAGCCTCGTCCTCCCGGGGGTGGAGGCGCTCCGCCCGGCGCTGCTCCTCAGGTGGCTCCCGGGACACCGGGAGGTCCTCCGTTACCGCAGCAGGCACCACGGCAGGGACCGACATTGGACCAGATCCGGGAGATCATAAGCAGGATGAGAGGGTAGGTGGTTTTTGTGGCATTTGAGACTTTGAAGAAGACTTCACATATCAATGGTTTTGAGGTTGAGCATGGAAAGGTTTCCCCGACGGCAGCCAAGCCGATCGTTATCGATGACCTGGAGAACTCCATTTCATTCAAGGTCCAGAATGGTCCCATCAAGGAGTTTGGCAGGAATGGCTGCCAGATCGATGACGTTATCACTTCCGCGAAACTTGTTATCGAGGGGCTGAATGAGCAGTTCCCATGCCGGGAGAACAGCATGGCCATCACAAAACTCGACGAGGCTCTTTTGTGGCTCGCCAAGAGGCGTATGGACAGAGAAAAGCGCGGTGTAGAGGGTTTCAATAAGGTGTAAGACAGGGTCTTAGCTGTACGAGTATAACCGGTTCAACGTGGGGACTCTTTCGGGGGTCCTTTTTTGATGCGAATAATTCGCGCCGCCGGCGATACGGGCGATACGAGACGCCATCGTGAAGGGCGCTCGTCCGAAAAGGAGGACGTGAAATGTCCGAGCAGCAGAAAGGCAACGAGAACGTGGGGGGGCAGCCCACGGAAAGTGATCTGCCCGTCTTTGAGGGGATCTCTCCGGAGATCGTGGCGCAGCTGAAGGCGGAGGATCCCGCGGCTTTCCAGGCGGGGCAGTCCCTCGGCCTTGAAGGCAACGAGCCGGCTTCTGCGGGGAGCGGCGACGGAACGGACACAGGAGACGGCGGTGGCGGCCGGCCGGGACAGGCCGAGAAGAGCGTTCCGTTAACGGCTCTTCACGAGGAGCGCACCAAGCGCAAGGAGTTGCAGGACAGGCTTGACAGGATCCAGAGAGAGCGGGACGAGCTGGCTCGCCTTCAGGTCGAGGTCCTGAAGCGGATGCAGGCTCAGCCCCAGGTTCTCCAGGCGCCCCAGGCGCCGCCGGCGGATCCCCTGGAGGAATTGATCGAGAGGAAGCTCTCGCAGAAGCTTAAACCCGTCGAGGAGAAGATCCACGCTTCGGACGCGCTGAGGGAGACCGAGGCGCGGATAGCCGCCGCGGAGGCGTCGGCAAGGCAGAAGTACGCCGATTACGACGAGGTGGTCAAGCCGGTAATGGTGTGGATGGGCGAACAGGCGAAGGCCGCCCAGATGGGAGACCAGAGGGCTCACCAGGCCATGGGTTTCATCCTTGGCCAGCCTAATCCTGCCGAGGCCGCCTACACGATGGGGGTCAGGTTTAAGTACGAGCAGATGATGAGGCAGCAGCAAGACAGAAGTTCCCCGGGGCCAGGGTCTATTCCCGGGGCGGCCGGTGGTCAGCCGGCTGATATTTCGAATCTTTCTACCGAACAGATGGCCGCCGCGGCGAAGGCCCAGGCCGCAGCGGCTTTCCCGCGGGGGACCGAGGTCCCTGGCGGCGGCGGGGGAAGCAAGGGTTTGTCTGAAGCGGATCTGTCCAGGATGAGCTCTGACGAGTGGCTGAAGCTGCCGGCCGAGACGCGGAAGAAGCTTCTGTTCGGGGGAGGGGTATAAACAGGAGGGGTTTTAAATGTCTGTTACGGTAATTGATGCTTCCCTGGTGAAGAAGCTCTGGGGGAAGCAGGTTTGGGGCGAGGTCCAGGAGGCTCTTTTTTGGAAGAGCTTCATTACCAGGGAAGAGCCGGAGAAGATGGACAAGGATACCGGCGCCGGGGTCATCGTCCGCAAGGACGATCTTAAGAAGGAGAAGGGCGATACCATCACGCTGCAGCTGGTGTCCAAGCTCACCGGTTCAGGGAAGACCGGCGATAACACCCTGGAGGGGTTCGAGGAGGAGATGAACTTTTGGCCCTTCTCGGTGACGGTCGACCAGGTCCGGCATGCCGTCAGGATCAAGGGGCGGATGGAGGAGCAGAAGGCCGCCTTCGATATGCGGGCCGCCGCGAAGATGGCCCTGAAGACCTGGCTGGTGGAGAAGATCGACAAGGGCATATTCGCTGCGCTTTGTTCGTCTCCATCGGCCAACAGGGTCCTGTTTGGGGGGGTCGCCACCGAGATCGGGCAGATCGCGGCGAGTTCAAAATTGACGGCCGCTCTCATCGGAAAGGCGAAGCGGAAGGCGATGCTCGCCACCCCGAAGTTCCGGCCTTTGGTGATCAAGGGGAAGCCTTATTACCTGATGGTGGTTCATCCCTACGCCATGCGCGACCTGAGGACGGATTCCTCGATCTTGAACGCGCTGCACGACGCCTGGTGGAGAGGGTCCGACAATCCCATTTTCACGGGGGCGGAGATCGTCTACGACGGTGTTGTGATCTACGAGCACCCCTGGGTGAAAAAGACGACCGAGGGGGCTGCCTCGGCCAACGCACTTTACAACCTGTTCCTTGGAGGGCATGCGGGTGTCTGGGGCGTCGCCTCCGAGCCCAACTGGGAGGAGGACGATTTCGACTACAAGAACTCCCACGGGTTCAGCATCGGCCAGATCCAGGGTGTGGCCAAGGCCGTCTTCAACGACGAGGATCACGCCACGCTCGCGGTGATCACCGGTGGCGCCGACGATTAGGCGGTGGCTGCCGTGAGGAAATTTTTCAAGCCGGTCAGGTCTTTGGGCCTGATCGGCCTTCTGGTCATGGCGCTGGTTGTATCCCTTGTGGTTATTCCCGTTGTGGTTTCCGCCGGGGATGTGACGCTGGGCGGCGGAGTGGAGGATCTGAGGACCTACCTTATCAACGGCGGGGGGGACATCGAAAAGACGTGGGTTCCCTTCATCAAGGGGCAGATGGGGGATTACAAGATCTCCCTGTCCCAGACCAAGGCTTCGCCTGACGCCGCGGCTTTGGCCGCTGCATCACAGGATTATGAGATTACAATCACGCTTTCTACCCACGACGACGAGGTCCACGCCTGGTATTACGGTCCAATCGGACTCGCTGTTTCGGATGATTGTGTTTCCGCCGACGCCACGATCACCCCGTCGGCAACGTCGCCGAATATGAGCGGCGGGGTCTACGTGGTGACGGTCACGCTGCCCATGGGCACCTATAACGCAAGCGAGGACGTGGTGCTCACCGTTTCGGACCCCACTTACGGGTTTGGGGGATGGGCGGTCTCGGATGTGACGTTCACGGCCACTGTAGAGTGATTTTCTGACCCGGGTTCGGGGGGCATAACCGCCCCCCGATTTCTTAGAACGGAGGCGGTTTTGATGGCCAAGAATCCCGCCGGCCTGGTGGCTCTCGTGAGGGTCCAGGTCATAGATCCGGCGGAGACGGATTTTACCGACGGGGAGATCCTTCAGTATTTGAACCAGGCCGGCAGGATCCTTCATAACATGATAGCGGACCGACGGCCCGATCTGGTGCAGGAGGTAAAAGAGGGTGATATTTCCGTTTCCGTTCCCTACGTCACTTTGACCAGGTTCCCCAGGAGGGTCAGGCGGGTCCGTGTTGATGGGAGGGAAGTCGATCCCGGCGCGATACCGGGGATCGCCGACGTTTCTGAAACGGGGAGGCCGGAGTACTGGTATATGTCCGGTTTCCGGCATGTTTCGTTTTCCCCAACTCCTGATTCGACCTACGGGGTTAAGGTGTTTTACGTGCCGGAGTATGCGGAGATGGTTTTGTCGGGCGGGCCCTGCGTGTACCCGGATCAGGCCCTGGATATGATGGTGGAATTCGCCGCCTTGCGGTGCGGCCTGAGGAACGAGGCCGATATGTCCCAGGAAGCTGGTTTGTTCAAAAACTTCCGCGGAGAGGTTGTTACGTGGCTTTCGGATTTGACGCCGGTCCCTCGCGGCGAGGGGTTTATACAACCCTACTGGTGAGATCGAGATGAGATACGCCGGCAAGCATGGTGGCAGGGAGTTTTCCGGCCTTTTCCCTCCTCCTACGGGAGGATTGAATCTTACGCTCCCACCGCACCTGGTCCCGCCGAACCAGAATTTCAGGGAGTGGAATATGTGGGTTTCACCGAAGGGGGATTTCGAGACAAGGCCCGGCCTGGAGCGGATAACGGTTTCGGCTTTCGAGGGGGCCGTGCAGGGCGGGTATTATTCGGCGGCGCTGGACAGGAATCTTGTCGCGGCAAAGGGGTTCCTTTACGAGCTTGATATGTTTTCCGGCGTGGCCTCCTTGATAGGTCCGCTTTCCGGAGATATGTCAAGGGTGTCGTTTCTGGATTTCCGAGGCGAGTGCTACGTGGCCAGCGGCGGAGTCCTGCAGGTTTTCGATGGCGCAGGCCTGGACAACGTGACCAGTTTGACGGGGAATGATCCTCCCCTTTCTGCCCGTTTCCTGGGCACCTGGAACAGCAGGCTTTGGGTGGCCGGGGCGGATTCGCAGCTGAGGTTCTGCGGGTTTCGCGATCCCCAGGACTGGGGCGGAAGTTCCGAGGACGGGGGCGGGTTGTTTTATGTGGAGGACGGCGACGGGGCCGAGATCAGCGGGCTTGGGCTCGTGGACGGTCAGGTCGTTATTTTCAAGGGGTCGAAAGAAAAGGGGCCCTGGTCGGTTTCGAAGATAACAGGGACTACGGTCGAGGATTTCGCTTCGGGGGTGATATCCCGCGGCGTGGCCTGCGTGGAGGGACATACCGTCGCCAATGTCCAGAACGATCTGTTCTTTGTGGGCAACGGCGGTGTTTTTTCCCTGCAGCAGCTGGAGAATTTCAAGAATCCGCGGGCTTTTCCCATAAGTCTTCGCATCCAGCCCGCCCTGAATTCATATACTCCCCTTTCCGCCGTGTACGAACCCGGGAGGGGGATGTATTTCCTGGCGACGAGCCTCGCGTTTTTCGTGTGGCATATGGGGACCGAGGGATGGCATCAGTGGCAGTTCGCTGGTGATATTTCTCCTTCATCCGTATGGACCGGGGCGGGAGACGAGGTATATATAGGGGCCCAGAACGGCCATGTCTACAGGCTTTCGAGAGCGGTCTACGCCGACGACGAGGCCGGCTACGTTTCATCCTGGTCTTCCGGCGCCCAGAACGGCGGTGATCCCTACGCCGAGAAGTACTGGAAGTGGATGCATTTCAGCCTTACCCCGCTTGGGGGCGGGGCCGCAAGCATCTCCTGGAAAAAGGATTTCGGGACAGTGAGGGTGCACGGGGAGGGGATCGAGGTTGACGGGTCCCAGAGCATCGGCTGGGACGGGGGTTTCGCTTTCGATATTCCCGGCAAGGGTTGGGACAAGGCTTCGTTCATTTCCCGCCGGGAGAGGCTGGGTTTCAGGGCGAGGGATATTCAGATGGATTTCGCTTCGACAGCCCCGATCCGGTACGTACAGGCAGGAGTCGTCGGGGCTTTGCTCGGGCGGACAAAAGATAAGTGGGAACAGGGGGGCGGTTAGGTATGTCCAGATGGAACCGGAGGAATATTATTCCTTATGGCCAGGACCCGGCATCCAGCGCCGGCGTGAACGAGGATTTCAACGATCTTTTCAGCGCCGTCAATACTCTTGATGCCGAAGCCACCCAGCACGGAGACGACGAGGAGGTTCATCTGCCCGTCATCGAGGACGGAGACGCCGGCAAGGTCCTTGCCGTGAACGAGGCCGAGACCGGGTCAGAGTGGAAGTGGATGAATGTCGAGAAACTTCTGGATGTTCCCGGCATGGCGGCCAAGGAGAGCGTTGTCAATGCGGACGAGCTTTTGATGGCCGATTCAGAGGCCTCGGGAGGTCTGAAGAAATTTTCGTGGTCGCTGGTTAAGAGCACGCTGAAGACGTATTTCGATACGCTGTACCAGGCCGTTGAAACAGCGTTATTAAAAAGTATGGGTACGACGAAGGGGGATATCATTGTTTTCACCGGGAGCAGCGCTCCCGCCAGGTTGGGCGTTGGCACTGACGGGCAGATACTCACCGCCGATTCCGCACAGGCAGGTGGCGTGAAGTGGTCGGCCGCTCCTGCCGGTGGAATTTCTGGTGTCGTTGACGACACCACCCCGAAACTCGGTGGCAACCTGGACGTCAACGGGAAAAAAATTGTAACTGCGGCAGACTCTGACGCTGATATAGCGTTTTCCCCCGATGGCGTCGGTATGGTTAAGTTTGAAAAGGGGGCGTACTTCAGCGATTACATATCTAACGGTGCTGCAAACTGCGACATAGATTGGCGTGCGTCCAATAAGCAGCTGATCACTCCAAATGGGAACAGGACATATACATTTACTGCTCCTTCTGGAGTGACAAGCCTGACTCTTGTCGTAACAATAACAGCCTCAAGAACACTATATTGGCCAGCGACGGTGTCATGGAGAGGTGGCACACCTTCATTTTCCGCTTCAGGTACGTATATTGCCACCTTCTTTTGGGACGGTACTGCGTATTACGGAGTCTGCACAGGAAAGGACTAACTATGAGCCAGATTTTAATCCCAACTGCAGTAACAGCCGAGAGCTTGATCGCACCCAGTTCTGGATACACAACGCTTACAGCTGTCCAGCAGGTTAGCGGCTACGTGCAAGCCAATACGTCTCACAAAGATAGCGCCTATGCCACTTATTCTGTGGGTGCTGATAAGTTTGAACTTCCTTTGCCAGGGGAAGGGGTTTTCAGCGCTTATCTTTCTGGTGTGAAGGCCACACGCACTACCTCATGCGGCACTATAACGGCAACAGCATACCCAGAGGCAAGGCTATATATCAAAGGCGTTCTTAAAGCCACTTTGACGGCCACAAGCACATCACCAGCATATAAAACGGCGACAATATCCAGTGCTGACGTCGCCTCTATAACCAAGCTTTCAGACATAGCTGTCCAAGCCGTTCCTCGTGTTCAGTCGTCACACTGCTTTGCCCCCAACGATGGACAGAATGGAAAGACTTATTACGTCTATGCCCACGGCCAAGTCCTTTATTTAGAGGTGAGTTTACCTGATGGGCCACTCAAAGTGAGCCTGGAAATGGGGTGTGTGTTCTAATGCTAAGAACATTGCACAAGTTTGGGAATGATGGCCGATACATCGAGAGCATTACTGTCGATTTTATTGACGGGTACCCCTTGGAGTACTGGAAACTGCCCAACGATCAAACAGCAATCGCTCTCCCAAAATATGATAAAGCCACGGAGGTTCCCGTGTGGGATGGATCGGCCTGGAGAGTAAAGAAGAGGGCTTTTTTCGAGCCGCCTTCAGGTCTGCATGAGTGGGACGAGAAGGAGGAGCGGTGGTATTTGCCCGAACAGCCAGAGCCCGAGCCGTCGCTGCTTGACGGCGATGTTTTACTGAAGACCCTTATCGCCCTCGTGGATGCGGTGGAAAACGGAACAGCTATACCATTAGATATCAAGGCCGCGGTGGAAGCCGACAGGGCAAAGGTTTCAGGCGATAAACCCACAGCACCTTCCAAAGAATAGCCCACCAGGGGGTGTGAAAATTGTCCATGGCCGAGTGGTTTCAGCAGCTTTACGGGCCGCGCCAGGTTCTTTACGATCCGCAGGATGTGACTTTCGATTCGCCTGGCGGGGCCGCGCAAGAGCCGGTTTCGAGCGTGCCGGCGCCTGGTGGAGGTAATTCTGGCGGGGGGTCAAAGGACGGATCCATGGTTTCTGACCCCTGGTCTTATATCGCAGACCGCGGGGGGGTTCCTTACGCGAATGATTCTCTTTATTTCGCGACGCCCGGGTGGAGTCCGGATATTTCCTGGAAGACCGTCGCCAAGGCTTACGGTCCCTACATGGATCTTGGTCCTTTGATGGGTGGGCTTCGGATGGCCGCGGCGTTCAAGAATCCTACCCAGGATCCGACCTGGCAAGAGGCGGCGAGTCAGTATCTGGCCAAGTACGCCCCAGGGACAAGCCTGACGGACGTGATAAAGCAGATAAACGCTCTTTACGCCGCCGATCCCGCCGCCAAGGTTTCCGCCTCGGACGCTGCCCGGGGGGTCCTGATGGGGGTGGGACACCTGGCTGATCCCTATGCCCATGCCGTGATGCAGACTGGGGTCATGGCCCCTCACACGTTTGCCCAGTCGGCCATGGGGTTTATGGGGATGGGGATGGATCCGGCTTCGGTTTCGGATTTCGGCTGGGCGACGCCGACGGGGTTCTCCACTGTCCAGGATCCAGTGACGGGGATTTGGGGGTCGCAGTATTCAGGCTACCAGTCTGCCCCGCTCGCGGCGATGGCCAGAGCGTATCTTGAGGATGTTCAGAGCGGTACGGGGTCGTTTTATGATTCCATCAACAACAAGTTCTATGGACCGGGAGAGTATTCGAAGGAGGTCGCCAGCCGGATCGACGCCTCGGTGCAACAGAGAGCTCTTTCCCGCAGCTGGATGGAGGATATTCTGAACGAGAAGACGACCAAGTCTTTCGCGGAATGGCAGCAAGAGCGAACCCAGACGGATGACGACAAGGCCTACAAGGAAGCCATGGATATCGCTCGTGGGATGGGGACGTCCAAGGGCGACGGAGGAAGCGGGATAGGCGGAGCTACCGGAGGGACCGATTCCAGGGAACGTGGGGATACTTACGGCGGCGGCCCCAGGTAGCTGGCTTTTGTTGAATTGAAAGTAGTTTGTTTCGAGGGGCCTTTCGGGGCCCCTTTTTCGTGGGAGGGAATCTCCGAAGGGGCGGTGGGGTGATTGGCCAGTTGGTCCGATATTTTTGGCAGTGCAGGCGGGTCGGGGTTCGATTTCAGTTCGTTTCTGGGAAATTTGCAGAATCAGTACCAGGGCGGGGGGTACGCCGGCGCCGGGGACATTGGGTCCTCGGGGCAGCAGCAACAGGCTCAATCGGGGATCCAGGGGTTTCCCGCGCCGGCGGCGAACGCGGGTCTTTCCGGTTTGACTTCGTGGCTCCAGAATAACTACGCCCAGGGGCTGCGGAACTACGACAGCTATGCCCAGTCGCACGGTCAGGCGGCGCAGAAAGCGAAAGAGGACGCCCTGAATGCCTATAACACAACCGTCTCGGGTCTCCAGGGGCTGATGGGAGGGCTGACCCAGCAGGCGCAGCAGCAGCAGCAGAGTCTTGCCGGCCAGCAGGCGAATATCGACCAGATGATGGCCCAGGCGATGCAGCTTTACGATCCGCAGCAGTGGGCGCAGGTCATAGCGACCGGGCAGGTGCCCCAGGCGACCCAGGATTATTATCAGCAGATGCGTGATCTGGCCATGTCGAATGTCCAGAGCGATCTGGACAAGTCGTTCGCCGTGCAGCAGCGCCAGCTGATGGACAATCTCGGGGCGAGGGGCATCCTGAACAGCTCCATTACCGGAAACGCTCTCGCCCAGATGGAGGCGGAGAAGCAGAGGCGGCTTTCCCAGGCCAGCGCCGACGCCACGGCGCAGATGATACAGGGGCTGATTGACGCTCCTTATCGCCAACAGGAAGCGGCCCTGCAGAACCTAGGGGGCCAGTCCGGGTTTGCCCAAAGCCTGGGATCCCTCGCCAGCCAGTTCTACCAGAATCAGCTCGGCGGGCTGGCGCAGCAGGGGAACTGGGGGATCAATATTCCGCAGGCCATGGCGCCGCTTTACACGATGGCAAGCGGGATGTATGACATCCCGGCGGCTATGAGGGAGGCCTACGCCCAGCCCATGCTGAATATCTGGGGCAAGCTCGCCGATTCCGCCACCGCGGAAAAACTGGCCCAGATGAGGATAGACGAGTCAGCCGACAGCGACTGGTTCTCCGGGATAGGGAGCCTTGTGGGGGCCATAGGGGGGTTGTTCTAGATGTTGACGGACTTCCTTAAGTCTTACGGGACGCCGGTAACGGATTCCGCTTTCGGGAGCCTGGCGCAGTTTTTGCCGTCCGTTCAACCCTACCGGGCACCAGGAGAGGAGGCGAACGCCGCCTGGGTGGATCAGTCGCGGAATCTGGGCGGCCCGATCGCCGAGCCCGATCTTGGGGCGGCGAGATCGAGGAGCCTTGACGGACTTGGCCCGCTTTTGGCTTTTGTCCCCTTTTTCCTTGCCTCGAAGAACAAGAAGCGAGGCCTTGCCGCTTTCGCCAGGGCTCTGGGGCAGTCGCTGCAGCAGAACAGGCGGGAGCAGACCGCCCTTGAGACATGGAGGGCGGAGCAGATCAACCGTCGGAGGCAGCAGGAATACGAGATGGCCATGGCCCAGGTCAAGGACGGGAGAACGCTGCTTGAGAAGGCTCTTTCTCTTGATCCCGAGCTTGCGGGGCGGCCTGAATTCCAGCAGGCCTGGCTGTCCGGGGATCCGACGTTTCTGGCCCAGTCGGGCTGGAGGCCTCCGGCAAAGGAGCCTGCCCGCGATAAGTATCCTACCCGGGAGATCGGCGGAAGAGTCGTTATGTACGATCCATATACGGGGGATACCGTGAGGGACCTTGGCCCGTCAGGAGGTCCGAAGGAGCCCAAGGAGCCCTCCAGGGCCGACGCAGTCGACGCGGCCTGGAGAAAGTATCACGAACTCGTGGAAACCCTGGGTGATCCCCAGAAGGCATGGCTGGCGCTTCCTGTCGACGATAAGGCCCTTATCAGAAGGGACCCCAGCAAGCTGGATATACTGGATATTCTTCTTTCGAGGGCTGGCTCGGAAGGCGGGGGGCTTGGGATTTTTGACGATCCCCGGAAGATAGTTGAGCCGGATCCGGGTCCCGAACCGGTCCCCACCAAGAAGAAGATTCCGAATGGGGTTTATCAGAGCATGATCCAGGATGCCATGAGTGCTGGCAATGAAGAGTTGGTTCTTGAGATCCAGGAGACATACGAACCGATTTCGTAGGGGGTTTTCCCATGCTCACGCTGGAGGATCTGGAGAGGAAATACGGTCTTATAGAAGAGGAAGAGACTATGCCCTCTGTGGCGGTTTCCATGGTCAAGGACGCGACGGCTTCTACGGCCATGCCGAAATTAACGCTCCAGGACCTGGAGAGAAAGTACAATCTAACGGTTTCTTCTCCCTCGATCTCTCATGGTGGGTTTTTAGGTATAGCGGGAAGCCACAAGACGGGAGACCTGCCTTCATATCCTCCCGCTTTATCGGTTGCCTGGGACAGCCTGAACACTGTTCCAGAATCGTCCCCGTCAAGCAGGCCCCAGGGGGCCATGGGACAGGATGCTTCCGGACTGGTGGATAAACCCCGTCTTGCGCTGGAGGACCTGGAAGGGGAACTGGGGCTTCTGCCTAGGACTGAAAAACACCAGGTTCCTTCGGGTCGGGGGTTTTCCCGGGGTTTTCCGCGCGGGCGGCGAGGTGGGCACACCCCGGAGTCGATGGTGGCGGAGCGATACCAGCGGCTTATGGGGCAGATCCCCCGCGGGTTCGCCCAGTCGGTTTCGGGGTTTATCCGCGTGGGCGACTGGCTTTTCGAGAGCGGGAAGATGAAGGAGTATGCCGACCGGCTGGATTCCCTTATCGCCCGGTCTTCGCCGGAAGACCCGGACTATTGGGATCATGCCGCATCAGGGCTGGGGTCCATGATATTCTACCTGCTTCCCGGCATAGCGGCTACCAAGGGGGTTTCCGTTCTTTTCAAGGTGGCACCGTGGCTTGCACGCATCGCCGGCGGCGCTTTTTCGGGCGGGTTTGAGGCGCTCAACAACGCCGCTGGGGTTTTCAGGGATGTGCTGGAGAAGACCGGCGACAGGCACAAGGCTTACTGGGACGGCTGGAAGGCTTTTTCCGCTGAAGTGCCGGTGGATTTCGTGACCAGCCTGCCACTTTTTGGAGTTCTGGACAGGGGCGGGGCCCTGGGGCGAGTTACCGGTTCCGCTTTGGGAGAGTCCCTGCAGGAGACCATGCAGAGCGCGATCTCGCAGAAGATAGTCAATGAAAGCGTCGACTGGAAGGAGGCTCTTTACGAGGGGGCCGTAGCCCTTCCTTCCGCCCTGATCATGGGCGGCGTAGCGGCCGTGGCTGATCCGGTTTCCGGAACGGGGAAGGTTCAGGATGTCGGGCAGATAGACCGGGGGTTCGATCCTGATCTCGATGCGGAGATGGAGTTCGGTGGAGGCGGCGCCGATGTCGAATGGCCCAGGTCCGGGACGATAGGGCAGGGTGTCGAGATAGATGTTTCGGCTTTTCGGCCCTTCCCGAGGGAAGGCGTGCCGGATCCCGTCATTTTTTCTTCCGAACAGAAGGTTCTTGAACACGGAAGGGCGAGGGCTCTTCAGCTTTTAAACAAAAAGATAGAAGACCCCACCGGGATGGAGGTCTTTTTTGCTCCCGGCCCTGATGAGACTGATGTGGATTACGCGAGGCATCTCGTGGCGGGTGTGGACAAAAACGCCAAGCCCCAGGTTGAACGGGCAAGGGCATTGTACCTTGTGGAGGAGGCTGTGTCAGATCCTGATGTGATATCCATTCAGGACAATGGGCGCAGGCTTTACAGCTCCCTTTTCCGTGACGATGCCAGGAATACTCTTCATCAGATTATTGCCGAGGTTCTCCCTAATGGTCGGGCAAGAATGGTTACGTCTTATGTTTTCAAAGACGACGCCAGGTCAAAGAATAAGGCCATGAAGCGTTTCAATAAAATTTTTGAGGGGGAGCCTGTCTATGTCAGGGAAGGAATAATAAAAGAGCGTGCCGACGGGGGCTCCCCGCACGCCTACCAAAAACTGGTTTCACCGTCCGAGCCCGGACTCCCCCAGCTGGTCGATGAAAGTATATCACTGCAGCAGAGAGACGTCAATTCACCCCAGGTGGACCGGGAGGTACTGGCGCAGGCCATCCGGGAAGCTGGCGGGTTGAACTGGGACAGCATGGAGGCGGTTTACGGCCATGATTTTATGGCCCCCCTGGTGAAACGGTTTCCTTCAGAGGATTATCCGAAGTTCTGGAGGCGGGAGAAGGCCGGCCTGAGGTTTGACGCCATGACCGAGGCGCTCAAGAAGCGCGGGTTTCCGATCGAGACGCCGCTGGATCTTCACCAGGTCATGGCGGGCAACGCCGAGAGCGCGGCGGCGAATATCGAGGAGAAGCTGACCTTCGGGTTCGAGCACCAGGATGACCGGTCCTTGGCGCAGAGGATCAGAGATCGAGGCCGGAATTTCTACACTCATGTTTTCGACAGGGAAGCCCCCATCGAAAGGCTCGTGAAGATGGCGGAGACCAAGGCATTATCCATGCTAAAAGACCCGTTACCTGTTGGTGATAACGTTGCTCTTTTGGAAGCACTTAGGAAACTAGGGTTAGTTAAGATTACCCCAGAAGAGTTTCAAGCTATGACAGGGGAAAGGCAACGCAAGGCCGAAAAATATATCGCAAAAATAGCAAAAGAAGAAAACGCAAGACGCGAAGAGATTAAAAATCTGTTTATTGGCGGCAAGCTAAAACCATCTAACAATCCCTACCTTCACATGGGACAGCTGCGCAACGTTCACGGCATTATCGGCGAGGACCGCGGGGAGATGAAGATGATCCTGGGCAAGCTTTCCCAGGATGATCACAAGGCCCTTTCCCGGCTGCTCGTGGCTTACAGGACGCTGGACCAGAGGAATCTGGGTATTCCAACAAAGGTTTCTCCCGGGGACGCGCTGATCGAGATAAATAACGCGCCCCCGAAACTGAAGCATGTCCAGCAGGAGCTTGTGCAGTATCAGAAAAAGCTGCTCTGGAGGCTGGTTGAGTCGGGGCATTTGTCTTATGCGGGGTATCAGACGATGATCAGCAGGTGGCCAAATTATGCTCCCTTCTTCCTGGACGGCGGGCAGGATTTCATGGAGGCCTTCAACTCTGCCCCGTCCAAAATAGCCAACGACAAGAACCTGTTGAAAATGATGGAAGGGACTGAGGAGGCGATCCACGATCCTCTGGAGAGCATGCTCAAGAACACTTCGACGATAAACCGGATGATCCGGCAGAACCAGGTCGCCAGGGACCTGATGAAGTTTTCGAAGATCGCGGGGATGGAAGAGGTCATAAACGAAATAGGCCCGACCATAGCGAGAAGGCTTAAGGGCGTTGTCACCGTTTGGGACAAGGGCAAGCGGCGCTATCTGAAGGTGCTCCCCGATGTCTTCAATGTGCTGGAGCAGGCCCCGGGAAGGGAAAATATTTTCCTGAACATCATGAGGCCCTTTTCCAGGACCTTGAGAGCCACGGCGGTGGAGCACAACCCGATGTTTTTGATTTTAAACCCCGTCAGGGACGCTTTCACGGTGGCGATCAGTTCCGAGACGGGTCTGATGCCCCTGGAAGCGCATCTGAAGGGACTCAGGCATATTCTGACCGATTCGGATCTTTACCGGGAGGCCTTGAAGACCGGGGCCCTGGGCGGGCATTTCATAGCCCAGGACAAGAAGAGCCTTTCCATGGGCGTGAGGGAGATGTTCGCCGAGGGGCAGGCGGCCGAAAAGAACAAGAAGATGAACCCCTTGCGGTGGCTGGGGAAGATGAACGAACTCCTGGAGCAGGCGCCCAGGGTGGCGGAGTACGCCTCGATGCGGGGAGAGCCCAGCATCAGGGATGCCCTGTACAAGTTGTTCGGGCGGGATTTCAAGATCTACAGCACAGAGGAGGCATCCCAGGCCGCCAGGGATGTTTCGGTGGATTTCAGCCGCTTCGGGGAGAGCACCAGGGCCCCGAACGATGTAATCGCCTTTTTCAACGCTGCCCTGCAGGGGGGCAAGAAGATCAAGGATCTTGGGGTCAGGCATCCCGTGAGGACCTTCACGAGGGGCGTTTTGTGGATCTCTTTGCCGTCGATGCTGCTCTGGCTCAGGAACAGGGATGAACCATGGTACCAGGAACTGCCCCAGATAGAACGGGACCGGTGGTGGCACTTCAGGGTCGGGAACAGGATACACAGGATGATCAAGCCCTTCGAGATGGGACAGATCTTCGGCTCCCTGGTCGAACGTTCCCTGGAGAGGTTCGCCGCCGGCAACCCCAGGGCCTTCAAGCGTTTCGAGGAGTCGATCATGGGGTCTTTGGGGCCCGCGTATCTTCCGACGATGTTCGGCCCCATCATCGAGTGGCAGACGAACTACAATCTTTTCCGCGACAGGCCGGTGGTGCCCATGCGCGAGCAGTCGCTCAAGGCCGAGTACCAGTTCGGGCCCGAGACGAGCGAGGTGGCCAAGTGGATAGGCGGCAAGACGGGGATCTCCCCCAGGAAGATCGACAACACTATTTATGGCTATACATCGAAACTGGGCAGTTATGCCACGCAGCTGGTGGATCTTATGGCCGAAAAGGCCGGGGTTAGGGCGCCTGGTCCGCGAGAATGGACTTTTGGCGATATCGTATGGGATCCTTTGGGGACGCTGCAAAAGGCGTTTTCGCGGCAGATGTACCTGAATCCCCAGAGTATAGAAGATTTTTATGAGGATTTCGGTCTCCAGTCCAGCCTTTACAGGTCCTGGAAGGCGTCAGGTAAGGAACAAGAAGGGTTCAACCCTTTGCGGTACGAGCTTCAGAAGAGGATAGCCTCCGAGCTTTCCGATGTCTGGGCGGCGAGGAGGGGCGTTCTTTCCGATGACAGGCTTACAACGAAGCAGAAACAAGAGGCGGTTGAAAGGCTGAATTTTCTGGCGATGAATCTTGCAAGGCTGGGAACCGGGAAGACGATTCTGAGGCAGGGCAGCGACGAGCAAATGAAGAATCCCTTTGTTCAATAGTCAGTCCTGCTCATGGCAGGGAATCAAATATTCAGGAAGCCGGTCGTTTTTCGGGCCGGCTTTTTCTTTGGGGATGGTGAGGTTGAGGCAGATCTGCATCGATCCAGGCCACGGCGGGCATGATCCCGGTGCGGTTGGACCTTCGGGCACCCGGGAAGCCGATATTGCTCTTTTCGCGGCTTCCGCTCTTGTTCTGGCGCTGGATGCCAGGGGAGTCCAGTCTTTTGTGACCCGCGGGAGGGATGTTTTCGTTTCCTTGCCCGGTCGTGTCGAGCTAGCCAAGAGGATGAAGGCTTTTGCTTTCGTGTCGATACACGCCAATGGGGCCGAGAATCTTCAGGCCCACGGTGCGGAGGTATGGACTTCCGTGGGTGTTACCCCCGCGGACGATCTTGCCACTTCCATTTACAAGAGATGGATAGAGAGTTTCGGGGCGGTCTCTCCTGTCTCTCGTTTCAGGACTGATTTTTCCGACGGGGATCCCGACAAGGAGTCCGATTTTTACGTTCTGAGGAAGACTCCCATGCCGGCGGTTCTTTTCGAGCTGGGGTTCGTGACGAATCCCAGAGAGGAGAAGATGCTTCTTTCTGAGGGATTCATCAAGCCCGCGACCGGGGCGATCGCCGCGGGGATCTGCGACTGGCTTGGGAGGCAGCCATGCCCCAGGATCTCCTGAAGCAGTTCGGCGAATGGATACACAGGTATTTCCCTGCGATGTGCCTGGCTGCCTTTGGCACGGTGATCCATGCCTTGAACGAACATCACGATCGGTGGAGCTGGAAGAGGTTTGTCATTGGGATCGTGACTGCCTTTTTCGTGGGGCTTATCATGTGCTATTTGCTCGATCCGATGTCGATCCCCCCATCCAGCAAGAGCGTGGCTATCGCGATCTCGGGTTACCTGTCGAACGATGTTTTGAGAACGGTTTCGGATAAATGGTTGGGGAAGATCAAGGATTTCAAGGGGTGAGATCTTATGAACTGGGTGCGCCATTTCCCCTTGACCAAAAGCATCGTGATGGTTGTGGTGGTTCTTAATGTCGTTGTGATCTGTTTTTTCTGCTATTACCGCCGCTTCATTCCCGAGATCGATATCCCTGGTGGGGTGAAGGACGTGATGCAATGGCTCAATAACGTGGTGATACCAGGATACCTTCTCAAATCCGGGTATGAGCACACCCTCGACAAGAAGGACAAGGGGAAGGAAGGTTCGGAGTCATGAGAGTCACATTCAAGCAGTGGCTTCTCGTCGCGGTCGTTGTGGTCGCTGCCGTGGCGGCGGGTAGCTGGCTCGGTCTGGGGATCTATCGGGAAAAAAGGGATCTTCGTGAGGCGCTTGCGTCAGTGCGGGCCGAGGTCCAGGCCGCGAAGCAGGAGACATTAGATGAAGTAAGGGATATCAGGCGTGAGGTCAAGGCTATACAGGTGGAAGCCCGGAAGCGGGGTGATGATCGTGTCCGGCAGGTGGTTTCGGCAAGCGATTCTGATTTTCTCGATGAGCTCAATGCTTATTCGTCCCGCATGGTCGAACGAGTCAGGTCCGTGGAATGAGAAATGGAGAAGGCTGGAAGCTGGATACGTGGTTGAACAGACGCTTCTTGCTGCACCTTGGGATTGGGGACGTACCGTCCTTACTGGCAGCATGGCCGAAAGCGTAGAGCTTGCCGCCATTTATCCCCGTATGGCCAATCTGGAAGAGCAGGTGTCCTACATGGAAAGCTCTATTGAATCGCGGTTCGATGCCGTTGCTCAACAGATAAATTCCCAGGTCAAGGCGGCCATCGACCAGGTGGCTGTTTCGTCTTTTTGGAAGGGCGTCAGGGTCGGGGCTTTTGGAGTCCTGCTTCTGGGCGGCGGCGTGGCCTTGATAATGCAGTAGGAAGGAGGTGGTCTATATGCCGAACTGGATCGCTGCTCCCCTTGCGATAGGGCTTTTTGTCGGCATTGTTTGGGCTATCAAGACAAAGCCCTGGGAAAAGTGGAAGAAGTAGCTTGATTTTTTCTCTGTTTGTGTGAAAATGCACCTTGAAAACCTGGCGGAAAGCTAGACGGCCACCGCAAAGTAAATCCTTATAGTGTTCGTCGTAGGGGTGTTGTACGCCATTTTTTTGTTGAGGCGAACACCAGGGCCGGGTTGGCTTCCGCGTACACG
>ERZ724524.992-NODE-992-length-18841-cov-10.610188_pt1 | contig 18841 bp, 16 predicted proteins | sample MGYA00376057_ERZ724524 | MGnify/ENA primary metagenome ERZ724524 (study PRJEB28724, sample SAMN07190888) | wastewater metagenome | isolation source: influent of sewage treatment plant in Hong Hong | place: USA: Christiansburg, Virginia | collected 2016-03-01 ...
GCAGGCGGCCGTCCTTGCGCAGCTGGGCCTGGCGCTCGACCAGGCGGTGCGCGTAGTAAATGGGCGCGGGCATCAGCTCGGGCGTTTCGTCGCAGGCGTAGCCGAACATCAGGCCCTGGTCACCGGCGCCGGTGTTCAGGTGGTCGTCGCTGGCGTGGTCCACGCCCTGGGCAATGTCGTTGCTCTGCTTGTCGTAGGCCACGAGCACGGCGCAGCCTTTGTAGTCGATGCCGTAGTCGGTGTTGTCGTAGCCGATGCGCTTGATGGTGTCGCGGGCCACCTGGATGTAATCCACATGCGCGTTGGTGGTGATTTCACCGGCCAGCACCACGAGGCCGGTGTTGGTCAGCGTTTCGGCGGCGACGCGGCTGCGGGGGTCTTGCTTGAAGATCGCATCAAGGATCGCATCCGAGATCTGGTCTGCCACCTTGTCGGGGTGGCCTTCGGAGACGGATTCCGAGGTAAAGAGAAAGTCGTTCGCCATTTGAATAAACTCCTGTGTTCCGGCATTTAGGGCGTTGCCCTCACCCCGAAGGAGCTTTGGCGAACGCTTTAGCAGATTTATTTAACGTCGCCCTGCAAGTTGCTCATTTAACTCAGCGACCCGGTCATTTTAATGCCATTGGTTTTTCGAATCTTCTCCATATTCCCACTGTGGTTGCTGCATGTCATGGGCGCAGCCATGGGCTGGGTGGCGTTCTGTGCGTCGCCCACCTACCGGCGCCGCTTTCTCGAGAATTCGGCGCGGGCCGGGTATTCGTTTGGTGCGGTGCGCGCGGCAGTGGCCCATGCGGGCCGCATGGTGGCCGAGTTGCCGCGGCTGTGGCTGGGTGCGCCTCTGCCCTGCGGTATGGTGGGCGAGGCTTGTGTAGAGCAGGCGTACGCCGCGGGGCGCGGCATTGTGTTTCTCACGCCCCACCAGGGCTGTTTTGAGCTGTCTGCCCAGGCGGCGGCGCGCCACTGGAGCGCTGAGCGCGGCCCCATCACCGTGCTCTACCGGCCAGCGCGCCAGCCGTGGCTGGCGCGGGTGATGGAGACCGCGCGCAACCGCCCCGGCATGCTGGCCGTGCCCACCACGCTGTCGGGCGTGCGCCAGATGATCAAGGCACTGCGCCGCGGCGAGGCGGTGGGGCTGCTGCCCGACCAGGTGCCGCCCGATGGCCAGGGCGTCTGGTCGCCCTTTTTTGGCCGCGATGCCTACACCATGACGCTGGCCGTGCGCCTGGCCCAGCAGACCGGCGCTGCCGTGGTGCTGGCGCGCTGCGAGCGTCTGCCTTGGGGCCGTGGTTTCGTCACCCACTTCGAGCCTTTGCCCGCGCCGCTGGACGAGCGGCTGGAAAGTGCTGTTTTGCAGATCAATCAGGCCATGGAACACCTCATCCGCCAATGTCCCGAGCAATACCTGTGGGGCTATGCCCGCTACAAGCAGCCGCGTGCTGAAGCCACCCCCGGGGGCGCGGCATGACCGGGCGCCTGGGGGTGTGGTTCATGCGGGTGCTGGCGCATGTGCCGTTGCCCGCGCTGCGCGCGCTGGGCTGGTGCCTTGGGCAGTTGCTTTACGTTCTGGCCGTGCCGCGCCGCAAGGTGGCCCTGCGCAACCTGGCGTTGTGTTTTCCAAAGGCCACCGTTGCGCAGCGCAGTCGCTGGGCGCGCGAAACGTTTGTGGTGTTCTGCCAGACCTGGCTGGACCGCAGCTGGCTGTGGTTTGCCCCGCGCGAAGTGGTGCAGCGGCGCGTGCGGCTGCAGGGCGCGCTGAACGAGCTGGAGGGCGACACCCCCACCATCATTTTTGCCCCGCATTTTTACGGCATGGACGCCGGGGGCACCGCGCTCACTCTGCACACCCCGCGCGCCTTTACATCCATTTTTTCAACCCACCCCGATCCGGCGGTAGACGCCTGGTTCATGGCCGGGCGCCAGCGCTTTGGCGATGTGCGCATGCTCAACCGGGCCGATGGCGTGAAACCCATCATTTCCAACCTGCGCAAGGGTGGGCTGCTGTACCTGCTGTCCGACATGGACTTTGGCCCCGGCGAGTCGATCTTCGTGCCTTTTTATGGTGTGCCAACCGCAACCGTGCCCTCACTGCCACGGTTTGCACGGCTGGGGCGGGCCAAGGTGATCGGCATGTACACCCGCCTGACACCCACCGGCTACGTGGCCGAGATCACGCCCGCCTGGGAGGGCTATCCCTCTGACGACGTAGAGGCCGACACGGCGCAGATGAACCTGCGCCTGCAATCCTATATCGACACCATGCCCGGCCAGTATTACTGGGTGCACAAGCGGTTCAAGACGCGGCCCGCAGGCGAGCCATCGGTGTATTGATTTCCCCGGGGCTTTCATGGCGTGCGGCGCGCCTTCTATCGCAGGGGGGCGACGGCAACCCGGCCAAGACAGCTCCATGGTGGCAGCAGCATGGCGCAGCCTGTGCTGCAAAATATGAGTCAAAATGGCCTCTGGCGCTTATGGATAAAGCGCAAGCAGCTATCAGTTTGATTGCAAAAAGCGCTGCAATTCCACGGCCACGCGCTCCGGGTGTTCATGCACGATCCAGTGCGATGCGCCCGGCACGCGCTGCAATTGCAGCTGCGGCACCCAGCCCGGCAGGCCGTCCAGCAGGCCGGGCAGCAGGGCAGGGTCGTCCATACCCCACAGCACCAGTGTGGGCACATCCACGGTCAGCATCGTGTCGGGCAGGGTGACTGCCTGCGCGGCCGGGTCGCCTTCGCGGGGCGGGCGCAGCGGGCTGGCGCGGTAGTAGTTGCAGGCGCCGGTCAGGCCCTGCTGCCACAGGGCGCGGTATTGGGCGCGCACGGTGTCGGTCAGCCACGCGGGTGCGCTGCCGTCCGGGTTGTTGAAAAAAGCAAACAGGCGACGAAAGTCGTTTTCGGCCAGCAGTGCCTCGGCATCGGGCCTGCACAAAAAGTGCATGTACTGGCTGCTGGCCTGCTGCGCCGGGCTGTGCTGCAGCTCGCGCAAAAAAGCCCCCGGGTGGGGTGAATTGAAGATGGCCAGCCGCTTCATCAGACCGGGCTGCTGGTTGGCCAGATTCCAGGCCACCGCACCGCCCCAGTCGTGCGCCACCAGGCATTCGAGTACGCCGCCGGGGGATTCAGCGGCAATCAGCGCAACGAGATCCTGCACGAGGTGTTTGGCGCGATAAGCCGCCACTTCCGCCGGACTGCTCGATGCCCCGAAGCCGCGCAAAAATGGCGCCACGCAACGGTAGCCGCCATTTTCGGGGCGCGAAAAATGCAGCAGCAAAGCGTCCCAGATGAAGGCGCCTTCCGGAAAGCCGTGCAAAAAAAACAGGGTAGGCCGCCCCGCCACGCCGCTCACGCGGCACTGCAGGGTGATGCCGTGCGGCAGGTTGATGGCTTCTGAAAAAATCATGGTGCTATGCAATCAATAGCTGCTGCCGCTTGATGCATAAGCGCCAGAGCCTAGTTTGGTTCAGATTCCCCAGAATTTTCCGGTGCTTCGGGGGCCGACTCGGGGGGCGCTTGCGCCGCTTCGGTTGCAGGCAACACCGGGTGCGCCCATTGCCACAGCAATTGCGCCACCTCGTCCACCCCTTGCTTCTTGAGGGCCGAGAACATCATCACATCTCCGCCGGCCGCGTTCAGTCGCGTAATCGACAGGATCTTGGCCTGCTCAGAGCGTGTGAGCTTGTCGGCCTTGGTCAGCAGGATGAGGAATTTCAGGCCTTCTTCGACCCGTGGGCGCAGCACTTCGAGCAGGGCCTCGTCCAGCTCGGTCAACCCGAGCCGTGGGTCGCACAACAAGACGATGCCGGTGAGCCCGGGGCGGCTGACCAGGTAATTGACCATCACTTGCTGCCAGCGCACCTTGTCGGATCGCGACACCTTCGCGTAGCCGTAGCCGGGCAGATCAGCGAGCACGGCATCGGTCACGCCGTGTTTGCCCAGAGAGAAAAGGTTGATGTGCTGCGTGCGCCCGGGCCTTTTAGAGGCGAACGCCAGCTGCTTTTGCTGGGTAAGCGTGTTGATGCAAGTGGATTTGCCCGCGTTGGAACGGCCCACAAAGGCTATCTCGGGCACGTGGATGGGCGGCAGATGGTGCAGTTGCGCAGCCGTGGTGAGGAACTTGGCGGTGTGCATCCAGCCCATGGCGATCTTGGCGTCTGGTGCGGGCGAAAGGGAGCCAGCAACTGGCGCGAAAGAGGGTGTCGTCATGGAAAGTTAGGATACGTTGAAGCCTCATTGTAGAATCGCGTGGTTTTGCGGACCTAATTACAGACCCTCGATATGAAGTTGCTTGCCTCTATGCTGATGGCTGCCGCACTGGCAGCACCCGCTCTCCCGGCCTTTTCTGCAGGTGAAACACCTGCGGCGCCGACCAAGGCGGCCAAGCCCGACCTGGTCAAAGGCGAGGCCAGCTACGCTGCGGTGTGCGTTGCATGCCACGGTGCAGATGGCAATTCCGCCATTCCTGTCAATCCGAAGCTGTCACAGCAGCATCCGGAATACCTGGTCAAGCAGTTGCAGGAGTTCAAGTCCGGCAAACGCAGCAACGCCATCATGACCGGCTTTGCATCGATGCTGACCGACGAGGACATGAAGAACATCTCGTACTGGGCGGCTTCCAAGCCCGCCACGCCCGGCACGTCGACCGACAAGGCCCTGGTGGCACTGGGTGAGCGCATCTACCGCGGCGGCATCGCAGACCGCCAGATTGCTGCTTGCGCGGGTTGCCACAGCCCCAATGGCGCGGGCATTCCGTCGCAATATCCCCGCCTTTCGGGTCAGCATGCCGACTACACCGTGTCGCAGCTGAACATGTTCCGCGACGGCTCGCGTGCCAACAGTCTGCAGATGACCCAGGTAGCCGCAAAGCTCAATGACCGGGAAATCAAGGCGGTTGCCGACTACATTGCCGGCCTGCGCTGATTTTTTTGTGATTTCGGCGGCCCCGCCAGGCGGGAAGCCTGGAACCAACCGCCAATAACAAACCCCAAGACGGGCGGGCCCATCGTTCAAGATGGCCCCGCCCTTTTTCTTTAGTGCTTGCGTTCACCTCTTTCATGTCTGACACAACCCAAGGCGTTCAAGTCCGGTCTGGCTCCCAGGCCCTGCGTGCAGGCATCGAGCTGCTGTCTTCCATGCGCTTTGCCATTTCGCTGCTGACGGTGATCTGCATCGCATCGGTCATTGGCACGGTGCTCAAGCAGCATGAACCGGCGGTGAATTATGTGAACCAGTTCGGCCCGTTCTGGGCAGAACTCTTTGCAGCCATCCAGCTCAATGCGGTTTACAGCGCATGGTGGTTCCTGCTGATCCTGGCCTTTCTGGTGGTCAGCACGTCGTTGTGCATCGCGCGCAACACGCCCAAAATTCTGGTGGATCTGAAGGTCTACAAAGAGAATATCCGCGAGCAAAGCCTTCGGTCCTTTCACCACAAGGCCGAAGGTTCGCTGGCGGAACCGGCCGAGGCCGCAGCGCGACGCATTGGCAGCACGCTGGCCAGTGGCGGCTGGAAGGTGAAACTGCAGCAGCGGGATTCGGCCAAGGGCGCGGGTCCGGGCTGGATGGTGGCGGCCAAGGCCGGGGCCGCCAACAAGATCGGCTACATCGCTGCACACAGCGCCATCGTGCTGATCTGCCTGGGCGGGCTGTTCGATGGTGACCTGATCGTGCGAGCGCAGATGCTGCTGGGCGGCAAAACACCCTACGCCGGTAGTGGCCTGATCTCCGAGGTGAAGCCAGAACACCGTCTGTCCGAGCGCAACCCCACGTTCCGGGGCAATCTGGTGGTTGCAGAGGGAACGCAATCGGGCACCGCCATTCTCAGCCAGTCCGACGGTGTGCTGTTGCAGGACCTGCCCTTTGCCATCGAGCTCAAGAAATTCATCGTGGAGCATTACTCCACCGGCATGCCCAAGCTGTTTGCCAGCGAGGTCATCATTCACGACAAGGCCACTGGCGAGAAAACGCCTGCCCGCATCGAGGTGAATCACCCCGCCAGTTACAAGGGCATCGAGATTTACCAGTCGAGCTTTGACGACGGTGGCTCGCACCTCAAGCTGCGCGCCGTGCCCATGACTGCGGGCGCCAAGGCATTTGACATTGAAGGCACGGTGGGCGGATCCACCGAACTGGTCGGCAGGGGCGGTGTTACGGACGGCGAGAAGCTCACGCTGGAATTCACGGCGCTGCGCACCATCAATGTCGAGAATTTTGGTGACGTGGTGGGCGCACCGGGCTCAGGTGTCGATGTGCGCAAGGTCGATCTGCGTGAGTCGGTGGAGTCGCGCCTGGGTGCTGCCAACAAGACGGTGACCAAGAAAGAACTGCGCAATGTAGGGCCCAGCGTGAGCTACAAGCTGCGCGATGCGGCAGGACAGGCGCGCGAGTTTCACAACTACATGCTGCCCGTGGACACGGGCGACGGGGTGCCGGTGTTTTTGCTGGGGGTGCGCGAGAACCCGTCCGATCCCTTCCGTTACCTGCGCGTTCCAGCCGACGAGCAGAGCTCCATGGAAGAGTTCATGCGCCTGTACGCCGCACTCGGCGATCCGGCGGCGCGTGAGGAGGCCGTGCGCCGTTACGTAGCGCTGGCGGTAGAGCCATCGCGCCCCGAATTGGCTGCACAGCTGTCCCAATCTGCGTTGCGGGCGCTGGCGTTGTTTGCCGGAAGCAATGGGCCTGATGGCAAGACGCTCGGTGGCTTGCAGGCCATCTCTGACTTCATGGAGGCCAACGTGCCCGAAGCCGAGCGCTCGCGTGCCGGCGAAGTGCTGGTGCGCATTCTCAACGGTGCCCTGTTCGAGCTGGCCCAGCTCACGCGTGAGCGTGCAGGGCTGAAACCCATGGAGCAGAGTGACCAGACGCAGGCGTTCATGACGCAGGCGGTGCTCTCGCTGAGCGATGCGCAGATCTATCCTGCACCGCTGGCTTTTGAGCTCAAAGACTTCACCCAGGTGCAGGCCAGCGTGTTTCAGGTGGCGCGAGCCCCTGGCAAGAACATTGTCTATCTGGGTTGCGCCTTGCTGATTCTGGGCGTTTTTGCCATGCTCTATGTGCGCGAGCGCCGCGTGTGGGTGTGGGTCGCTCCGCAGGGGGACCAGTCTCACGCGCTGATGGCACTGTCCACCAATCGCAAGACCATGGACGGCGACCGGGAGTTCGTCCAGCTCGCTGAAAAACTGATCGGGGCTCGTCCCCACTGAGGCAACGCATGAACACTGCTACCACCACTATCTTGCTCAACGAGGGGTTCTTCGCCCGCCGCAACTGGTTCGACTGGCTGTTCGCTGCCATCGTGACCGTAGGTGGGCTGTATGCGCTGCAGCGCTATGGCAGCTACATGGATGTGTACGAAAAAGGCATCCTGCTGGGCGCCATTCCCTGCACCGTATGGCTGGGCTGGTTCTGGCGTCCGCTGCAGGTGTTGATGCTGGTCGTGGTGGTGCTGGCACTGGCAGCCATCGGCTTGTACCAGCAAGATGGTGCGGGCAACCTTGCGCGTGCCGAGACGGTGTTCGGGCTTAAATACTTTCTGTCCAGCCAGTCGGCCATTTTGTGGATGAGCATGCTCTTTTTCATGAGCACGGCGTTTTACTGGTTGGGCATGTTTGCGAGGGGCGAAGGCCACACCATGAGTCTGATCGGCTCGCGCCTTGCGTGGGTTGCAGTGGGCATGGCTCTCATCGGCACCCTGGTGCGCTGGTATGAAAGCTACCTGATTGGCCCCGATATCGGCCACATCCCGGTCAGCAACCTCTACGAAGTGTTCGTGATGTTCTGCTGGATGACGGCGGCGTTCTATCTGTATTACGAGCAGCAGTACGGCACGCGTGCTCTGGGTGGCTTCGTGATGCTGGTGGTGAGCGCTGCGGTGGGTTTTTTGCTGTGGTACACGGTGGTGCGCGAAGCCCACGAGATCCAGCCCCTGGTGCCCGCACTCAAAAGCTGGTGGATGAAGCTGCATGTGCCTGCCAACTTCATTGGCTATGGCACTTTTGCGCTGGCAGCCATGGTGGCCTTTGCCTACCTTATCAAGCAGCAGGCCAGTGAAACCCGCTGGTACAAACTGGCGCCCCTGTGGCTGCTGGGCGTAGTGCTGTGCTTTGAGCCCATTGTGTTCCGCCAAGGTGCCGCCGAAACCGGCGGTGGCTACTGGATGGTCTATTTCGGCATCTCCGCGCTCATCGTGGCGGGCATTTTGATGGGTCGCAAACGCATTGCTGAGCGCCTGCCGTCGTTCGAGATTCTGGATGACGTGATGTACAAGTCGATTGCCGTCGGCTTTGCGTTCTTCACCATTGCCACCGTGCTGGGGGCGCTGTGGGCGGCCGAGGCCTGGGGCGGTTACTGGAGCTGGGACCCCAAGGAAACCTGGGCGCTGATCGTGTGGCTGAACTATGCAGCGTGGCTGCACATGCGCCTCATGAAGGGGCTGCGCGGTACCGTGTCTGCCTGGTGGGCGCTGGTGGGGCTGGTGGTCACCACGTTCGCCTTTCTGGGCGTGAACATGTTTCTGAGCGGGCTGCACAGCTACGGCACGCTTTGATACCACGATGATGGCAAAGGCCATGCAGGGCATGGTCTGCAACTCTCGCGTCCTCGGTGTAACCTGATCGGTTCAGGGAACGAACTAACAGTTGTTCTGCTCTACCGCACAGCTGTTTCAACCAGAGAATGACCGGAGCCTCCATGCTGATTCCATCGCGCGATTCGGGTTTTATCCACCCGCACTCCTCCGAAATCACCCCACGTTCGGTTTACGAAGACCGCCGCCAGATGCTCAAGCTCATGGCGGGCGGTGCGGCGGGTGCCGCTCTGGCTTCCTGGGCGGGGCGTGAGGCCATGGCCCAGGTGGCGCGCCCAGGCAAACTGGCAGCGCTGGCGGGTGCCAGGTCGGCGGTGGCGGGGGCGGTCTCGATGGAGAAGCTCACCGACTACAAGGACGCGAGCACCTACAACAACTTCTACGAATTTGGCACCGACAAGGCCGATCCTGCGCGCAACGCACACACCCTCAAGACCGCCCCCTGGACCGTGGAGGTGGAAGGCCTGGTCAAGAAGCCCGGCAAATACGGCATCGAAGACCTGCTCAAGCTCAGCGCCCAGGAAGAGCGCATTTACCGCCTTCGGTGCGTGGAGGGCTGGTCCATGGTCATTCCCTGGGTGGGCTACTCGCTGGCCGAGCTCATCAAGCGCGTGGAGCCGCAGGGCAACGCCAAGTATGTGGAGTTCGTAACGCTGGCCGACAAGGCGACGATGCCCTATGTGGGCTCGCGCGTACTCGACTGGCCGTATGTGGAAGGCCTGCGCATGGACGAGGCCATGCACCCGCTTACGCTGCTGGCCTTTGGCATGTATGGCGAAGTGCTGCCCAACCAGAACGGCGCGCCAGTGCGCCTGGTGGTGCCCTGGAAATATGGCTTCAAAAGTGCCAAGAGCATCGTCAAGATCCGTTTTGTCGAGAAAGAGCCAGGAACGGCCTGGAACAAGGCAGCCAAACAGGAATATGGGTTCTATTCCAATGTGAATCCCGAGGTGGATCACCCGCGCTGGAGCCAGGCCACCGAGCGCCGCATTGGCGAAGACGGCCTGTTTGCCAAGAAGCGCAAAACCCTGATGTTCAACGGCTACGAGGCCCAGGTGGGCCAGCTCTACGCCGGCATGGATCTCAAGAAGTTTTATTGAACACCGCCGCGGGTGACATCGGGCCAATCGTCCGGTGCGTTGTGCCATGAGAAAACTTCTGCTCTATCCGGTGGCCAAACCGGTGTTGTTTGTGTTGTGTCTGCTGCCCTTGGTGTGGCTGGTTTACGCGGCCGCCACCAACCAGCTTGGCGCCAACCCGGCAGAGGCGCTGATCCGCGCCACAGGCGACTGGACCCTGCGGGCCCTGTGCTTGGTGCTTGCGGTGACGCCGCTGCGCGTCATCACCGCAAGCCCGCAACTGGCCCGTTTTCGGCGCATGTTGGGCCTGTTTGTGTTTTTTTATGCGCTGCTGCACCTGTTGAGTTACAGCGGGTTCGACATGGGCTTTGACCTTGCCGAGATAGCACGCGACATTGCCAAGCGCCCCTTTATCCTGGTGGGGTTCCTGGCGTTTTTCCTGCTCGCCGTGTTGGCAGCCACCTCATTCCAACGTGCCATTCGGGCATTGGGAGGGCGCCGGTGGCAGGCGCTGCACCGGGCAGTGTATGGAGTGGCCGGATTGGCGATCCTGCATTTTTTCTGGATGCGCGCGGGCAAAAACGACTTTGCGGAAGTTGCGGTGTATGCCGCCATTCTGTCGGTGCTGCTGGGCTGGCGCCTGTGGCGGCGCATGGTCTCCAGGGCGGCACGGTCTTCGGGAAACGGCAAAGCCGCAAAGTCATTTTGAATGCTACTAAAATAGTAGCTGTTAGCGCTTTATGCGAAAGGGCTGGAGCCGATTTTGTCAATAACCATCAAGCGTTCACCGCGTGCAGTGCTGGCCGCATTTGTCGGCTTACCGGGTCGATGTGGGCGGTCGGGATCTGGTAGGCGCGGTCATCAAACAAGTCGATGCCGCACATGAGGTTTTCGATCCAGTCCAGAAAATCGCTGATGGCCTTTTTTCCCATGATGGGTGCGCCATGCTGGGGCACCAGCATGGCGATGTCCAGCTGCCGTGCCATGTGGACCCACAGCCGCAAGATCTTGTTGGACACCATGTAGCGGCGGTGAAAACCCTCCATGCGCGGGATATGCGCAGCCAGATCGGTGACAGGAATGCGCGCCTCTGCCCCCGACGTCATTGACACGCCCAGGTCGCCGGTGAAAAGAATGCGGCTGACCGGGTCGTAGAAATGGAAGTTGCCCTCGGAGTGCATGAAGTGCGCTGGCAGCAACACCAGTTCGTGGCGCCCCAAAGGCAGGTGGCCGCCACTGTCGGGCACGCCGATCACGCGGTTTTCTGTCTTGCCCACCTTGGTGAAATGGGGGGCAAACCGCTCCCACACCCGAGAAATCACCAGCGAAGCCTTGGTGGTGCTCATCCAGCGATCGAGTGAGGCAATGATGTCTGGATCGGCATGCGATGCGATGACATACGCCAGCTTGCTGGGCGGGAAGTGCTTGGACATCCCCATGAACAATTCATTGAAGGCGAGGTTGCCTCCGGGATCGATGATGGCGCCCGTGTCGTCATCGACGATCAGGAACTGGTTGGCCTGAACCGCCTGCCCATCCTCCTCGATGAGGTCGGTAAACATGAGGCAGGCGTGATGCTTGTCGCGATAGAGTTCCAGGGCCATGTCGATGCTGCAATGCAATAAAACATCGACTGTACGATTACCCACGTTCTTAGTGCTTGATAAGAATCAAGTTTGCGTTTGCCCTGTGCGTTTCACATACCTGAAGGCCGCCGCCTGCACAGTCACCGTGGCACGGAAGCGGGTGGTGCGGCCGTGGCGGGTGCTGCCGGTTCCGTTTTTACAGGGGACAGCGTTTCAGGCAACGTGGCGCGTTGACTGGCTTCAGGCGCCCCAGGTAGATACAAGGGGCCGCGCTGGCCGCAGCCCCACAGCACTGCCGCACTGGCAGCAAGGGCAATAGACCTGACTAGAATTTGGGAAGCTCTCAACATGCGTAAATTGTAATGACCGACCTTGAATTTCTGGACCAGGCTGAAAAACTGCTGCTTGCCGTTGAACGCAGTTGCGATCGCATCAACGATGAGGGGGCCGCCGATGTGGACAGCCAGCGCACAGGCGGCATGGTGACACTGACATTTCCCAACCGCAGTCAAATCATCATCAACTTGCAAAAACCGCTGCATGAGGTGTGGATGGCCGCAAAGTCGGGCGGATACCACTACCGGTTTGATGGCTTGGCCTGGCAAGACACCAAAGGTGCCGGCGAATTCTTTGACCGGCTGAGCCGGGATGCCGAACAGCAGTCGGGCACGCCGTTGCGATTCGTGGCCTGATTAGCGCTGGCAGGATCGGGAGCCGAGCCAGCCTTGCAGTGGCAAGACCCGGACATGTATTGCACATGCGGCGCCACTGTGAAAACACAGCAGGACCGCATCTTGCAAAGAATCAGTTGCGAAACAGGTCGAGTATGCGACCGCGTTCTTCGGGTGGCGGTGGCGCCTGCGGTGCCACGGTCGATGAAGGGGTGGGCCGATTTTCCAGGCCTACGTTTGCAACGCCCGCGTTGCGCGAATATTCCTCATAGAACCACTCACCACCAACATTCACCACCCCTGGCGGCACAGTGGCCTCCATGACTGGCACGCCCTTGAGGGCCCGTTCCATGAAGTTGATCCATACCGGTAAGCTCAGTCCGCCCCCGGTTTCACGGCTGCCCAGGTTGCGCGGCTTGTCATAGCCGATCCACGTCACGGCCGCCAAGGTGGGCTGATAGCCTGCAAACCAGGCGTCCACGGAGTCGTTCGTGGTGCCCGTCTTGCCATGCAGATCCGTCCGCTTGAGAGTGGCTTGCGCCCGTGCAGCAGTCCCCGAGCGCGTGACCTCCTGCAACAGGTTGTTCATGACAAATGCATTTCTTGCATCAATGGCGCGAGGCAGATCGCTGATGTCAGGGGGCGGGTTCTCCGAGATCACCCGACCCTTGTGGTCGGTCACGCGTGTAATCAACCAAGGGTTGACGCGGTAGCCACCATTGGCAAACACCGAGAAGGCAGATGCCATTTGCAAGGGCGTAACAGAACCCGCACCCAATGCCATGGTCAGATAGGCGGGGTGCTTTTCAGCCTCGAACCCGAAACGGGTGACCCACTCCTGCGCCGTTTTGGGCCCTACCGCCTGCAGGATGCGAATGGAGACCATGTTCTTGGACTTTGCAAGCCCCGTTCGCATGGTCATGGGGCCGTCGTATCTTCCGTCGTAATTTTTGGGCTCCCAGGGTTGACTGCCAGTGACGCCTGCGTCAAAAAACAGCGGAGCGTCGTTGACAACGGTGGCCGGGGTAAAGCCCTTTTCCAGCGCGGCGGAATAGATGAAGGGCTTGAAACTGGAACCCGGCTGGCGCCATGCTTGGGCCGCATGGTTGAACTTGTTCTTGTCAAAATCAAAACCGCCCACCAGCGCCTTGATGGCTCCGTTGCGTGGATCGACAGCCACCAAAGCACCCTCGACCTCGGGGAGTTGGGTGATTTCCCAGGCGTTTTTGGGCGTCTTGGCCACGCGAATCACGGCGCCGCGGCGAATCTTGATGTTGGGGGCTGCCTTGTCGCTCAGACCCGACTGCGCAGGCTTGAGTCCGTCGCCCGTGATTTCGAGGGTATCGCCATTGGCGCGCGCCGCCACGATCTTGCGTGACGTGGCCTCCAGCACCACCGCAGCCAGGATATCGCCATTGTCCGGATGGTTGGCCAGTGCTTCGTCAATCGCGTCTTCCACCTCTTCTGCTGCAGTCGGCAGACTCACGAATTGTTCGGGGCCGCGGTAATGCTGGCGCCGTTCGTAATCCATGATGCCGCGCCTCAAGGCGGCATAAGCAGCCTCCTGGTTGCCTGCGTTCAGGGTGGTGTATACGTTCAAGCCGCGGGTGTATGCCTCATTGCCGTACTGGCTGAAGATCAGTTGGCGCACCATCTCGGCAACGTATTCAGCATGAACGCGGGTGTTGTCATATCCTGATCGTATGGTGATTTTTTCCTGTTTGGCTTCAGCGGCTTCCTCGGCAGTGATGTAGCCGTTTTCTTGCATCCGCTCAATGATGTAGAGCTGGCGCGACCGGGCGCGCTTGGGGTTGCTGATGGGGTTGTAAGCCGAGGGCGCCTTGGGCAGACCAGCCAGCATCGCTGCTTCCGCGATGGAAACCGACTTGAGCGGCTTGCCAAAATAGGCCTCGGAGGCGGCTGCAAAACCATACGCCCGGTTGCCCAAGTAAATCTGATTCATATAAATCTCGAGAATTTGGTCTTTTGTGAGCAAATGTTCGAGTTTGAATGTCAGTAAGATTTCGTAAATTTTCCGGGTAAATGTTTTCTCGGAAGATAAATAAACATTGCGCGCCACTTGCATTGTGATAGTCGAGGCACCCTGGCTTTTGACGCGGCCCAGATTGGCAAGGACTGCGCGCATCATTCCCTTGTAATCGACGCCACCGTGCTGGAAGAACCGTGCATCTTCAATGGCCAGCACTGCGTCTTTCACCACGGTGGGGATCTCGCCTATGGGCGTCAGGTTGCGCCTTTCCTCGCCGAACTCTCCCAGCAAAGCACCTTCCGACGAGTAGATCCGCAGAGGAAGCTTGGGTCGGTAGTCTGCAAGGTCTGATACGTCGGGAAGATTGGGGTAGGCCATGGAGAGCGCCACGCCAACGGTCAGCAGCAATGCGATTCCTCCTGCCAACCCGAGCCCACCGATCCATAAAAAAGCACGAAAAATCCAGCGGAACCAGCCGGGGCGTCGACCAGTTGCCGAAGCGTCTGGCTTTTGAGGTTGTTTGGGGGACTTGGGGGGCGCCATATCGCTCCGAATGGAAAAGAGCCCCCATTATAAAAACGGCGGCGACTGATGCAGTTGTAGGGGGTGCGCCCTCAATCTTATCGGCCAGCCAGGACGGCCGACGAATGCATCAATGGCAGTGTCGCGAAGCAACGAACCGTCTGCTTTTGGCAACGTTTGAAAGATTGTGCGTGCCTGAAAACCTTTGCTGGTGAAGTACCTTACTGATAGCATTCATGTGAAATGTTAAGTTTTGTTGCGTCATTTTGGCAAGTTACAGGAGACCAATCTTGATCTCTACGGGGTCCTTTTTTAGTCGCCAGTCTGCACCGCTGCTGGGTATCGACATCAGTTCCTCCAGCGTCAAGCTGGTGGAGTTGGGGCATGACAAGTCCGGCGGGCTGGTGCTTGAGCGTTGCGCGATCGAACCGCTGGAGCGCGGATGGATCACAGACGGAAACATCGAAAAATTCGATGAGGTCGCCGAAGCGTTGCGCAGGTTGGTCAAGAAGAGCGGCACGCGCACCAAGAACGTTGCCTTGGCCTTACCGCCGTCCGCCGTGATCACCAAAAAGATCACGTTGCCGGGGGGGATGACGGAGCAGGAACTCGAGGTGCAAGTCGAGTCGGAGGCCAATCAATACATTCCATTTTCGCTGGATGAGGTCAGTCTGGACTTCTGTGTGATTGGGCCTAGCAAAAATGCGCCAGGCGACGTGGATGTGCTGATTGCTGCTTCACGGCGTGAAAAGGTGCAAGACCGTCAAGGTCTCGCCGAGGCAGCCGGTCTCAAGCCCGTCGTTGTCGACATCGAGTCACACGCATCACGGCTGGCTGCAGGGCGCTTGATCGAAGCATTACCCAATAAAGGGGTGGATGCCTTGGTCGCTCTGTTTGAGGTCGGCGCGCTCACCACGAGCATGCAGGTCATTCGAAATGAAGAAGTCTTGTACGACCGAGACCAAGCTTTCGGCGGTGCGCAGCTGACGCAACTCATCGTGCGGCAATACGGCTTTTCCATCGAAGAGGCGGAGAGCAAAAAACGCAATGGTGACCTTCCTGAAGACTACCAAGCGTCCGTACTGCGCCCGTTTGTCGAAAACATGGCGCAAGAAATTGGCCGTGCGTTGCAATTTTTCTTTACCAGCACCCCCCACAACCGGGTCGACCACATCATGCTCGCCGGCGGATCGGCGCCGCTACCCGGGTTGACGGAAGCCGTCACACAGCAAACCGGATTTGCTTGCAGTGCGGTCAATCCTTTTGATGGCATGGAAATTGGAAGTTCCGTGCGGCTGAAAAAAATGGTGCGTGAAGCCCCTTCGTATTTGACTTCATGCGGTTTGGCAATGCGGAGGTTTTTGCAGTGATATTGATTAATCTGCTCCCGCACCGGGAGGCTGCGCGTAAACGCAGGCGTGAGGCGTTTCAGGCAACGATGTTCGCGTCGTTACTGTTGGGCCTTGCTATCGCTGGATCCATCTATTGGTGGTTTCAGGTGATGATCACGGACCAACAAGGCAAAAACAGCTTTCTTCAGAGTGAAATCAAGGTTCTCGAAAATCAGATCAAGGAAATTGCGTCCATTGAAGAAGAAATTGCTTCCTTGCGCGCTCGCCAGAAGGCTGTTGAGGACCTGCAATCTGACCGCAATTTGCCGGTGCACTTGCTGAACGAACTCGTCAAGCAACTGCCCGATGGCGTTTACATCACCAGCATGAAGCAAGCCGGGCAGACCATCACCATGCAAGGTATGGCCCAGTCTAACGAGCGTGTTTCTGAGATGTTGCGCAATCTCACCAACAACACCCCTTGGTTTTCCAAGCCGGAGTTGGTGGAAATCGTCGCCAGCAATGTGGCCTTGACTCCGCGCGACCAGCGTCGTGTGGGCGCTTTCAATTTGAGATTTCAGCTTGTACGGGCAAGTGAGGCTCAAAAGACCATGGACGCCGCCAGCTCGAATGTTGCTGCTCCGGCTGGAAAGTAACTATGGCAAAAACACAATCTCCGAAAATTGATTTCGCTGCGTTGCAAAGCAATCTACAACGACAGTTTAAAAATCTCGACACCAAGGATCCATCGCTTTGGCCGGTCTTGCCGAAAGTTCTGCTCTGTGCATTTATCGCAATTGGCGTAGCCGTAGCTCTCTGGTTTGTCAAGCTGACGGATTACCAGGCAGAGCTCGAACTTGAGCGTGGTAAAGAAGTTGTTCTCCGTGAGGATTATACGAAGAAGCTCGTGAAGGCGGTGAGTCTTGAGGCGCTCAAGAAGCAGCGCGAGCAGATTCAGCAATATGTTATTCAATTGGAAAAGCAATTGCCCAGCAAAGCCGAAATGGCTGCCTTGTTGTCTGATATCAACCAAGCCGGCTTGGGTCGGAGTTTGCAATTCGATTTATTCCGTCCTGGCCAAATCGTTGTAAGAGATTATTATGCTGAGCTTCCGATCGCTGTTCGGGTAACTGGCAAATACCATGACATTGGTTCATTTGCGTCGGATGTTGCACATTTGTCTCGCATCGTGACGCTGAACAATATCTCGATTGCTCCTGGTGGAAAGGAGTCCGGAACGTTGTCTATGGACGCTACCGCGAGAACTTTCCGTTACCTGGATCCTGAAGAAATTCAGGCGCAAAAGAATGCCGGAGGCAAGAAATGATGTGGGTCGGTCGTCTGGTTTTGATTGGTTGTATTGGGTTTTTGTCCGGTTGCGGCCCCACGGGAGAAGATGAGCTGCGCCAATGGATGGCCGATCAACGTGCCACAACCAAACCACGCATCACTCCTCTTACTGAGCCCAAGCAGTTTCAGCCGCAAGCGTATACCGTCGAAAGTGGAATCGAACCGTTCAATCAAATCAAGCTGACACAAGCTCTGAGACGTGATTCTGTCCAGATTGCATCCAATGCCTCGTTGATTGCTCCGGAAATGGCGCGCAGAAAAGAACCTTTAGAGGCCTTTCCGCTGGATGCCATGACAATGGTTGGCAGTCTCAACAAGACAGGAACACCCACCGCCCTTCTCAAGGTTGACAATCTGTTGTATCAGGTTCGGTTGGGCAATTACCTGGGTCAGAATTATGGAAAAATTACCAAAATCTCTGAAACGGCGGTTGAGTTGCGCGAAATAGTGCAAGACGCCACTGGAGATTGGATAGAGCGCACCGCATCGCTTGACCTGCAGGAGGGAAAGAAATGATAACGAAAAATATCTGGATTATGAACCACTACAGAAATGCCGTATGTGCAATAGTGGCAACGTTGGCTGCAACTGCTGCCATGGCACAAAGCGCCATTGAGGCGGTCACTGGCACGATGCAAGGTGGTGCAGAAGTTGTTCGTGTTGAGCTATCGCAGCCACTCGCTGCCGTTCCCACCGGCTTCGCAATTCAATCGCCAGCGCGCATCGCGCTGGATTTTCCCGGCACCACCAACTCAATGGGGCGGTCTGTCGTCGATGTGAATCAGGGGAATCTGAAGTCCATCAACATCGTGCAAGCCGGTGACCGGTCTCGGTTGGTTTTGAACCTTAAGCAGGCAACGTCTTACCAGGCGGAGGTGCAAGGCAAGACACTTATCATTTCTTTGGTGCCTGTGACGACCTCCATGGCGGCTTCGCAGCAGTCTTCTGCTGTGGTGTTTGCAGAGGGTGCGAACAGCGATACGCTTCCTTTGAAGGACGTTGATTTTCGCAGGGGCGCTGACGGCTCGGGGCGCATTATTGTCGGGCTTGCGAACAACCAGGTTGGTGTTGACTTGCGCCGGCAAGGCAAAGGTTTGACCATTGATTTTCTTCGTTCATCTTTGCCGGAAGGACTGCGCCGTCGTCTTGACGTGACGGACTTTGGCACGCCTGTCCAAATAGTGACCACGTCCCAACAGGGTGAACGCGTGCGCATGGTGATAGAGCCCGTTGGAGACTGGGATCACAGCGCCTATCAAAGCGATAATCAATTTGTCGTAGAAATCCGCCAGAAGAAGGTGGATTTGAGCAAGTTGACCCAGGGGCCGGGATACAGCGGAGAAAAGCTGTCGCTCAATTTTCAAAATATTGAAGTGAGGTCGCTGCTGCAAGTGATTGCAGATTTCACCAATTTCAATATCGTGACTTCTGACACGGTGACGGGTGCGCTGACACTCCGGTTGAAGGACGTTCCTTGGGATCAAGCGCTTCAGATCATCATGGACGCCAAGGGTTTGGGCATGCGCAAATCCGGAAGCGTGTTGTGGATTGCCCCCAAGGACGAAATTGATGCGCGCACCAAGAAAGACTTCGAGGCTGCACAGGCCATTCAGAAGTTGGAGCCCCTTAAAACGCAAGCTTTTCAGCTGAATTACGCCAAGGCTGCGGATATGGTGTCGCAGTTAACAACCAGCTCGAGTGGCGGCACCGGCTCCTCCACCAGATTCTTGACGGAACG
>ERZ724524.996-NODE-996-length-18773-cov-5.179346_pt1 | contig 18773 bp, 10 predicted proteins | sample MGYA00376057_ERZ724524 | MGnify/ENA primary metagenome ERZ724524 (study PRJEB28724, sample SAMN07190888) | wastewater metagenome | isolation source: influent of sewage treatment plant in Hong Hong | place: USA: Christiansburg, Virginia | collected 2016-03-01 ...
GGCATTTGGAGTCGCGGCGGCCAAAGCCCGGCAGTTGCAGGAGGGCGGTAGCTGGCATGTGTGTGTATCGCTGGCACAAACGGCGCACTGGTTGCGCAGCATGGGGCGCGTGGAGTCGGGTTTTGGGGCCACAGCGCCCGACCCACAACCCTACCTGGAGACGTATGCCTCGGGCTTTGGCAGCTTGCTGGCGGTGAGACCCAGCGCGCAGCTGGCCCGCACCCCGGCGTTTTGGAGTCGCCTCTCGGTTCCGCCCGGGACCCATGCGCCGCTCTGGCCAGCTGTCAGTTCGTGACGTTTGCCACGGGAAACGTGCTGGTCAAATATGCCACATGCCCCCGTGAAATATAAATAATTTGCTATCCAAATAGGAGTAAATTTCGTCAAATGGTGAGCAATTGCTGCACCCGTGCGCGCAACAGCTCAGGTTGCACGTCTTGGGCCAAGACCGGTGCGCCCACATTCAGCCCCACGCGGCTGAACAGCCCCCGGCGGAATGGCCGCACCATGGCGCCACCTTGTTCCACGCGGCTGAAGAACGAGCCCCACAGATTGGTCAACGCCATCGGCACCACCTGCACGGCCGTGCCCTGTTGCGTGGTGCGCTCCAGAATCTTCATGATGCCACCCTTGAACTCCTGCAGCGTGCCGTCGCGGGTGATGCCACCTTCGGGGAAGATGCACAGCAGGTCGCCCTCGGCCAGCACCTTGGCGGCGGCGTCGAACGCGGCTTCGTAGGCCTGCGGGTCCTGCGTGCGCGGTGCTATGGGGATGGCCTTTGCCAGGCGGAACAACCAGCCCAGCACCGGCACCTTGAAGATGTTGTGGTCCATGATGAAACGAATCGGTCGGGGACTGGCCGCCATCAGTAACACGGCGTCGATGAAGCTCACATGGTTGCACACCAGAATGGCCGCGCCAGTGGTGGGGATGTGTTCATCGCCCGTGACCTTGAAGCGGTAGATGAAATGTGACAGCACCCAGGCCACAAAACGCAGCAGGTATTCGGGCACCAGCATAAAGATGTAGAACGCCACCACGGCATTCGCCAGGCCGGTGAACAGAAAGATCTGCGGAATGGTGAAACCGGCCTTGAGCAGTGCACCGGCAATCACCGAGCTGCCAATCATGAACAGCGCGTTCAGAATATTGTTGGCCGCGATGATGCGGGCGCGGTGCGTGGGTTGGCTGCGCAACTGGATCAGCGCATACATCGGCACGCTGTACAGGCCGGCGAACAGGCTCAGCAGGGCCAGGTCCGCCATCACGCGCCAGTGTGCGGGCTGCGCCATGAAGGCGGAGAGTCCCATGATGTTCGACGGTGGCAGGCCCCGCGACGCAAAGTACAAATCCACTGCAAACACACTCATACCTATGGCGCCCAGCGGCACCAGGCCAATTTCCACATGGCGGCGGCTCATCACTTCGCACAGCAGCGAACCGGTGCCAATGCCGATGGAGAACACCACCAGCAAGAGCGACGCCACCTGTTCATTGCCATGAAGCACTTCCTTGGCCAGGCTGGGGAACTGGCTTAGAAACACCGCACCAAAGAACCACATCCAACTGATGCCCAGCAGCGAGCGGAATACCACCAGGTTGCCATGCGCGAGTTTGAGGTTGCGCAGGGTCTCGCTGATGGGGTTCCAGTTGACTTTCAGGCCGGGGTCGGTGGCCGGTGCCTTGGGGATATAGCCCGCCACCACACGCCCCACCACCGCCATCACCAGGCAGGCCACCGCAACGGTTTCATGGCCGATGGACGGGATGGCTACCAGCAGGCCACCCACCACATTGCCCATCAGGATGGCGACAAAGGTGCCCATCTCCACCATGCCGTTGCCACCGGTCAGCTCTCGCTCGTTGAGCACCTGGGGCAACAGCGCAAACTTGACCGGGCCAAACAGCGTGGAGTGCACACCCATCAAAAAGGTACAGAGCAGGAGCACGGCCACGTTGTTGCTGACAAAGCCGTAGGCAGCAATCGCCATGATGGCGATTTCCAGGTTTTTGACAAACCGGATCATCAGCGTCTTGTCGTACTTGTCGGTCAATTGCCCGGCCGTGGCCGAAAACAGCAGGAATGGCAGTATGAACAGCGCGCCAATGGTCAAGCCCGCCATGCTGGGGGCCAGCCATTCCACACTCAGCTGGTAGGTCACCATCACGGTGAAGGCGAACTTGAACAAATTGTCATTGGCCGCACCAGAAAACTGGGTCCAGAAGAAGGGCGCGAAGCGGCGCTGGCCCAGCAGCGCAAACTGGTTGGGATGGCCGTGGTCTGCCGGGCCACCGGTAGTGGCTGCCGTGGGTGTCAGTGTTTCTGTGTTCACAGGTTTGTCCTCAGGTCGCTGGTTGTTGTGCTGATCTGCGTAACGTACTCAGGTCCGGACTGCAATGCGTGGTTGTGGGCGGCCACGGGCTGGCCCCACCGGATACGCGCCATTTTGCACGACGGTCAAGACCGGCCACGCGGCCATTGCTGCGGCCATGTGTTTCAAAGTGTGGCCAGACACCAAGCCATTGGTCAACGCCAGGACGTGGTGGTCTCCCAGCTCCAGCAGTTTCGCCAGCACGTACCAGGCGATCACCGCCAGCAGTGGCACGCCCCACGCGCCAATCAGCGGTTTGCGCAGGGTCAGGCTTACTACAAGCAGCATGCCACCCCCTTGCAACACCGACCAGGGAAGCAGGTTGCCGGTCATTGCCCATACGACCAGGGCCACGGGACCCAGGACCAGCACGGCAGCGGCGGTCCATTGGCCGGCCCGTGCGCTGATGCGGTCGGCTGCAGCCAGGCCCATCAGCCCGGCAAATGCCGCCAGCATGCCCGTGCGGTCGATGGTCAGCCCCAGGTCATTGGGCTGCAGGTGGTAATAACTGGAACACAGCGCAGTCAGCAGCAGGCCGACAAAAAACAGTTGGGCCAGAGGGCGCTGGGCATCACAAGGCACCAGGGCCACAAAGCCATTGCGCCGGGCAGGTGGCGTGTGTACGGACCGCAGGCGCAGCAGGCCCCAGGCACCCAGCAGTGCAAAGGGGGCATTGCTGAGCACATCCATCGCAAACGGCATGCCCCACAACATGCGCTGGTCGGCAAAGGCGTGGTAGTCGGCATACTGCGCCACGGCCGGGCCGAAGCAGGCCAGCACAACAGCCAGCGCCAGCGCGGCCAGCAGGCCGGATTCAGAACGGGTCAGCGGGGTTTTCATCAAAAGGCTCCAAGGGGTGGATGAGGGCGCCAGTGTGTTGCCGCCTTGCCGCCAAGACGGTGTAAATTCAGATACAAGATTGCAATTAGATACGAAAAGTATCAATAATCGATACCTATGAGCACCACCGCTGACCTTGTATCCGCCCTGAAGCACGAGCTGAAGGCCGCCCGCATGACCTATGCCGATCTGGCCGTCGCCTTGGGGCTGGCCGAATCCAGTGTCAAACGTATGCTGGCCAAGGGCGACATGCCGCTGTCGCGCATCGACTCCATCTGCCGCGCCCTCAAATTGGACTTTGCTGACCTGGCGCGCCGCGTGGCCGACGCTCAGCCACTACTGGCGCAACTGGCGCAAGAGCAGGAGCGCGCCGTGGTGGCCGACAAAAAGTTGCTGCTGGTGGCGATTTGTGTGCTCAGCCAGTGGACACTGGAGCAGATTGTGGCCAGCTACCGCCTAACCGAGGCCGAGTGCATAGGCTACCTGGCGCAATTGGACCGCATTGGCATCATCGAGCTGCGCCCGCTGAACCGCTACCGCCTCAAGCTGGCCAAGGCCTTTCGCTGGCGCCCGCACGGGCCCGTGATGGACTACTTTCGCGACAACGCGCTGCTGGATTACTTCTCGGGTGGATTTGACGGTGCCGGTGAAGGTCTGCTGCTGGTCCATGGCTCGGTCAGCCGCAGCCTGGCGCCGTCTTTCATGGAACGTATGCAGCGTGTGGCGCAAGACTTTGCGCAGCAGCACCTGGCCGACCAAAAGTTGCCAGAAAAAGACCGCGAGGGTTACACCCTGCTGCTGGCCATGCGCAACTGGGAGTTTGAGGCGTTTGCTGCATTGCGGCGATGATTCACCGAGTACCAAATTGCATCCAAGGAACACCCAGCCGCCAGCCTATCTACCTGGATGCTACCGCTAACATGGACGAGGTGCGTCTGACCCGATTGGACAACTCACGTGCAATGTTGCGTGTGATTTTCAGCGCTGCAGCGGGATGATCCCGCATCAGCGCATCGATTGCGTTGTTGCTCAGCAAAAGAGCGCGAACCGGCGTGTCAGCGTAGGCAGTGGCCGACCGAGCGTTGCCGTCAATCAAACCCATTTCTCCAACAAACTGCCCTGGCCCAAAAGTCGCCAGGCGAGATGAGGAGTTGAGGTCATTCGCCAGGATGCTGATGAGTCCACTTTCAAGCAGCCAAATCCCGTCGGCGACACTGTCTTTCCGAAAGAGCGGGGTTCCTTGCTGCACCTCACGTACGAGCCCAAGTAGAAGTACAGCGGCAATTTCGCTGTCCGTAAGGTCCTGAAACAACTGGTTCCTTGCAAGGTTTACAAATTGTGTCGAGGCATCCAAGGCTTTTGCATCATGAAGTAAGAGGTTTTCGCACACTTCCAACGCTCTATCTAAGTCAGGGTATTGCTCGACTGTCGATAAAGACTGCAGAGCGCGCTGCAACTCTTCCGAATGTGTCAGTTCTGCGCCGCTGAGAACTACGGCCACCTGGCGATCAGTCAAGGCACGAACAAGGGAAAGGACAGCATCTGAACCGCTGGTATCGACGTCGGTCACATGGCTGACATCTACAACAACGGCGACAGCGTCTTGGTGCAACTCGTCGGGCAGTTGCACAATGCGCGCGCTATTTCCAAAAAATAGATGACCGGTCAGCGGCAGAATACCGATTTTATGAACCTGTTGAGACAAAGCCAGAGACTCCGATGGACTCCTGGCGCGTTGTGATGCATATCGATTGAGGTAGGCCCAGCGTGACGTAAGGCCACCGGCCACGCTGCGCAACACGACAAGACACGACAGTGCAATGCCAAGTGCACAGGCCCAAATCAGATTGCCAAAAAAAGCCACAAAAGATATTGCAGTTGCAATCCAAAAGCCGAGATCCACCTTTTCAACGCGTGAGCGCCTGTGGTTGTGTTGGGCGACAACAACTTTAAGCTGACGTACAAATATCCAATCCATGGTCAATGGAACCTGCAGAAGGAACATGCCTGCAACCATGCCCACTGGCAGGGTAACGATCCAGCGCCCTGCATACAGAAGAATCGCAGTCGTCAACACAAGGGAAGTCAGACCGGCAAGCGCGCCCCGTCCACCGGCGATCCAATTCGAAGAACTGCAGATTGGACTAGCCGTAGTCGGGACGCCGCCTATCAATGCACTGATCATGTTCGCACCACCGGTTGCAAGCAGTTCACGACTAATGTCGATACGAACCCCAAATCGCGTTTCCATCAGGCTTGCGGCCGTCACTGTTTCTAGCACCATGACAAGCGCAAGCGTCAACCCTCCTGGTAGTCCGATGGCCAGTAAATGGGCCCAGTCCACGTGCAGAAACTTGGGCCACAATGCCATGCTTATCCAGATACCGTCAATCGAAGGTCTCGTAGCGGCAATCCACGCAGTCTTGTGGAAGACCAGCGTGAACGCCAACCCGCAGGCAATAGCAACGGCGACTGCCGGAACCAGCTTGACGTGAACGAACCGTGACTGGAGTTTCGGCCACACCACGTAACATGTCAGCATCAAGAGTGCAGTCGCAGCGGCTGCCCAATCGCTGTAGCGGATCTGAGAGAACGCCAACCACGCCAACAACATTGCGGTGCCATTGCTGATACCAGTCGTCACTGGCGTTGAAATGATTTTGAACACATTCCCAAGTCGAAGTGCACCAAGCAGCAGGATCAGCGTACTGGCCATTGTGAACAATAGACTTGCTGCGGCCAGTCCGACACCAAACTGGTCCAGCGTTAGCCCCGACACTCCGCTGCTTGTGCTGTCTGAAGCCAAACCCAACTGCAATATCAGAGCGGTATAGACGGTCAGCGACGCGACACGTGATGTGGGTATGAGAGCAGGGCTCCCCCTGAGAACCAGATAGCCGACCCGCACCACGCAGGCTGTTATCAGTGTCGCCCAGAGGGCAGCTGCGAGTGATTCCGAGCCGAAAAGTGCCAGAAAGAAGAGTATTGGAGCTACGGAAGCGGACAGCCCATGGACAGAGGCCTCTAGGCCGCCACGAACGTCAGCCGCAACAGAATTTCTGGTCATTGGAGAAAATCTTAGCTCCAGGCCATGTCACTTTTCCGGCAGAGCACTTGGCTATTCCATCAAGGAGTCTTGTAGGTCCTGAGCGTTGACAGGTTTGACTGGTGTGGGGCAAATCACGGCGACCGCAGCACAGCCAGATACAACCGTCACAGCTGTGCGGGCCATCGCGCAAATCGGATCAACTGCAACAAATAGGATGAAGGCTGCTTCAAACGGAAGCTGAAGGTACTTGCAGACGGTCCCTACAAGAGTGATGGTCACCACACCAGCCATGCCCGACGAGGCAAACCCCGCCAAAATTGAAACCAGCATAACGAGGGCCACTTCGAACAGGGCGACAGGTCTCTCGTACAAATCGGCGACGAATAGCGTTGCACAAATCAAATAGGCGATCGCCCCGACCTTCAGTAGCGACACACTCAAAGGCACCAGCAACTCGACACGCGCTTTGGGAAAACCAAGTCGCAAGACCAGTGACTCAATCATCGCCGGCATGCAGGTTGCGCTGTTGTTCGTCGCAACGCCCAGTGCAAACGGCGCTTGCATTGCCTTCACTACTTTTGGAAATGGAACTGACGCGCGATAACTTAAAACAAGCATCGACAAAAGCAAAAGCAAAACCGAGAGGGCAATAAACCAGCCGACAAACCCTGACATCGCCTTCAATGGCTCGATGCCAGTTTCTGCAATCTGACTTGCTGACAGGCTGATCAGCACAATAGGAATGGGCAGATTTACCCAATGGGTCAAAGTCTGACAGGCTCTGTACACCGTCTCCAACGTCTGGTTTAACCCACCTGAGATTTTTGTCGGTACTTGACCCACCGCAAAACCGAAAAGCATCGCAAATACGAGAGCCTTGAGAGTGTCGCCGGTTGCAAGAGCACTGAAAATATTCGCCGGAATCAAGGAAGACAAAACGTCACCAAGGGTCGTTTCCTTGGGTATTTCATCGGCCTTTCTCAAGTACATGTCAAAGTTGCTGCTTTGCGCATCGGAACCAACGATCTTTCCAAGCGAGGCCGTTACGGTGTCCGACAATTGATCGCCTGGACTGGCTGCGATAAAGACTACTGAGGATATGGTTGCAGCAATGATAGAAACCAAGCCAAACACCACAACAACACGGGTCAAAATCTTTGCAGCACCACCATCGTGAAAGAGATTCTGTAGTGAAAAAATGACCGCTGACACCATGAAGGGCAGAACGATCATTGTCAGAAGATCGACGTAAACAAGCCCAATGACAGAAAGGCTCTTTGAAAATTGCGGGAAACCTAAACCCAGCATCGCACCAAAAACCACACACGCCAACACGGTGATCGGGTGCATTGAAATGCGTTTGTACAGTTGCAAGCCGCCCGACTTTTTTGGCGCCGTTGGATTGCCTGGCAACAGGGGTCCCGGGCTCACCAAATCTGCGTTGGAAACATTCGACATCATTTAAGCTCCTTGAGCATATTTGCGACCAAAGGTATTTCCGTACGCTGGGCGATTACTTCATTCACAAAGGTTAACAATGACACGTCGGTCAGGCCGACCATCACGCTCAACGCAGATCCCAGGTCGTTGAAAGTCACAGTCCGCAGCGTCAGAGCCAGCTCAGGACTGCCACGCATGATTTGTTGAATTTCGAACTCATCGCGATAAATCGCAACAACCTCTCCTTTCTTGACGGCCTCCACGGACTTTGCCCAAGATGTATGAAGAACAATTTGTGCCTTCGGAAAATTTCGCCGTCCGAATTCCTCCCAGGCAGACCCTCCGATCACACCAAGTTTGCCGGTGAAGTTGCGTATCACGCGAGGCGCTGCATTGGCCCCAGAGACTTTGGCGAACTCGAGCCGGTTGATCAAAAAAGAGTGACCCAAGCGCATGTAGGAGGTACTGAAATTGACCTTTTGTGCTCTCGCAAGTGTTCTTGCCAACCGCCCCATGGCCAGGTCTGCTCGACCATCTGCGGCCATTTCTACCGCTGCATCAAAGGTCTTGGCAGTGCGGTCAAAACGAACTGGAACTCCCAATTCCTTCGCAATCTGGCGTGCGAGGTCTACATCGGTACCCACGTGTTCGCCATCTTTCTGTGCAAAAAATGGAGGCGAATCAACGGCAATCATCGCGACCACGAGCTCACCACGCTGCAAAATTCGTGCGATATCGGGCGCCACGGTCTTGCCATTCGGTGCCTTGACCAAAGGGGATGTGCGTTGTGAGTACGGCGCAGAAGCCGAGGATGGCCGCAGGAGCGCCGATTGTGAGGCCTGGGCAAACAATACTAGCGGGGCCAGCGAAAAGAGGAGTCCGACCAACAATGAGCCAAACAAAAAATAGGCGTCCAACGCTAGCCAAGATCGCGTTTTAGTTCGCATGCCAACAAAAGCTATTTCTATGGTGGCCACGACCCCTCCTTTTACTGAACACAGTAGATTTGTACCGTCGTCCGCAAATGAGGTCGGGACATTCAAGCGGGGCGACTTTCAAGACAGCGATCTCTCATAATGCAGGATAGACCGTCGTCGTAGGTATCCATGATTTTTTGGTACAACTCTGCCGCTTCGCGGTACTGTTTCTTCGAAAACAACAAGAATGCTTCACGGGTCAACGCACACAGGGCTTTATCCCTGTCGGTTGCCATCGTTTCAGGATCATCGCCGCGGATAGCCAGCACTTCATAAATAGGAATTTCGCCCTTGCGTCCTTTGACAGTAATGATGTCGACGGGTCGTGTCCAAAGCCGTTCACCAGTTTCCTTGTAGGTGGCATGGCTGATGCAAATCGAAGTGGAAAATTCCTTGTTGATGCCTTCCAGTCGCGCGGCGATGTTGACGCCGTCACCCATCACGGTGTAGCTCATGCGTTCAGGTGATCCAATATTGCCCACCAGAACGGCATCCGAATGGATGCCAATGCGGACCGTCAACGGGGGCAGACCTTCCGTAGCGAATTGCCTGTTCAATTCCACCATCCTGCGTTGTGACTTCACGGCCGCTCTGCAGGCGTGATAGGCGTGGTTCTGATCGAGCATCGGGGCACCCCAGAATGCCATGACCGAATCCCCAATAAATTTATCGACCGTGCCAGTTTCTTCCTTGACGGCATAGGTGACCAGTGCGAGGTATGAAGAAACAAGTCTGACCAACTCCCGCGACGGAGTGACTTCGGAGATGGAGGAGAAACCTTGCAGGTCAGTGAACAGGATTGTCAGGTAGCGGCTTTCACCGCCAAGTTCGATGTCATTGCCTGAGCGGACCAAGTCATTGACCAAATCGCGTGGTACGTAAGCTGTAAATGCCCGCAGTGTGTTGCGCAACTTGTTGACAGCACTATGAAGAATATTGATCTCTTCGATTCTCGATCCGACTATTCTCTTTGATCGATTGAAATCCAGCAGATCTCTAATTTCTTCAGTAAGGGTTTCAATTGGCCGCGATATGGTCCGAGAAAGAATGTAAGTCAGAAACACAAGTAACAAACACGCTGCTCCGCCATAAACGATGAGTCGTCTATTGATCTCGTTAAGCCCAACTAAAAAGTCGCTCATGGGCGCAAGCGTGATCACTTCCCAATTCTTGTTGAAATTGTTTGGAAATGCTGTGAACTGGGCCAAATACACTTCCGCAGTCAGTGGGTGGGTAAATTCAAATTGCCGTTCTTGGGTGCTGATATGCCTTTGATAGGCGTGCTGCACCGCTTTGCCAACCGCCTCACGAATATTTTGCTTAATCAAGCCTGATTTCACAATCGTGTAGCCATTGTCTTGACCGGTGCTTACCACGATGTTGCCATCGACGTCGACGATGTAGGTTTCACTATTTTTGCTGATTTGGATCGACTTGAGGTATTTTGAAATCGTATTCAGCTCAAATGACTCACCAATCATTCCTTTGAACGTCTTGTCCTGATAAACAGGGGTTGATACGGTCATAGTAGCCTGAGAAGTACTGCCAGAAACATAGGGCTCGTCAAGCAAAACAAAACGCTCCCGTTTGTCTTCGGGTGTTTTGGCAACCGTTGACGAGAGGCTTTTGTAGAACGGACGTTGACGTGGGTCGTAGTTGTTTTCAACAACAAAGGTTTCAATCGGCGCGGAGTCACGGTTTTTGAAGAATGTAAAAACCGAATTGACGGACCTACTATTTTTTGCAGGTGCCTGGGCACCAGAACCGTTGGATACCCCTTCAGGTAGGCCAGATCGGTCAACAACCCAGAAATTGAAAACCGCATCGGCCGGCGGCACGCGGTTTGCAACGATCATGCCCTCCCGCATTCGCTGAACCTGGTGAAAACTGCCACGTTCCGAAGCGACGAAGATAGATACAAGGTTTGGGTTATTTTCAAGATGTAGCAGAAGTGTGTCGTTGACACTCGCACTCTTGAGTAAACGTGGGTCGTCCCGCACTTGCTTTGCGAGCGTCACCAGAGAGTCTCCGATCGGATCAAGCAATGCGAGCAACTTGTCCGTCATCTGGTTATTGAGGCTGGTAATCAATGCGGATGCGTTGTGCTTGTAAATTTCATAATTTGTTTTGTAGATGTAGTAAACGATGATGGCGAACGTCGGCAATATCAGGCAAAGAAAAAGTGTGCTGATACTGAGTCGCAATTTGACGGCGAATTTCGGCGTGGTTTCCTGCCGACCCGCAGGACCGTTCGATCTAGTTACCTGCGCCTTGGTTTCTGCGATGGACATATCAAAGGGCCTTCTTGCAAGAGTTCTGATGCGCTGCAAATATCTTCTTCATCTCTTTGCTCGCCAATTGTGCTGCGGAGTAGGAAGTAATCTTGTGCATGTCGGTCACAGAGGTTTCCTTTGGCAACGCGATTTTTCCTGACAGTCCAAGCAATGGACCCGTATCAAAACCCTCGTCAACAGCATGAAAGGCGATATTCGCGTATCTCTTCCCATCGCGCATCAAGCCCTCGAAAGGATTGCCGCCGACATAGTGAGATGGCCAGGAATCATCAATGCAGGGGTGCAGGTTGTAGAAACCAAGTTTTGGAGTGTTAATGAGGCGGGAGCGAATCCGTTGCCCAAAGGTTGCCATCACGCAAATGTCCGGCTTCCATTGATCAATCACTTCGTAGAACTCAGGGTCGTTTACTTTCCCATTGAAAGTGGCAATTCCACGCTCTTTTGCAAGTTCCGAAACCATAACCTTCTCGTAAACCGTATGGGGGTACTGCCAAACCCGTTTGTCGGCACTGACATACGATGCTTCCGGATCGTCAGTCGCAACACCGACCACAGTTACCTGCTCACTGATGTCACCCTGCAGCAATTCGTTGAGAAGATAGAAGCCGCGGTAAAAGCTGCCAAACATTGCAACCCTGAATCTGTCATCGCGCATGTGCTGCCTTCTTTAAAAAACAAACCAAAACTCTTCGTTGTTCCCGGAAGTAATACTGATTGAGAAATGATCCCGTACCGCCCATCGCGGGCGAACTCAAAAATAGCAGGTGACAATGTCTTTTAAGGACGCCCTGGTGTGACCTTTCCATGGTGCGAAATTGACTTGGGTTGACAAGGCAATAAGCGAATTTGTGTGTTCATCGAAGGGCTTTGCTGGCGTCACCATTGCGGGATGTTCTTTTTGCAATGAAATACAGCCCCGGGGCGCCAATGTCAATCCAAACAACGTCACGTTGATCCGGTATCCATTTCTTTTGGGGAGTAGCAATCAAAGGACTGGCTCGCCGTGAACCTTCGGATCAAAGGCCTCTCGCTATTTGTGCCACGGCGACCCGCGGCTTGCCTGTCGATCAACGAAAAATTTCACCCATGATAAGCTGTTCTAAAGATTGTCGAAATGAGTCTATACACAAGCAAAAAAATGTAAACATGTGTTTTCAGTGCGCGTTTAACCCGGCCCCACAGGAGGCAGATTTTGATCACTCGTAGCGAACTTCCAACGTATCCAATCGAGATAGATCGTCCAAGTCTCGACTCTGTTCGAAGCGGCAATACGGGCGTGGATTATGTGCATGAGTTCACTGCGAATGAGCCCGGGCCCTGCGCAATGGTCACCGCCTTGACCCATGGCAATGAGTACAGTGGGGCAGTTGCATTGCTGCGGTTGATCGAATCGGGACTGAGGCCAACTCGGGGCTCATGGATCATTTGCTTCGCCAACGTGGCGGCTTTTCGTGCGTTTGACCCAGTGTCGCCAGATTCCTCCCGATTCGTTGACGTGGATATGAATAGAGTCTGGAGCAAAGCCAAGCTGGGTGGTGAAGCGAAACAACAAGAAGTTTCTCGTGCAAACGAGATATTGGGTTTCGTACGCCGTGCGGACTACCTTTTGGACTTGCATTCAATGCATGAGTCATGCGAGCCTTTGCTTCTTTCTGGCCCGACACAAAAAGGTCTGCAATTTGCAAACAAGGTTGGATTTCCCGGGGTAATTGTTCGCGACGAGGGGCATGCAGATGGCACAAGGATGATGGATTTCGAAGCATTTGGGCGTCCAGAGGAGAGACCGGTTGCACTTCTGGTTGAGGCTGGCCAACATTGGAGCAAAAGCGCTGTCGACGTTTCAATGCGGACTCTGTTTAGATTTCTTGTTGCCTCTGAGACAATTGAGGAGGACGCGATTCCATCGGGGTTCGCCCCTGCAATTCCACAGGTTGAGGTCAAAGTCGCGGGTCGCTGTGTTGCCAAAACCTCAGACGTCTGTTTTACAAGTGACTGGAAAGGGCTGGAGCTTATTGCGCATGCTGGCACCGTCATTGCGTATGACGGTGGCGAGGCTGTAGTGACGCCGTTTGATGACTGCGCCTTGATCATGCCATCGCTACGGCAGGTCTTCCCCGGTGTGACCTATGCGCGATTCGGTCAGAGCCCGACACGGAGCTAGTTAGTGGTACAGCGGCGAAAGTTGGACTTCATTGAACGTCACCGCTGGTGCAATGGTGATTCATCGAAAGTACCAAGTCACCGCATTGCACAGCCGCGGCGACGAAGTCAAACGATGAAATCGACTTGGATAGGCTAGCGAAGCCATCGAGGCTTGAAATCGCAAGGTGGGTCTGCAGTTGCGCATGGATTTCCAGGGCACGCAGATCCGACGATTCCAACAGAACGCGCAATTCATTCAATTGAACAAGAACCGTGTCATCGGCCTGCGTCGCCCTAGTATCGGGTGACAAAGGAACTGCGGCCAGAACTGACACCATATTGTCTTCGACTAATGGCTTCAAGACATCGATAGTGCGCAATACAGTTTCTTTGAATACGACCCGAAGCGAGTCGTGCACTGGCAAGTGCGTGCCGAACCGGAGTGCCTGCTCGGTCGATTTCGCAACGGCCGCCATGTTGGCTGCGCCTACCGTTGCCGATAGGCCTTTAAGGGTGTGCAGAAAGCGTTCGGCCCCAACCAAGTCGCTGCTCGCTAAAAAGGCATCCAACTGCTCCGGTGCGTCGCGCAGGTCCGACAGGTAGGACGTTAGCACGGTTGCATACAACTCTCTGTTTCCGCCCATACGCTGAAGGGCCTCGTCCATAGCGATATCGTCCACGAGTGGCAACCCATCGGCAGGTGGCGGGGCGGTCAATGTGCCCCCGGGGGCGGCGGCGCGCCGCTCCGTGGTGTGGGGCCCGTTCGCCCGGTTGCGGCGGGTGTGTTGCAACAACACCTCTACCAAATGGGGTAGGTCAAAGGGTTTGCCTACGTGGTCGTTCATGCCGGCCCGAAGGCATGCCTCGCGGTCTGATGCCATGGCATTGGCTGTCATGGCAATGATGGGCAATTGGGCCGAGCCCGGCGCCTGGCGAATCACGCGCGTGGCTTCGTATCCATCCATCACCGGCATCTGGATATCCATCAGTACTGCATTAAATGGGGTTTGCGTGTTGACGACTGCTTGAACCCCCAACTGGCCGTTGTCCGCGATTTCGACTTGGGCACCTTCTGAGCGCAGCAACTCGCGGGCGACCTGCTGATTGATCAAGTTGTCTTCCACGACAAGCAGGTGCATGCCTTCAAGCCGTCCGGCCTTTTCAGACCGGGCACGCGGTGCGGCGCGCAAATTACTCAAACCCGCGCGGGCATCCACCACGGTGTCAAACAGCATGGATGCCGTGATGGGCTTGACCAGAAATGCGTTTAGATACGCCTGCTCACGCGCACTGCGCTGCATCAGCTGTTCGCGGCCGTGTGCAGTCACCATGACGGTAATGGGGCATAGCGCCTGTGCGCCCAGATCCCGCATGCGGGCGAGGGCTTCCCAGCCGTCCATGCCGGGCATCAGCCAGTCAATAAAAATGGCGTCATAAGGGGGCAGCAGTGCTTTTGCCCGGGTGTCGAGCAGCGCAATAGCGTGCTCGCCGCTGTCTGCGCCATCGACCCGCCAGCCCCAGGAGCGGGCCATGCGCATGGTCAAGTTGCGGGCGGTCACGTTATCGTCCACCACCAACACATCCAAAGGCAACATTACGCGCGATGGCGCGGGGTCCGACACCATAGCTATTTCACCGGCTATTGGCAGGGTCAGCGTAAAGTGGAAGGTGCTGCCCTGACCCAGCACGCTGTCAAGCTGCAGGGCACCCCCCATCAGCCTTACCAGTCGTTTACAGATGGAGAGACCCAAGCCGGTGCCACCAAAGCGGCGTGTGGTCGATGCCTCGGCTTGCGAAAAGCCCTCAAAGATATGTTCCTGATTTTCTGGTGCAATGCCGATCCCGCTATCGCGCACCGCAAAGCGCAGGGTGGTGTGGGAGTCGGTGCGAGAAACGAGCTTGATTTCGACCACGACTTCACCCTCATTGGTGAACTTGATGGCATTGCCCGCCAGGTTGATCAACACCTGTTGCAGGCGCATGGCGTCAGCCACCAGAACACGCGGAAGCGTGGTGTCCACGTCAAACAGGACTTCAATGGGTTTGACGCCGACGTTGGCAGACAGGATCACGGACAGGTCGCGCAGCAGACGGTCCACCCCAAAGGGCTGCGGGTCGAGTTCCATCTTCCCGGCTTCCATCTTGGAGAAGTCCAGCACGTCATTGAGCAGGCTTAGCAGTGACCGGGCCGCCCCTTCGGCTTTGCCGGCATAGTCCAATTGCTGCGCCGACAGATCAGTGTTGTGCAGTAGCTTGAGCATTCCCAGAATGGCATTCATGGGCGTGCGGATCTCATGGCTCATGTTGGCAACAAACTGGCTCTTGGAACGTGAAGCCTCCTGCGCCGCCTCGGTCGCTCGCGTCAGGTCGGTGATATCGGAGTAGGTTGTTACAAATCCCCCATCGGGCATAGGTGCACCCCGGATTTCCAGCGTCCGACCATTCCCGCGCTGGCGCCGGAAGTGGTGGGCCTGGGCCATCTTTGCCCGCTCCACAATGGTTTTGACAATGGCATCAGGGTCGCCTTCGCCATACTCACCACGTTGCGCGTTGAACCGGATGATGGATTCGAATTTGACGACGTCTGCAGCAAACAACGAGTCCGGAAAATCCAGCAGGCTGCGAAAGAGGCTGTTCTCCGCCACCAAGTTCAAGTTGGCATCCATCACACTCAAACCCACCGGGATATTGGCCAGAATGTTCTTCATGAGAACGTTTTTTTGGCGCACATCGTCTTCGAGTTTTCTGCGCTGGGTAATGTCTTGAAAAATCCCAACCAGGCGGATGCGTTTTCCATCGCTGTACTCTGCTTCGCCCGCACATCGCACCCAAATATGCCTGGCCATCGCCGTGGTCAAGGGCAGTTCCAGATCCCAAGGCTTGCCGGTTCGGCGCGCAGCGCCGATCGCAGCCTGGATCTCGCCCCGTGCTTCGGGTGCAAAAAAGGCGATGGACTCCTCCAGGGTGGGGCAATGTCCATTGACCACGTCGTGGATCTGGCATGTTTGATCCGACCATGTGATGCGACCCGCGACCAGGTCGTACTGCCAGCGGCCTATGCCGGCAATACGCCCTGCGCGCACCAGGAAGGCGGCATTGTCCCGCAGGCTGGACGCGGATTCTTTTAGCTCGGCTTCGGCCTTTTTGCCCTCCGTGATGTCCAAGTTAATGCCATACATCCATTCTGGTTTTCCGTCGGGCGTGCGTGTGAAAAGCCGCCCGCGTGTCAGTTGCCAGACCCAGTGGCCCTCCTTGTGGCGCATGCGGCCTTCAAATTCGAAAATGTCCCGCTTGCCCTTGACGTGCTCATCCAGGCGCTGTGCGGCAAGCACCAGGTCATCGGGATGCAATGCATGGCGCCAGAGACGGTTAGGGTTTCCTTTTACCTCTTCGAGCGAGTAGCCCATCACTTCAGCCCAACGCGCATTGACAATTCCCTCGCCGGTCTGGTAGTTCCACTCCCAAGTGCCTGCCCGTGTGCCGGTGATGATGTTGTTCAGCCGCTGACGCTCGGCATCGAGGGTCTGTTGGGCGCGCTTGCTTGCCGACACATCGGTTCGAATGGAGATGTATTTCTCTATTCCGTGTTCGCCGAAATAGGGGGCTATCACCGTGTCCACCCAGTAGAGGCTGCCATCCTTCGCCCGATTGCAGACTTCGCCGCGCCACACGTAGCCGCTGGAAATGGTTTTCCAGACGGCGTCCCAATAACCCTCGGGCTGGGCGTCCGATTTGACGATGCGATGGTTTTGCCCTATCAGTTCTGCGTTGCTGTACCCGCTGACCTGGCTGAACATGTCATTGGCATAGGTGATGTTGCCCGCAGGGTCTGCGATCGACACAATGGAATAGCTGCTGACGGCGTCCATCAAAGTCTGGAGTTCCCGGGCCGACTCCATGCGCTCGGCCAGCGCTCGCTGCCGTTCCTGGTCGATGCGCTCGAGGTTGTGCCGGGTTTGAGCCAGGCGGTCCAGCACACTGCCCTTCATGTCCTCGGTCACCGCTATGGAAGTTGAGAAATTGCCTTCACCAATGCGTGTGATATGGGCCTGCACTTCGTCCGCCGTGCCACCCAAGGTCGTGCGCAGAGTGCGACTGGTTCGCACCAACATGGCTACCGCACCCAACCCGATCAAGATCAGCGTCAAACGGGCAACAGTCGCCCTGGATTTGGCATCCTCCACAGCCAGACGCGTACGCGCCTCTACCAGCCGATTCACCTCGGCAATCGGCTGCATGATCATGGCCTTGTATTGGTGGTACTGCCCATCGTGCATCATTTGCAAGGCGTTGGCACGGCTGGTGACGGCTTGTGGTCCGGTGTCATCCATCAAAGCCATGGCTTCAAATTCGATCCGCGTCAAACCGTCGGAATTTGCTTTGGCCAGTGCCAGCTTGTCGAACTCTTCTGCCGTATAACCTGCTTGGCGCATTAGATCCAGCAGGCTGATGCGCTGTCCCTCCGAAGTTCGCGCAGCGGACTTGTCGGCCAACACCCGGTCCCAGTAGATGTCCTGGTAGGCCATGGGTCGAGGCAGCTTGCCGTCGCGAATATCCAGAATTTCCTGGTAGTACTTCTTGTAGGAAGGGTCCCCGGTAACCACATAAGTGCGGGCCATGCGGGTGAGGTCATCCGATGATTGACGCAATTCATCGGCGAGTTGCATGGACTCAAAACGCGCTTCACCCGCGTTGTCGACCCGTCGCTCCAGGGCGGTATAAACCAGAAAAACGGCCGCCACCGCAACCAGCAAGCTTGCAGTGAGCCAAACGTTGCGTGTGTACAGGGTCCGTTTTTCTGGCATCAACGGTGTCGATTCATGCTCTCATGGAATGTGCGGGTCATTCTACGCATACTCCCGCTGCCGCGTCGACCGACAGGGGCACGGTAGCAGCTGATAAGCTCACCTGCTACCTATGGAATGGAAACCCATGATCACACCGTTCTTGCGCCATATTTGCGTCGTCGTTTTTGCTCTGCTGCCCTGGCTAGCTGACGCCACCGAACTCAAGCTTTCTGACCCTTTGCCCATCGGTCCGCAGGTAATCGTTGGAAAGCTGGCGAACGGCCTGACCTATTACATCCAGAAGAACAGCCGACCGGAAAAGCGGCTGGAACTGCGTCTGGTAGTCAAGGCTGGTTCCATATTGGAAGACGAGGACCAACTCGGGTTAGCGCACTTTACCGAGCACATGGCATTTAATGGTTCCACCCATTTCAAGAAACACGAACTGGTGTCCTACCTGCAGTCCATTGGCTTGAAATTCGGGGCTGACCTGAACGCCTACACCGGCTTCAACGAAACGGTCTACATCCTGCCCCTGCCGACTGACAATCCGGAGCACGTACGCAAAGGTTTCCTGGTACTGGAGGACTGGGCCCATGGCGTGAGTTTTAACGACCCCGACATCGATCTGGAACGTGCCATCGTGCTGGAAGAGTTGCGCCTGGGCAAGGGTGCACAGGACCGCATGAACAAGGTCCTTCTGCCAAAAATCTTCAGCGGCTCGCTGTACGCCCAACGCCTGCCCATCGGCACGGAAACCAGCCTCAAGGGCTTCAGCCATGCAGCCATCAAGCGTTTTTACAAGGATTGGTACCGCCCCAATCTGATGGCCGTGGTGGTGGTGGGTGATATTGAAGTCAAGGCCGCGCAGG
>ERZ724524.999-NODE-999-length-18696-cov-5.043882_pt1 | contig 18696 bp, 21 predicted proteins | sample MGYA00376057_ERZ724524 | MGnify/ENA primary metagenome ERZ724524 (study PRJEB28724, sample SAMN07190888) | wastewater metagenome | isolation source: influent of sewage treatment plant in Hong Hong | place: USA: Christiansburg, Virginia | collected 2016-03-01 ...
CGATCTGGGTCAGGGCTGAAGTGAGCGGCCCGGTGATGCCGGTGAAGGCCACCAGATCCAGGGCGTATCCGGGAAAGGCGGCGCCGAGACCGAGGACGATCATCGCCAGCAGCACGGTGACGTTCATCGGCTTATGGGCGGCAAGGTGAGAGAAAGAAACAGGGGCTGTAGCGTTCATGAAAACCTCCGAACAAAAGTGGGATGACGAATGAGGGGTAGGAAGGCGGGTGGGCGCACAGTCGTGCCGGCGGGTGAGAGCGCATGCGCTCGGCGGGTAATGGATATGGCTGTCAGGCAGCGGAAGTTGCGATGTCATGGCTGCGCCTTGTCGTGCAGGTCAAAGACCAACTCAACCCGCCGGTTCTGCGTACGGCCAGCCAGGGTGTCGTTCGCGGCAATGAAACAGCAGGCACCGTGCGCCTTGACGCTCAGCGTTGGCATCAGCGTCGGGTGTTTTTTGATAAGGTGGTCGCGAACCGCCAGAGCGCGAGCGAGGGCCAGTGATTCATTGAAGGCCAGCGGCCCTGTGTTGTCCGTACGGCCGATGATCGTGATCTGGCGCGCCGAGAGCAGGGCAGTCATTACCTCATTCAGGCTGGCATGGGCAGCGGGGCTTAGCTTTGCGCTGCCGAGACCGAACTGCACGATGATCGTCCGCAAAGTGCCGATCTTTGGTGTTGGGCGCGGGGTGGCCGGTTCAGAGGCGATGGGATGGGCCAGGGAGGATGACGTTGCCCGGTCGACTGTCCGGACTGAGGAATCCGAGGCGAGGGTTTTGGGCGTGCGGATTGGGCAGGCGGGCGGTACGCAGTGTCCGAAAATTGCTTGGCGGCCGAAATCGAGTTGAGCCAGTTGCGCTGGGGTAGCATCACCCGTGTTCTTTGGGTGATCCTGCTGCGCCGAGTTATGGAACAGACTGCACGATGCAGCGAGGAGGGCGCAGCAGCCAATAAGGCCGAGCCTGCGGTAGTTCAAAAGTGTGGCTTTCATGGCGCCACCCTTACCGACATCAGGGCGGATGTTTTGCCTCGGGGAGTCTGTTTGCCCCTCTTTGTTACCCCGGCGAGTTGGCTGCCATGTTGCGCGTGTAACTGGCGATACACCCGCCAGGCGTATTGGGCGCGGGCTTTGGAGCAGGCTTCACCCTTGAGTTGTGAGCAGGCGGCATTGTAGGCACCGACCGTATCCCAGGTCGCGCCCTGCCGGGAGAACAGGTCGGACAACAACCAGGCGCCGACCTGGATGTTGGTACAGGGCTCGAAGAGATCGGTTTCACGGATGCCGTGGCGTGACAGGGCTGAAAGATGGCCGCTATTGATCTGCATGAGACCGATGTCGTAGGAGCCGGTCCGCTGGACGTGCGCGCGGTTGACAGCCCTCGGATTCAGGTTCGATTCGACACGGGCGATGGCGTAGAGCAGTTCGGCTGATATGCCGTAGCGTTGAGCCGCTTCTTCCCAGCAGGCCAGCGCCCATGTGGGCTTGGTTGCCAGAATGGCAAGGGTAGCCAATGGGGCAAGGGACAGCAGACGCATGAATCAACTCTCCAACTGAACCGGAATGACCCGCCGATGGGCGGGTATGGAGGTTTGGGCCGTCGGCTGAGGCAAACGGTCAGAGTCGGGGTCGGGTTGGTCCGGTGGCTAACCGGGCGAGATGATGAAGAGTGGGTGCTCTGAAACTGGAGGGGCGAGGGGGGATGCAGGTTGAAGTGGCGCAGGACTCAGCGCGGATACGCTTCGCGCCGGTGATGGGCGCGCGCTGCCATGTTTCGGCGCGCCTGCCGCAGGATGATGGCACCCGATGCATCCCACGTCTTGCAGAGAGCGACGCAGGTCGTCGTCAACTGGTCGAGTTGGAACTTGGGATTGGGATGTCGGTTGGCGGGCGAAAGCTGTAGGTCCAGTAGCAACTGGAATTGCTCACGCCACATCGACTCACGGCGGCGCGGGGTTTGGGGCGGGCGGAGAACCAGTTCGCTCCCGAGAAATTGAAAGATGCGCGTCGAGGCATCCTGGTGAGTAAACACCAGCGATACACAGGCGCTGATCAGATCGGGGAAGCGGAAGGTCGGCGACACATTGTCTTCGCTGTGCAGCAGACTGTAGAGCCAGTCATGCTCATCAAGCCATAGGCGCGTCTCGATGACATCCTGTGGGGCGCTCACCTTTGAGGGAGGCGCGGTATTTTCCGGGTGCGGCGTCGGTGTGGTGGTAAGCATGTGGCATACCTCGATTCAGTGGCGGCGTATTGCTCATACGAGTGCATGACCAAAGAGTAGGTTGCCGCGTCATTGGCGTCTCCCTGAAATGGAGAGATTATGAGGGGGGATTTCGCAATTAGCAGAATAGGTAGATAGGTCAACGATCTCCAAACACGTCAATTTGGCAGTCTACTCAACCAACTCACTCAGGGTCGGGCCGCACATCATGCATTCGTGCAAAGGAATTCCTTCATTGCTATGACCGACGATGCGGTACAGTGCGCCCGCTTTGCTCTGTGCAACAAAGCGTTCGCCAAATGCCCGGTCGAACTGAACGCCGATATTTTCCGCGATGATCGCCAGTGCTTTCTCGATGGGCATGCCTCGTCTAAACCCCCGACTTGGCATGCGTGGTGTCGATGCGCGATGCCACATCTCCGGCGGCAAATACTTCCGGGTGAGAGACGCTTTGCTGCCCATCCATCACAGCAACAAATCCGTCCTGCGCTAGCGCCAGATGGATTCAGCCTGCCAGGCAGCAGGTTTGACACCAGTGGCAGCGATGGGATTATTTGCTCCTTCTGCCTTGCCCATTGATGCATTATTTCGGCCACGGTGGGCACCGCAAGAGCGGAGCCACAGGCAACGCCCGACCGATGTGGCGTATATCACGGCCTATGTGCGCACGGAGCGGCGCAAGGTCAGTATCCGCCAAGGCGCTACCAGGAAAGTCACAGACTTCGGCTCCGGCAAGACCACGCTCACCACCGGTCGCACCGCCGTCCGGGTGCTGAAGCAACACTATGTTTGTTGCCGCACAGATGTTGGCCAAAGTTCAGCGCAAAGTTGCTTGAGATTTCGCTTAGAGAAACTCATGAAAAACTTTCTTTCTATCGCTATTGGCACGGTGTCCCTGTTGGCTACCGGCAACTCTTTCGCGCAGACAGCAACATGATGAATGGTGGTATGTCGGGCGCTGGCTGGATGGGGAGCTACGGTGGGGTATGGGGTCCGATCTTGCTTCTTGTCGTCGTCGGCCTCGTGGTGTGGATCGTCCAGCGAAAAGGCAAGTGAGTGGTATCGAAACATCTGGCGGCGCTCTACGGGTCACGCCTTGGCTGCCAGCAGTAGGCAGTACCGGAAACACTGATTTACCCACCCTTAAAGGAAAAGCCACCATGAAAATCTCAATACTGCTTGCCGCAATCCTTAGTGTTGCCCTGTCAGCACCTATTGCCTCCGCACAGGAAACATCCACGCCCGCCAAGCCGGCGATGGGCATGGACATGGACAAACAGATGCCGCAGATGCAGGAGAACATGAAGAAAATGCAGCAGCAGATGGAAAAAATCCGCGCGACCAGCGACCCGAAGGAACGCCAGAAGCTGATGCAGGAGCACATGCAGACCATGCAGGAAAACATGAAAACAATGCACGGCATGGGCGGCCCGATGATGATGGGCGGCGGTCAGCGTGGCGGAAAAATGATGGCGGACAAGAAAGGCGGCATGGCGGAAGGCGACATGATGAAGCGCCACGAAATGATGGAAAAACGCATGGACATGATGCAGATGATGATGGACCAAATGATGCAGCACAATCAGGCCATCGAGTCGATGCCCGGCAAATGACGTCGAATCCTCGGTCGGCGTTTTGAACAAGGAGTCAATTCATGTACGGATTCAGTACTCAACTAAAGGTACCGTTCGATACCGCTATCGCGAAAGTCACCGAAGCCCTTAAAAAGGAGGGATTCGGCGTGCTCACCGATATAGATGTCAAAGCGACGCTGAAAGCCAAGCTCGATATCGAACACCGGCCGTATCGCATACTTGGCGCATGCAACCCGCCGCTCGCACACCGCGCGATCGAGGCTGACCCCGACATCGGCTTGTTGCTACCCTGCAACGTGGTGGTGCGCGAAGAAGTCGATGGCGCCATAACCGTCGCGTTCATGGATCCCGAGGTCGTTTTGCGGTTGGTCGACAACCCGGCAGTGCATGCGCTTGGCACGGAAGTACGGGCCCTTCTGCAACGGGTCTGCGCGGGCCTCAAGTAATGGTGCGTGCCGGCCTGTGGTCGGCGCTCGCCTTTGTTTTGAATCTGGCGTGGGAAATCGCACAGGTCAGGCTGTACAGGATCTGGGATACGGCAGATCGAATGACCATTGTATGGGCGCTGCTGCATTGCACGCTGGGCGACGTCGTGATTGCCCTCGCGCTGTTCGCGCTGGCCCGCGTGTTGCTCCGGTGCACGGACTGGCCGGTGTTGCGCCCATGGACGGGTGGGGCAATTGTCGTGATTGGCGCGATCGCTTATACCGTGTGGAGCGAGTGGTTCAACGTCTATCGCGCCGGCAGTTGGGGCTATACCGCGAGCATGCCGATGATTTTCGGTATCGGTCTTGCCCCCCTGTTGCAGTGGTTGATCTTGCCGCCAGTGATGGTCGGCGCGTATCGAAGGCTAGGATCGGCGTTGTTTTCCGCCAAGGCCGATTCAGCACATGATCTCTCGAGGAACCCATCATGAATGCAGAGATGAATGATTCGCAGCAGGCGCATACAGACGATCATCGGTATGCGGCAGCGAGTGACGGCCAGGATGATTCAAGAGGCACGCAATGGACTGAGCGCTTCGGCCGAGTTTGGTTGCTGGATTGCGGGCCAATCTCCGGATCCTCACGGAAGGAAATTCGATGAAAACCAGTGTTGGAAGTTGCGACCGCTTGATCCACATTCTGATTATGTCGGCAACATTTTTCCTCCTCTTAACCGAATTCGGCACGCTTCAGGCCGCCGCTCAAACGAGCAGTGGGCTACGCGTCTACGGCCCTGGAGGCCCCGCACCGGCAATGAAGGAGGCAGCAAAGGCATTTGAACAGAAAACCGGAACACCCGTTGTCGTAACGGCCGGGCCTACTCCGGAGTGGATTGAACAGGCGAAAAACGATGCGGATCTGATCTACAGCGGGTCAGAAACCATGATGACCGACTTCGCCCAGGCGATGGAGGCTCAATTCGATGAGAAACGCGTTGAGCCACTCTATCTGCGTCCGCTTTCGATCCTGGTGCGCCCCGGAAACCCGACGGGCATCAAAGGATTGCGTGATTTGTTTCGTCCTGGCCATCGCGTCATTGTCGTCAATGGAGCGGGTCAGAATGGCGTATGGGAGGATGCAGCCGGTCGTCTGGGGGATATTGAGTCCGTGCGCGCACTGCGTATGAACATTGTGAAATACGCCAAAAACAGCGCTTTGGCCAAACAAGCCTGGATCGAAGACCCGTCACTGGACGCATGGCTCATCTGGAATATCTGGCAGGTGGCCAACCCTGCCCTGGCCGATGTCGTAGCCGTTGAAAAAGAATATGTGATCTACCGGGATACCGGCATCGTCGTTACCAGGAAGGGGGATCAGAGCCCGGCGGCGCAGCAGTTCATGCTCTTTTTGAAATCTCCGGACGGCGCAGCGATATTCCAGAAATGGGGTTGGATGACAAGCGCAAACAAGCGGGTGTCCCAAAAATAGCTCAGGGAAAATGCCGGCCAGTTCGACGCCGCTGCACACAGGCCGTTGGCTGGTTTTGGTCATGCGCTGCCCGCAGCAATTGATTCACCACTCTGTTCCCTGGCGAACAGAGTGTTCGCGTCAGGGTGACGAAAATGAGGGTGGCGAATATCCGTCCCTGCCCAGGGGAAGCAATCCCGACCCACACCAAAGGAAAATCCGATGAAGAACGAAACACGAAAAACAATCAGGGCATTGTGCCTTGCTCCCGTCACTGCGCTTTGTCTTGTGTCAGTTTCAGCATGGGCGCAGACCGTTCCAGCAGCGACCCCGTCTGCCGACATGCACCAGGAGCACATGCAGAAAGGCATGGGTGGGTCGGCTGATATGAAGCAGTCGATGATGACGGGAATGGACAGCATGCAGAAGATGCCAATGTCCGGCGACACCGACAAGGACTTCGCAATGATGATGAAGATCCACCATCAGCAAGCCGTGGACATGGCGCAGATGGAACTGGCGAATGGCAAGTCACCGGCGATGAAGGCAATGGCCAAGCAGATCATCGCGGCGCAGAAAAAGGAGATCGCCAAATTCGATCAGTGGCTCGCCAAGCAGAAGTGACTGCGCCAGCGGCGGGATTCCCTGTCCCGCATTGCCAAGTGCCGACCAAGGCCTGTCAAGCGTGAGAAACAGCAAAGACCCTCCCGTAAAAGAGAGTCCCCTGGCGGGCAAGCCAGCCATGCCGGCAATGCTGGTCGACGTACCCGGTCTGGTTACGGCCTACTACACCGGCGTGCCTGATTATTCGGTGGCGGAGCAGCGGGTTGCCTTCGGCACCTCGGGGCATCGCGGTTCCTCCTTTGAAAACACGTTCAACCAATGGCATGTTCTGGCTATCAGTCAGGCGATTTGTGATTACCGAAAGCGGCAGGGCATCGGTGGCCCGCTGTTCCTCGGCATTGACACGCACGCGCTGTCCGTGCCGGCTCGGGCCAGCGCACTCGAAGTGCTGGCGGCAAACGGCGTGGACGTGATGCTTGCGGAGCGCGACGAATACACGCCAACGCCCGCCATTTCGCACGCAATTCTGATTTGCAACCGCGGCCGCAGCGCCGGCTTTGCCGATGGCATCGTCATCACACCGTCGCACAATCCGCCCGACAGTGGCGGCTTCAAGTACAACCCGCCGAACGGCGGGCCGGCCAATGCCGAGGTGACCGGCTGGATAGAAGTGAGGGCCAATGAATTCCTGAAAAACGGCTTGCAGGGCGTGCAAAGAGTTCCTTACGAGAAAGCCCTGCGCGCCAGCACCACCCACCGCCACGACTTTCTCAACGCGTACGTGAGCGACCTCGGCAAGGTGCTCGATATGGCGGCGATTCGTGGCGCAAAAATTCGCATCGGTGTCGATCCGCTTGGCGGCGCGGGCGTCCACTACTGGCCTGCTATCGCCGAGCGCTACAGCCTCGACCTTACCGTGGTGAACGCGGAAGTCGATCCGACGTTCCGCTTCATGACGGCTGATCGGGACGGCCGGATTCGCATGGATCCGTCCTCGTCTTACGCCATGCGGAATCTGGCGGGCTTGAAGGACTGCTTCGACATTGCCTTCGCCTGCGATCCCGACCACGACCGGCACGGCATCGTGACCCGCAGTGCGGGATTGCTTCCGCCAAATCACTATCTTGCCGTTGCCATCGACTACCTGTTCCAGAATCGCCCAAAGTGGAACAGGCATGCCGCAGTGGGCAAGACCGTGGTGAGCACCGGAATGATCGATCGCGTGGCCACCAGGCTCGGTAGGAAACTTTACGAGGTGCCGGTCGGCTTCAAGTGGTTCGTCGATGGGCTGTTCGACGGCTCACTCGGCTTCGGCGGCGAAGAGAGCGCCGGCGCAACTTTCCTGCGTCTGGATGGCGCCGTCTGGACGACTGACAAGGACGGCATCGTTCCGGCACTGCTCTCCGCGGAAATCACTGCACGGCTGGGCCGCGATCCCGGCGAGATCTACCTTCAGCTGACGCGCGAGTTCGGCGAGTGTCTTTCCGAGCGGGTCGATGCGCCCGCCTCCCCGGAACAAAAACGAATGCTGTCGAGACTTTCACCGCAACGGGTAAGCAGCAAGGAACTGGCCGGTGAACCGATCTTGAGCATACTTAGCCGCGCACCCGGCAATGACGCGCCGATCGGTGGCTTGAAAGTGATTGCCGAGAATGGCTGGTTCGCCGCGCGTCCATCCGGCACGGAGAATATTTACAAGATCTATGTCGAGAGCTTTCGCGGCGAACAACATCTGCGCCGCATCGCAGAGGAAGCACAGTCGATTGTCGATACGGCTTTGGCCGCCGGCGCGCAGGCCGGCGATGCCGCGATGGAAGGCACATGAGCATGACAACAAGTCGCCCGCCACTGACGCAACCTGCGGCATAGCCGCGACGGAAAATGTGCTGGTTATGAAAACCGATGCCGATCTGGAAAAACTGCAGCGCGAAACATTCGGCTATTTCTTGCATGAAACGAATCCCGCCAACGGTCTCGTGATCGACAAGACCGCGGCGGATTGGCCGGCGAGCATTGCCGCGACCGGCCTGGCGTTGGCCTGCTATCCGGTCAGTGTCGAACGCGGATTCATGCCGCGCGCGGCGGCGGTGGAACGAACCTTGAATACGCTGCGTTTTTTCTGGAACAGCCCGCAAAGCCCCGAACCCGATGCCACCGGCTATAAGGGGTTTTACTATCATTTTCTCGACATGCAGAGCGGGCGGCGCGCCTGGCAATGCGAGCTATCAACGGTAGATAGTGCTTTCCTGCTGGCCGGTGCGTTGACGGCAGGAATGTATTTTTCCGCCGCTACGCCGGACGAACATGAAATCCGCACGCTTGCCGACGCGCTCTACCGCCGCGCCGACTGGCCATGGGCGCAAAACCAGGGGGCAACGGTGACGCACGGCTGGAAGCCGGAAAGCGGCTTCCTCGACTATCGAAGGGAAGGCTACGACGAGGCCTTGCTGCTGTATATCCTGGGCCTGGGCTCGCCGACGCATCCGCTGTCCGGGCAGAGCTACGCGGCGTGGGCCGCCACGTACCGGTGGGAACATGCTTACGGTCAGGACTATCTTTACGCAGGGCCATTGTTCACGCACCAGATCTCGCATGTCTGGATCGACTTTCGCGGCATTCAGGACGCCTTCATGCGCGATAAGGGCATCGACTATTTCGAGAACAGCCGCCGTGCAACTTATGTGCAACAACAGTACGCGGTCAATAACCCGTTCAAGTTCGAGGGTTATGGCCGTCATTGCTGGGGAATCACCGCCAGCGAGGGGCCCGGCCCCGGCACCGGTGAAATGAATGGCATTGAGCGCCAATTCTTCGATTACCTGGGGCGCGGTGTGCCGTACGGCCCCGACGACGGCACCCTCGCGCCGTGGGCCGTGGTGGCATCGCTGCCCTTCGCGCCAGAAATCGTGCTGCCCGCGCTCCAATATTGCATTCATCAGGCCAAGCTGACCCAGTTCAACGCCTACGGCTTTAAAGCATCGTTCAACCCTTCGCACCCGGGAAATCCAGGCAATCCTTATGGCTGGTGGGTCTCTCCGTGGCACTACGGGCTCAATCAGGGGCCGATCATCCTGATGATCGAAAATTATCGTAGCGGCTTGTTGTGGCAACTCACGCGAAATTGCCCGTATATCGCCGGCGGCTTGCGGCGCGCAGGTTTTACGGGTGCTTGGCTGTGAAGGGTGCGGTGACGCTGTCGATCACTGGCGCTGGACGTCATCAGGGCGGAACCTGGTCCGAGAGATCGACAGTCGTTTTATGGCTGTGCGCGCTGGGGCACAGACTGTTTTTCGACGGCAGGCTACAAGTTCCAGACGGAATACAAATCGGCGGCGGGTTAGCGGCCAGTTTGCACGAGGATTGCTCGTTGCAACGACGGAAGCGCAGCAGCGATTTCCTGAACAGTCGTCAGGACCATTTCACGACATGCACGGAGGTCGTGCGAGGTCCGCGATAAACCCGTTAATTTTGGAGTGACCCAATGCGTAAATTATGGATAGTTCTGGCAACGTTGGTTACGTTAAGTCTAGCTGGCTGCGGCTACAACACATTTCAGAGCAACGACGAGCAGATCAAGGCGAGTTGGTCCGAGGTGGTGAACCAGTACCAGCGGCGTGCGGACCTGATACCCAACCTAGTCAATACCGTTAAGGGTTACGCCGCTCACGAAAAAGACGTCCTGCTGGGCGTCACCAACGCCCGCGCCAAAGTCGGCGGGATGCAGGCTAGCCCGGAACTGATCAACGACCCTGCGGCATTTGCCAAATTCCAGGCCGCCCAGGGAGAGTTGTCGGGTGCGCTCTCCCGATTACTGGTGGTGGCCGAAAACTATCCGCAGCTGAAAGCCGATGCCGGCTTCCGCGATCTGCAGGCTCAGCTCGAGGGCACCGAAAACCGTATCACGGTCGCCCGTAATCGCTACATCAAGGCCGTGCAGGAATACAACATAACGGTTCGATCTTTCCCCTCCAACCTGACTGCAATGGTGCTCGGGTACAAGACGAAGCCAAATTTCACGGTGGAAAATGAAAAGGAAATCGCCAAACCGCCCAGCGTAGATTTCGTACCTCCGCCGGGCAAACCCCCGGGCGAGCCTCAAGGAGCCGCCAAGTGACGGTGATGCGCACGGCAAGCGCGGCATTTCTTGCGCTTGCACTTTCCTGGTCTTTCATAGCGGGAGCGCAAATCGCGGTCCCGCCCTTGACCGGGCGCGTCACCGACCAGACCGCCACGCTTACCGCAGAACAGAAGGTCTCCCTGGAGCAGACGTTAACAGCGTTTGAAGCCAGGAAAGGCAGTCAACTCGCGGTTCTACTTGTTCCCACCACCGCGCCGGAAACGATCGAGCAATATGCCTTGCGTGTCGCGGAGCAATGGAAGTTAGGGCGCAAGAAGGTGGATGACGGTGCGATCTTGGTCATCGCAAAGACTGACCGCGCACTACGTATCGAGGTGGGGTACGGCCTGGAGGGCGCGCTCAACGACGCCACCAGCAAACGCATCATTAGCGAAATCATCTCGCCGCCTCTCAAGCAAGGCGATTTCTATGGCGGCATAACTGCCGGCGTCGACCAGATCATCCGCGTCATTGACGGCGAACCGTTGCCGGCACCCAACGGGAAGCCTGCCGACGGCTTTGCAGGCATTCAACAGTACGGCTACCCCATTTTCATTCTCGTGCTGGTGGTAGGCGGGATGCTGCGCTCCGTGTTAGGAAAAGTTCCTGGCGCGATCGTCACTGGCGGAGCCGTAGCTGCTGTCGCCTGGCTTTTTGCCGGCGCGATATCCATCGCCTTGGGTGCGGGCGTGATCGCGCTCTTGTTCACGTTGGTCAGCGGAGGTATGGGCGGATTCGGCATGGGTGGGCTTTATGGAGGACACGGCCGGGGCGGATTTGGTGGCGGCGGTTTCGGGGGTGGCGGTGGCGGCTTTGGCGGCGGCGGCGCGTCGGGTCGATTTTAGCGATGAACATTAAACGCATAACCAAGCATCTCCTGCTAACCCATGGGCAGGTCAAACGGGCTTTCCCCAGCAAAACCTTGATCGCGATTGAGCAGGCGATCAAAGCCAGCGAGACTACCCACGTCGGGGAAATCCGCTTCGTCGTGGAAGGCGCACTGGATGGCGCACCGCTCTTCAAGGGGCAATCCGCGCGACAACGCGCCATCGACGTGTTCTCACAATTGCGGATATGGGATACCGAGCACAACAACGGTTTGCTGATTTATCTGTTGCTCGCCGACCGGGCCGTTGAGATTGTTGCCGATCGCGGGCTTCACTCGAAGGTGGGCTCACGGGAATGGGAAAGCATTTGTCGCTGTATGGAAACAGCCTTCAAGCAAACGAACTTTGAAGGCGGAGTGATCGGCGGCATTCAGGCGGTGACGCGGCATCTGATGGAACATTTTCCCGCTGCCGATGCCGGGCAGAATGAATTGCCGGACAAACCGGTGGTGCTGTAGCTCAACCAACATCCGCCGTATGTGGCACCTGACTCAGCCACTTCGAATGAGTCGGTAACATCCAAACAGGAGCACAACATGACGATGACGAATGTTTCGCAAGGAAGCGCCGATGCTTTGCCACCAGCGCTGAGAACTGCCCAGGAGGCGATCCATCTTCCCGAAGTTCAGGAGATGCTGCGCAGACTATCTGCATACCGGCTCGGCATCTTCATGCCGCACATGCACGACGAACAAACTGGGGAATTCCAGGCGCTTCCCGATGCAGTCATGCAGGTGGAATCCGGTCTGAAAGTCTCCTTCCAGCAAAAGGAAGAAATCGTCAAGCAGACTGATCGTTTTCTCCCTGTGGGCTGGTTTTTTCGTGCCGGTGCATCGACTCCCATTGCCGTGTGCGAAATGGTTCGGGATGAAAACGCGGGCGCTACGGAGCGCTACGTCAAACACAAGATGGTTGAAGGAAGCTAGTTTCGCTTTTTCACCCCTTTGGAAAGAGGCATCACCATGCAAACTGAACTTTTGAAAGTAACGGGAATGACTTGCGGCGGCTGCAGCAGCAAGGTAACCAAAGCGCTGCAAGCGGTCTCCGGCGTCGGTGATGTAGCCGTGTCGCTCGCGGCCGGCGAAGCCACGGTGCAATACGACGAGCGGCTGACCTCGCCCGAGCAGCTGAAATCGGCCGTGAAGGGCGCGGGCTATGGCGTGGATGCCTCTGGCGCTGCTCAGAAACCGGCAAGCAAAAGCGGCTGCTGCGGCTGATTCGCCCGGATCTGAAAATCGTGTTCGCACACGATATCGCAGACCTCGATAACGGGTCGCCGGCAAAGTGATCCGAGATGATGTATCAATACCTGTTGAACCGAGATCCATCAAGGAGCTGTCATGAAAACGAGCGTTATGGAAGTACACGACCTGCTCTCGGTATTGACCGTTGAGCAAGTGGAACAGCGATTTTGCGAGGTGCCGGGTGTCGCCAGCGCGACAGTGAATTACGCGGCGGGAAACGTCACCGTCCGCTACGACGAAACCCTTCTCGAAGCAGTTGATATCAAGGTGATCGTGCACCAACGCGGGCAGCCGTCCGCAGGTGAATCACCTGGCAAGAAGGTAGGCGGAAGCCAGCCTGACCATAAGCCTGCGGTAAAACAAACGCCGGCAGCAGCGCCAGCCTCCGCTTCACCGTTGCAACCGGCTGTAGCCAAGACTGGCCCGACGGCGTCTGGCGCCATGCCCATGCCGGCCGCTTCGCCAGTTGAAGATCACGAGGGCAAGCCGGCGCCGGAGGCGCCGCCTTCTTCCGCGGCCACTGCGTCCAATGCTTGAACGATCAGATTGACCGACCGCAGCAGCGAAAGTACCCATGACATTTCCAATCGGCTATTACAGCCTCCAGATACGCTTGTTCAAAGGCGAAGACGGCTAAGGGGGGACGATGAAAACGAGCGTTATTGAAATGCGCAACATGCTATCGGTATTGACCGTGGATGAAGTGGAAAAACGACTTCGCGAGGTGCCGGGTGTCGAAAGCGCGACGGTGAATTTTGCGGCGGGAAACGCCACGGTGCGCTATGACGAGACCCTGCTCGAAGTCGCAGATATCAAAGTGCTCGTGCGCCAGCGCGGGAAGTCACCCGCAGACGATGGACAAGAGGCAAAAACGGTGCCGGACGGGCCGCCGTCCACGCTGGCTGCAACTGCACTGAAATCGCCTCAGGACGCGGCTGCCTCGGTGCCCGCGCCAACCGCTGCAGCAGGCGACGGGAAAAGCCACCAAGCGCTGCCGAACGCGCCGCAGTCAACTCCCGTTGCCGCTGCGCCGAAACCTCCCGCAGATGTTTCAGCCGCCACTCCGGGATCCGCACCGGACGCCCCTCCAGCCAACGACCACAATGACCCTGAGGAGCCAGGAGCGCTTGACGGGATAAGCGCTTGGCTAAAGGATACCTTTGCCGGCGAAGACAAAGGCCGGGGGGGGGGCCGACGCGCAGACATCAACGCCCACAGTCGATGCACCGAAAACTGCGCCAGAACACGGATCAGCCGCTTCGACAGGCGGCCACACCGGTCATGAGGGCCACAAAGGTCACGTGGCGCCGGGTGCGCCGCCCGCCATGTCGGCGGATATGGCGCACGAGATGGGCCATGATGGCACGGACCTCCCGGCAATGGTGCGCGACATGCGCAACCGTTTCTGGATCTGCCTGGTCTTTGCCGTGCCGATTTTCTTCTACGCACCGATGGGACTTTTTACGCCGCCCGCGCCGCCATTCGGTATCAACCTCGACCTGTGGTTGTTTGGCTTGGCTTCGCTCGCCATCGTCTACCCGAGCTGGCCGTTTTTCGTCTCGGCCTGGCGCGCGCTGAAGAAGGGCACCCTCGGCATGGCGGCGTTGATCGTGTTAAGCGTCGGTACCGGGTATTTGTTCAGCGTTGGCAGTACTTTTTTCTTTGACGGAGGCGGACAGTTTTTTGAAGCCGTCGCTGTTCTTCTGGTTTTCATCCTGCTCGGCCACTGGCTGGAAATGCGTGCCCGCGCTGGGGCGTCGTCCGCCATCACGGCGCTGATGGATCTCACACCGGCCATGGCCTCTGTTGTCCGTAACGGCGCCGAGCTTGAAGTTCCGACGGCGGAAGTGTTGGCGGGCGAGATTGTCGTGATCCGACCGGGCAACAAGATTCCGGTCGATGGCATGGTGGAGACCGGTGAATCACTGGTCGACGAATCCATGCTCACCGGCGAGTCGATGCCGGTGCAGAAGGGGCCGGGCGCCACGGTGATCGGTGCGACGATCAACAAGAGCGGCAGCTTTACCTACAAGGCGACCAAGGTCGGGGCCGACTCGGCGCTGGCGCAGATCGTGAAATTGGTGCAGGAGGCGCAGAACTCGAAGGCGCCGGCGCAGCTGCTGGCGGACAAGGCCGCGCAATGGCTGGTGATTGCCGCGATCGTCATTGGTCTGGCGACCTTTGCGGTGTGGTTCTGGTGGGTCGGTGAGCCGCTGTTGTTCGCGGTGACGCTGACCATCACGGTCTTCGTGATCGCCTGCCCGGATGCGTTGGGGCTGGCGACGCCGATGGCGGTCATGGTGAGTACGGGCTTGGGTGCCAAGAACGGCATTCTGTTCAAGAACGCCTCGGCGCTCGAAGACGCGACCAGGCTCAACGTCATCGTCTTCGACAAGACCGGCACGCTTACCGTTGGTCAGCCGGAAGTCGTGGAGATTGTGACGGCGGACGGAGTCACCGAGGACGTGGTGCTGAGCGCCGCCGCCGCCGTCGAGCAGGGCTCCGACCATCCGTTGGCGCAGGCGATTGTGCGCCGGGCGGCGAATCTGACGGTCGTCGCACCAACCGGATTCGAAAGCCTTGACGGCATGGGTGCGCGCGCCGAGACCACTGGCGGAACGGTGTTCCTCGGCAACCGCCTGCTGATGGATACGCAAAAGCTTGCGCTCGGTCGCCTGGAGACCGAAGCCACTCGCTTGCAGGGGGATGGCCGCACCGTCGTCCATGTCGCTCAGGCCGCTCGCGTGATTGGTCTGATCGCCATCGCCGATGCGATCAGACCTACGGCCAAGGCCGCGGTGGCCAAGCTGCGCGACCAAAAAATCGAAGTGGTGATGCTGACCGGCGACAACGCTGCGACGGCCAAGCGCATTGCCGCGGATCTGGGCATCGACAGCGTGTTGGCCGACGTGCTGCCGGCCCAGAAGGCTGAAAAGGTAAAGGAGCTGCAGGCCACGGGGAAGAAGGTCGGCATGGTGGGCGATGGGGTCAACGATGCGCCTGCGCTGACCCAGGCTAACGTGGGTTTTGCCATTGGCGCCGGCACCGATGTCGCGATGGAAAGCGCCGATGTCGTGCTGATGAAGAGCGATCCGCATGACATCGTCGCGGCGATCGCGCTGTCGCGCGCAACGGTGCGCAAGATGCACCAGAATCTCTGGTGGGCGGTGGGCTACAACGTAATCGCGTTCCCGCTCGCCGCGGGCGTCCTGTACCCATTCGTACTGAGCCCGGAGGTCGCAGCGCTGTCAATGTCCGGCAGTACCCTCATCGTGGCGATCAATGCACTGTTGCTGAAGCGCACCAAACTCGAAGGCATCAAACATGCGCGATTGCAAAGTGCACCGCAGGCAGCCGATGCGCCGGTTTCCTCGGGCGTCGCGTGAGCGATCCACTGCACAGCGCGGGCGTGACGTCGCGGCCCTGCAGCCAGTGCACCGCGTCTCCGCATAGGCGCATGCCGCATCCAGCATCAGTAGGATTTAGCGTACGATTTTCTGCCCTCTCGTAGGCTGCACCAAATTTCAGGCACAACAGCGACAGGCGAGTTTCTCCAGGATCCGATGATCTTCCCCAAGTTTGCAGAGAGAATCGAAATGCTGCTCCAGATCCTCGAACAGGATATAGCCAAGCGAGAAATCATCTGGCCGCTGAAACATCGGTCGCTTGAGTTGCTCGATAATTTCCTTCTCCCGAACGGCTGGTGCCACCAGATAGAGATGGTCTTCCCGCCCGGGCAGAGAAAGTGCCATGTCCGTTAGTCGCAATATGCCCGAGTAGATCGATGTGCTCTTTTCGACTTCAAAGGCACACGCGATTCTGGGCTCGCCGCGATACAGCCAAAGCACGTCGATGAGTTCGGCGGTGGCATGCACTTCCGGAGAGAGACTCAGATTCGGCAAATGCTCCAAGCAGCGATAGCCCAAGGGGCTGCCGTTGTGCATCGCATTTCGGTCGTTACGAGCGATAAGCACACCATAGCCGAGGGCGCGTCCCACATTGGATAGCTGCGCTTGAACCTTGGTATGCACCCGCTCCTCGGCTATGTCCTTTTCGACCTGGGCATGGCGCTTGCGGCGAACTGCTTCCAATTTTTCGCGCTCGACCACCAAGTTGTCGTGGCCGTCCTCAGCGGGCGATACGCGTCCGACCCCGACCTCAAAAAGCAGACCACCAAAAGCCCCCAGGTCCTTCGATAGAACGCCCAGCGCAGCATTGGCCTCGATAATCGTTTCCCGCATCGCCAAGTAACTTTCCCAGGACCCCAACTTCATTTTGGTCTGGAAGAGCGTGTTGAAACCATTGACCATCGCCGTGTTGAACGGCGGGAACAATGTCGGGTGCAGAAAATACAGGATATTGCCGACCGCCGGTCCCAGACCCTTGATCCCCCGGGCAGCCAGCCGCAAGATTTCCCGCTCAATGTTTCCCGCCTCGGCTGTCAGGGTGATTGCACTTAATTGTCATGGACTGGTTTGATGCCCAAGATTGCCATTCTGAAAGTATCGTCCCAAGCGGCGAGCTTTCGTTTTTTGGCGAGGCTGAGTTTGCCGAGAGCAAGCGTTGCCGTCTCCACGCGCAAGACGTTAAGCACGATCTTTTTCAGGCGGGAGAGGTTGTCCGCCGCAAAGTCCTTGCGCACCGTGGCGGCGTCTTCACCGAAGTTTACGTCGAGCATCTAGTGCAAGCGGTTTTCGATTCCCCAGTGACCACGAACCGCTTTGGCAAACGCTTCAGCAGTCATCAGCCGAGACGAGATGTAATACCGGCGTTCCAAATCCGCTGGCTTGCCGCCGACAACGCGCAAGGATTCGACCGTCGCCAGCATCTTGCAGTTGGGCCAGCGCGCCGTATCCACTTCCCCCGTATTGGGGGTCACCCAAGAACGTTGGGCGACCAGGCGGCCATGGGATTCCTCAACATGTTCGACACAATGAGCAGTATTTCCCAAGGCATCGCGCTGATCCAGCGCAAACCGATTCTGAAGGGTGGTCAGCAACGTCGGTTGGTTGCCCTTGACCGCCAGCAGGTAATCCGCGTCTTTCGCAACAATCGTTTCGGCAATCCCGGTCTGGCAACCCATCGCATCAATGGTCACCAAATAGCCCTTGATCAACAGGGCATTCAACAATTCGGGAATCGCCGTGATTTCGTTACTCTTCCGAGCCACCTTCTCCTGACCCAGAACGATGCCCAGGTCGGTGGCAAAGGCGCTGACCAGGTGAATCGGTTTCGTATCACCATCGCCCGAGCCTCGCACGGTCTTGCCATCCACTGCCAGGGTGCCACCCACCGCGCTGACCAGGTCGGTAACCCAACGACGAAAGGCCTCTTCGAACGTCTTGGGGTCCAGGATGCGGAACACCCGATTGAAGGTGTCGTGCGAAGGAATGCCATTCTCCAACTTCAGGAAACGTTTCAGCCAGGCCTCTTTCTGTGTCGCCCAGAAGGCGACATCTTCAAACGTGTCGACGTCCGAAAGAGTGGCGCAGATGGCGATCACCAGCATTTCGTGGAGATCATGCCGATGCGCATAGCCGGTTCGTCTCGGGTCGGCCACTTCGCCCAGATAGCTCATCAACGGCATCGGCGCACTCGCTTCCATTCTCGTCGTCCAAAAGACGAGAGTAGACGCGTTTCTGAAGCAGTTTACAAGATTAATGCATAAGTGACTGACTGTGAACGATTTTCTTGGGCGGTGAACTGCGATGGCATATTGGCTTTTGCCCGACTCGGATCGGACAAGTTAAAAAATGACAATTAAGTGCAATCACCCTGGGCTCGACTCCGCTTGAAGGATGCCCTGAAAAAGCAATGTGCCTTCTATCGGGACGATGAAGGGGTCTATCGATGTGACCGGAAGGAATAGAGAACAGTGTTAACCGCACTAATCCAATTGTGGGGTGGAGGCTGACCGCACAAAACTTCTGACATCAGGGGCGACAATGTCAAATGAAGGAGTTACGTACCTTCGCTCCTTGGTCTTTATCTCGGCGGATATGCGCTGCGATCGCAGCAATCCCCAGATAACCAAAAAATCACGATTCGGTGACTGCTCGTGCCTTTATTCTCAATGGATTGAGCATCACCCTAGTAGATGAAAACACCCCAACGCCCGGCCGACCAGCGTACCAGCTACCAGTGGCGCGCACGGCAGCAGAAGCGGATGCAGTCTC
>ERZ724524.1006-NODE-1006-length-18668-cov-17.128942_pt1 | contig 18668 bp, 14 predicted proteins | sample MGYA00376057_ERZ724524 | MGnify/ENA primary metagenome ERZ724524 (study PRJEB28724, sample SAMN07190888) | wastewater metagenome | isolation source: influent of sewage treatment plant in Hong Hong | place: USA: Christiansburg, Virginia | collected 2016-03-01 ...
CGTTTAAATAGACGTTTTCACGGCCAGTAAAATCAGGGTTAAAGCCCGCACCCAGCTCAAGCAAGGCGGCAACCCGCCCATTGACCGTGACCGTGCCCGACGAGGGGGTGAGGGTGTTGCAAATCATTTGCAGCAGGGTGGATTTGCCCGCGCCATTGCGTCCGACTAAGCCTAGAACCTCACCTTTTTTAAGCGTAAAGCTGACCTCCCGCAGAGCCGCGAATTCGCGGTAATACTGCCGCCCACCGCGAAAAAACATCTGCTTGAGGCGGTCAGAAGGGCGGTCATACAGGGGGTAAACCTTGCTTAATTGGTCAGCGCGAATGGCAATAGAGTGGGGCATAGGGCAGGCACAAGACGGGCAAAAGAAGGGTGGCTATTTTGCCGGTTTTGCAGGGGGAGGGGGAATCTATTGCAGGCAAAAGCCTGCGGCTTACCGCTGCCTTTGCGGCGGCATAAAAAAAGCCCAACCGCAAAACGGTTGGGCTGAACTCCGCAAGCGGAGAGAGAGACGTGATTTTTAGCGCAAGGTTTAGTGTGCCGACGCGCCAGCAGCACCAATCCCTGTTTGCGAACGAACGTACTGGTCGTCGAACGCGGCAATTTCAGCCTGTGCGCGTGGGGTTTTATCTGTCACCGAGAACAACCAAGTGAAGAAGAACGCCAGCGGCATGGAGAACAGCGCAGGTTGTTCGTACGGGAAGATAGGTGCAGGGTTGTTCAGCACCACGACCCACACTGCCTTAGACAGCACCACGAAGGACACGGCAGAAATCAGGCCCACAATCCCGCCAGCCAACGCACCGCGTGTGGTCAGACCCTTCCAGTACATGGACAGAATCAAGATGGGGAAGTTGGTCGAAGCGGCAATACCAAACGCCAAGCCCACCAAGAACACCACGTTTTGCTTTTCAAAGGCAATGCCCAGAATCACAGCAATCACACCCAAGCCAACGGTGGCATAACGGGTGACGCGCATTTCTTCTGCTTCGGTTGCTTTGCCTTGACGGATTACGCGAGCATAGATGTCGTGTGCGACAGCCGATGCGCCGGCCAGTGCCAGACCCGATACCACCGCCAAGATGGTGGCGAACGCGACTGCAGACATAAAGCCGAGGAACAAGTCGCCGCCCACTGCATTAGCCAAGTGCATCACCGGCATGTTGCCGCCGCCGATGAGCTTGCCAGCAAGGTTGCCGCCTTCGAAGAATTTAGGGTCGCCGCCGACGATGGAAATCGAAGCCAAGCCCAAGGTGCACACCACCAAGAAGAACAGACCGATAAAGCCGCTGGCCACAAACACCGACTTACGTGCTTCAACCGCGTTAGGCACGGTAAAGAAACGCATCAGGATGTGTGGCAAGCCTGCTGTACCGAACACCAAGCCCAAGGACATAGAGACCGCTGTGACAGGGTCGGACATCAAGGTGCCTGGCCCCATAATGCTAATCCCGCCCTTGTGGGTGGCGACGGCTGCAACCGCCATTTTTTCAAGGCTAAAGCCAAATTTGCTCATGGTCATAAACAGCAAGACGATACCGCCTGCCAGCAGCAAGCACGCCTTGATGATTTGCACCCAAGTGGTCGCAATCATGCCGCCGAAGGTCACGTAGCACACCATCAGCACACCCACAACCACCACAGCGACGTTGTAGTCCAAGCCAAACAGCAGCTTAATCAGCTGGCCTGCACCCACCATTTGCACGATCAGGTAGAAGCACACCACGGTCAGCGAACCAATCGCGGCAAAAGTACGGACTTTGTTTTGGTCGAGGCGATAGCTGGCAATGTCAGCAAAAGTGAAGCGGCCAAGGTTACGCAGACGCTCTGCCATCATAAACAAGATGACAGGCCAGCCCACAAAGAAGCCAACTGCAAACAAGAAACCATCCAAGCCCTTGGCAAACACCATACTGGACAAGCCCAGCAGGGTGGCTGCGGACATGTAGTCACCGGCAATGGCCAGACCGTTTTGGAAACCGGTAATGCCACCGCCAGCGGTGTAGAAGTCAGAGGTGGATTTGGTGCGACGTGCGGCCCACCAAGTAATCCCCATGGTCGCCAGCACAAACACAAAGAACATGCTGATAGCGGTCATGTTCAGCGGCTGCTTTTGAGCCGCTTCAACCGCGCCAGGACCGGCCCACGCGAGGGTTGTCGCGCCGCTCAGCAGTAGGGCAGAAAGAGTTTGGGAAATACGCTTCATTTTTTGTTGGCCTCCCGTAGGATTTCGTCACTCAGGCGGTCAAAGTCGCTATTTGCTTTGCTGACGTAATAGCCGGTCAGCAGCCAAGGACCAATAATCAACGCCGCGCTGACGGGGACACCCCACGTCAACATGCCACCTTCGGCCAGCGGAATACGGAAAATTTCAGGCTTAAAAGCAACCACGGCCATAAAGGCGTAGTAGCACCCCAATACAATCAAGGACAACAGCCCGCCCAAACGCCCTCGGCGTGTGACCAGCTCCTTGAATTTCGGGTTCTCGCGAACCCGTTGGTAGATTTGACTCGACATGTGTTCTCCTCCGTCGTGTGTCAGTGTTAAAAAAATTATTGTTATGTTGCTATTCACACCCCCGTCTTTTACGCCGCCAAATCAAGTTCAGCGTGAATAAGAGAGGGTCATGCACAAAACAGCGCTGTATTGAATTCCCTGCGATTGAGTAATCAGTCTGCGCTGTGTGCCGTGTGCCTTCGCGAGGCAACGCACCGGTTTTGCGAATTTATAGGGTGAGAAAAGAATCTCCCCTCGCTTTGTGAGCGAGAGGAGTCAGCGCAGCGTCCGTTTTACGAACGCGCTGAACATTTACTCAATTGCGGTGGCAGAGTTGGCTTGCTGCCGCAAAATGAATTTTTGGATCTTGCCGGTGGAGGTCTTGGGGATAGGACCAAACACCACGCGCTTCGGTACTTTGAAGCGCGCCAGATGTTCGCGGCAGTAGAGGATAATTTCTTCTTCGGTGGCAGAGCAGCCGTCTTTTAATTCCAAGAAAGCGCAAGGCACTTCGCCCCATTTCGGGTCAGGCAAGGCCACGACCGCTGCAGACAAGACCGTGGGGTGACGGGTCAGCACGTCTTCTACTTCAATCGAAGAGATGTTTTCACCGCCCGAGATAATCACGTCTTTGGAGCGGTCTTTGATTTTGACGTAGCCATCAGGCTGAATCACCGCCAAGTCGCCAGTGTGGAACCAGCCGCCAGACAAGGCTTCATCGGTGGCTTTTTCGTTTTTCAGGTAACCCTTCATGACCAAGTTACCTTGGAACATGATTTCGCCCATGGTTTCGCCGTCATGGGGGACAACCGTCATGGTGTTAGGGTCCATGACGGTCATGCCCTGCTGCATGCTGTAACGTACGCCTTGGCGACCGTTTTTCTCGGTGCGACTGGCCAAGTCAAGGTCGTTCCAGCTCTCGTGCTTGGCGCAGATAGAGGCGGGGCCGTAGGTTTCGGTCAGCCCGTAAACGTGGGTGATGTTAAAGCCCAGCAGCTCCATACCTTCAATCACCGAGGAAGGCGGCGCAGCGCCGGCAATCAAGCAGTTCACTTGGTGCTCAATGCCTTCGTGGCATTCTTTGGGGGCGTTAATCATCATGCTGTGGACAATCGGTGCGCCACAGTAATGGCTGACTTTGTGTTCTTTAATCAGCGCAAAAATCAGCTTGGGATCCACGCGGCGCAGGCAGACGTTGGTGCCGACGTTAGCCGCCATGGTCCACGGGAAGCACCAGCCGTTGCAGTGGAACATCGGCAAGGTCCACAGGTACACCGAATGGTGCGGCATCCCCCAGTCCAAGATGTTACATGCGGCGTTCAGGTAAGCCCCACGGTGGTGATAGACCACGCCTTTGGGGTTGCCGGTGGTGCCAGAGGTATAGTTCAGCGCAATGGGTTCCCACTCATCTACAGGCATCTGCCATGCAAATTCAGCATCACCTTCGGCGATAAAGGCTTCGTAGGTAGTTTCGCCCAGCAGCGAGCCGCCGACAAAGGCGGGGTCGTCCACGTCAATCACCAAGATGGGGGCATCCAGCATCTTCAGGGCGTGGGCAATGGTGTAGGAGAATTCGCGGTCGGTAATCAGCACCTTGGCTTCGCCATGCTTGAGCATAAAGGCGATGGCCTCAGGGTCGAGGCGCGTATTCAGGGTGTTGAGCACCGCGCCGGTCATCGGTACGCCAAAATGGCATTCAAACATGGCGTTGATGTTAGGCAGCATGACGGCGACGGTATCGCCCTTAACAATCCCACGGCGGGTCAGGGCGCTGGCCAGCTGACGGCAACGGCGGTAGGTGTCTTGCCATGTGTAACGTTGGCCCTCATCAATCACCGAAATGTGAGTGGGGTAAACGGTCGCCGCACGCTCTAGAAAGGTCAGTGGGGACAGGGATACAAAATTTGCGGGGGTTTTCGCCAAACCGTGGGCGTAAGGGCTTGCCATACTCATTGCCATCTCCAGTGTGATTCTGATTTTTATGCTGGAATGATTAACGGAAACCCTTGCGTAACTGTGTGGCAAATGTAACCAATGGTTGCGTTGCCTGCTGCACACCTAAAAATCGGTCACAATACGCTGACCTTGCCCCCTCTACTGGCCTGACATGAACCCCACTCCACCCCCCCCCTCACTCGGCTCAACATCCCACGATATGGCTTGGTTGCAAGGCATGTTGCTGGCCGGACTCGACCTGTTGGACGAGGGGGTAAGCCTGTTTGATGAAAACCTCACCCTGCTGGCGTGGAATCGTTTATTTATTGATTTGCTAGGCTTTCCCGAAGAAATGGTCAAGGTCGGCACACCTTTCGAAGACTTTATTCGCTACAACGCCCAGCATGGGGAGTACGGCGAGGGCGATATTGCGTCTATGGTGGCGGGGCGGATGGCGGTGGCAAGGTCACGGCAGACCTCGCGCGCAGAGCGGACGCAGGCCAACGGGCGGGTGCTGCTGGTGCGAGGTGAGCCACTCCCCAATGGCGGCCTCATTACCCTCTATGCCGACATTACCCGCCAGCACAGCGAAGAACGCGCCTTGCGCCAACAGTATGTGATGCTGGAACAAAGCGTAGGGCGACGCGCTGCCGAGCTAGAAGCCGCCAACGCCCAGCTGATCGATGCCAACGCAGTCAATACCCAAATCACCGCCGCGCTCAAACGCAGCGAAGAGCGGCTGCGCTTGATTACGGATACCATTCCCGCATTGATTGCCTATTTCGACAAAAAAGAAATCTACCGCTACACCAACAAAGGCTATTCAGACTGGTTTGGGCGAAAAACCGAACATATCGAGGATCGCCACATCGAAGCCGCCCTCGGCAGCAAGTTTTACGCCGCCGTGCATAGTTATGTACTGACGGCACTGGGGGGGCAGCAAGTCACCTATGAATACTCGATGGACAAAGAAGACGGCTCGGTGGTCTTTGCCCGCAGCACACTCGTACCTGAACTGTCACCCGATGGCGAAGTGCAGGGCTGTTTTGTGCTGTCGTTTGATATTACCGAGCAAAAACGCACCCAAGCGGCACTGGTTCAGGCACAAAAAATGGAAGCCGTCGGGCAGCTTTCGGGTGGCATTGCCCACGACTTCAACAATATGCTGACAGTGGTAATTGGTAACCTTGCCGAGTTGCGGGTGCGCCTAGAAGAGAACCCCGCGTTAATTGAATTTTTGGACCCTGCCATGCAGGCCGCCGAGCGCGGGGTTGAGCTGATTAAGCGATTACTGACCTTCTCTCGCCAGCAGCCGCTAGAGCCTGCTCCCGTGCAAATTGGTGGACTGGTGTTGGGGATGATGAAGCTGCTGCGCCGCTCCCTGCCTGAAAATATCGCCATCGACACCCAGCTACCCGATGACCCCCTGTATGCCATGGCCGACCCGCACCAGCTGGAAAGTGCCATCCTTAACCTGACACTCAATGCCCGCGATGCCATGCCAGAGGGCGGCCATTTGCGAATTGATGCCCGTGCCGTCGAAATCAATGCCAAAGATGCACTGTCTTTGGAGCTCGACAAAGGCGAATATGTGCAAATCAACATGGCCGATACGGGGCTGGGCATGGATGAAAGCGTACAACTTCGCGTCTTTGAGCCCTTTTTTACCACCAAAAAATTTGGCTCAGGCAGTGGCCTAGGGCTGTCGATGGTTTATGGCTTTGTTAAACAATCAGGCGGTGCGGTCAAAATCACCAGCGCACCAGGGCATGGCACCATCGTCAGCCTATTTTTGCCACGGGCGGATGAAGCCTCCTTGCCTACCGGTCGGCTAAATTTCCGAGGGCTGGCCGGTGGCCGCGAAAAGCTGCTGGTGCTATTGGTCGAAGACGACCCCGACGTGCGCCGCGTGGTGCGCTTGCAGCTGACCGGCTTGGGTTACCCCGTCCTAGAAGCCGCCAGCGGCGACGAAGCTGCCGATATGCTGAATGCCGTGCCCGAAATTGGGCTACTCCTGTCCGATGTCGTCATGCCTGGCTCACTGAATGGTCGGGCATTGGCCAAATTTGCCCGTACTAGCCGCCCCCAAGTACGTGTGGTGCTGATGAGCGGTTACACCGACGAAGCCCACAACGCCCCTACGCTAGATGAGCTACCACCTGTGCCGCTGCTCAAGAAACCTTTTACCCAAGCGCAACTCTCCGCGCTGCTTGATGAGGTAACGCTGTGTCATTCCCAAGCAACGTAAACGAAGCCGATGCCAATGTCGGACAAGAACGCCGTATTTTTTTGGTTGAAGACGACCTTTCTATTGCCCGCCTGATTACCACGGTACTGCCAGAGTATGGTTTTCGCTGCGAGAGCTTCCGTACAGGGGGCGAGCTGTTTCGCCGCCTACGCCAAACCACGCCAGATTTGTGCATTATCGACCTTGGTCTACCCGACATGGACGGCATGGAAATTGTCCGTCAGCTCCGTGCAGATTACCGCTGCGGGGTGATGATTTTGACTGGCCGCATCCATGTTGGCGACAAAGTGATGGGGCTGGAAATTGGCGCGGATGACTACGTGGTTAAGCCCTTCGAGCCCCGCGAACTGGTGGCGAGACTCCGCAGCATTTTGCGCCGCTGCGAACCCACCCAAGCCAGCAACGGCAAGGCACGTGTAGCGCGGTTTTCGGGCTGGCGTTTTGATACCGACAGCTACACCCTGACCACCCCCGATGGGCGCGAAAAATCCATCAGTGCCAGCGAAGCCCAAATGCTGCAGCGTTTCTTGGAGCGGCCTAACCGCGCCCTCCCCCGCGAACAGCTGCTGGGGCAGAACGATTTATCCCCGTTTGACCGCAGTATTGATGTGCGGATTTCACGCCTACGCCGCAAGCTAGAAGACGACTCGCAACACCCTACGCTGATTAAAACGGTGTACGGCGCAGGGTATTTGTTTGTCAGCAGTGTGGGCTGGGAATAGCACAGTTCAGCGCGGGTTAAGCCGCCTTGCTGCAAGATGTCAGGCTTGTTACTATCAACTGACTTAACCTTTTCCTCTTCTTGGAGTGCTTGACCATGAGCAGTGACCTGATTTCGCATGTGTCCGACGACAGTTTCGATGCCGATGTATTGGCTGCCTCTGGTGCAGTATTGGTGGACTATTGGGCAGAGTGGTGCGGCCCGTGCAAAATGATTGCCCCCATCTTGGACGAAGTTGCCAAGGAATACGCAGGCAAGCTCAAAGTCGCCAAGCTCAACATCGACCAAAACGAAGGCACACCGCCTAAATACGGCATTCGTGGCATCCCTACCCTGATGATTTTTAAGGATGGCAATGTGGTGGCCACCAAGGTCGGCGCACTGTCCAAGAGCCAGCTCACAGCCTTCATTGACAGCCATATTTAAAGCGTTTATTCTGCTTTAGTTATATTAATAACAGACGGTTCTCTACCGTCTGTTATTGAATGCCTGACTGTTTTTCCCTGACGCAACCCCGCCTTGCCAACCCTTTTTGGCCCTGTAAGGCATCTCTGTTTAGCCAAGCCGTCTCCCCCTTTTTTGATTCTGCCGCACTCACTATTCTTGGCTAAATACGTTGACCACGTCCTCTTCCGCCTAGTCTTCGGCACACCTCGCCTACGCGCCAGCCCATCGCCGAGCACAAAACGGCTTCTTCTGGCTTGTCTCCCAACAGCCTCCCCTCCCCCGCAGCGTTGACTCTCTAATCTATGCATTTATCCGACCTGAAACACCTGCACGTCGGTCAATTGATCGAAATGGCAATTGCCAACGAAATTGACGGCGCAAACCGCTTACGCAAACAAGACCTCTTGTTTGCCCTGCTCAAGCACCACGCTAAAAAAGGCGAAAGTATTTTTGGTGATGGCACGCTTGAAGTCCTGCCCGATGGCTTTGGCTTTTTGCGTAGCCCAGACATCTCTTACCTTGCGGGGCCAGACGATATTTACGTCTCCCCCTCGCAGATTCGCCGGTTTAACCTGCATACCGGCGACAGCATCGAAGGCGAAATCCGTACCCCCAAAGATGGCGAACGCTACTTTGCCTTGGTCAAAGTAGACAGCATCAATGGCGAATCGCCCGAAAAATGCAAAAACAAAATTCTGTTTGAAAACCTGACCCCGCTGCACCCTACGCACCGCTTGGAGCTAGAGCGCGACATCAAATCCGAAGAAAACGTCACAGGGCGCATCATTGACCTGATTGCCCCCATCGGCAAAGGGCAGCGTGGCCTGTTGGTCGCCCCGCCCAAATCGGGCAAAACCGTGATGTTGCAGCACATCGCCCACGCCATCGCCACCAATCATCCCGACGTGGCCTTGATTGTGATGCTGATTGATGAACGTCCCGAAGAAGTCACCGAAATGACCCGCACGGTCAAAGGCGAAGTGGTCGCCTCGACCTTTGACGAACCCGCCACCCGCCATGTGCAAGTGGCCGAAATGGTGATTGAAAAAGCCAAGCGACTGGTAGAGCACAAGCGTGACGTGGTGATTTTGCTGGATTCGATTACCCGTCTTGCCCGTGCATACAACACCGTGGTGCCCAGCTCGGGCAAGGTGCTGACCGGCGGGGTGGATGCCAATGCCCTGCAGCGGCCTAAACGCTTTTTTGGCGCGGCCCGTAACATCGAAGAAGGCGGCAGCTTGACCATTATTGCCACCGCCCTGATTGATACCGGCAGCCGCATGGATGACGTGATTTTTGAAGAGTTCAAAGGCACGGGCAATATGGAAATTCACCTTGACCGGCGCATGGCAGAAAAACGCCTGTACCCCGCCATCAACGTGAACCGCTCCGGCACCCGCCGCGAAGAATTGCTGATTCCACAAGAACAGCTGCAAAAAATCTGGGTACTGCGCAAGCTGCTCTACCCAATGGATGATTTGGACGCGATGGAATTCTTGTTCGACAAAATCAAGGCGACCAAGAACAACCAACAGTTTTTTGACTCCATGCGCCGCTAATTACTGCCATGTCTGCCCTCCCCCCTCACCCCACCGAAGCCCGCGCGTGGCTACGCGCTCAGTTGGCGCGACCATTGCCACACCCCGTGGGGGGGGATGCCCCTTTTTACCCCCGCGCAGCCAAACAGCCTGCGGCGGTTTTAATTCCCCTTGTGTGGCATACCGACCAGCCCACCGTGCTGCTCACGCGGCGCGAAGCAGGGTTACGCCACCATGCAGGGCAAGTCTGCTTTCCAGGCGGCAAGCCCGAGCATCACGACCTCAATGCTGCCGCCACCGCCCTGCGCGAAGCCCACGAAGAAATCGGGCTGACCCCGCAGCGGGTACAGGTACTGGGCGAACTGCCGCCGTATATTACGATTACTGCATTTAGTGTCACGCCGGTGGTCGGGCTGATTGCCCCGCCTTTTGACCGGCATACGGCACTGACCCTGCAAGCGGGGGAAGTCGCCGAAGTGTTTGAGCTCCCGCTCGCCCTTGCCCTCGACCTGCCCCGCTACGAACGCCACCACTATCAGCGTGACGGCATCGAAGGCAGCTATCTGGCACTGCGCTATGGCGGGCATCTGGTGTGGGGTGCCACAGCGGCCATGTTGTATAACTTGGCGCAGCACCTACAGTCGGTGCCTTGACCTTCGCTGCCCGCCCGTCACCGCCGTAGGAGTGACAACCTCCGCCGTGGTGTCTGCACGCGGCAAGGCTGGGCATCACGCCATGCCACTCAGCAATGGCTTGTTTGTTGTGTGATTCCCTTAGTTAAGCCCCTCCCTACGTTCCAGAAAAAGGGTAAATCGCCTATCATGGGCCTTGGTTTTTTTCTCTGTTGCCGTCCTCTTGGTTGTCGCCCGCTATGAGCACTTCTCTTCCCTTCGGCACTGCCGCCCGTCCCGTGTCGCTTGATTTTGATATTGAGCTGACCGAACTCCCTCCACAGCCTATCTTGGCCGCCCCGCCGGCACAGGATGGTCGCGCTGCGCTAACCCAAGAAGATGCCGCCCTCAACCGCCTCTTTCGGCGGGGAGGACGAACTCGACCTGCCCCTGTGGCCGTGCCTGCCACGCCAACGGTGCCACCGGTGCTGACCCCCTTGCCTGCCGCTGCCCCGCCCACACTGACCCCGCTCGCCCCACCGGTATTGTCCGAGCCGCGCACGCCGTCGCAGCCCCCAATCTTGTCCGCACCCTCCGCCGTCACCTCCGACGAGGCCGAGCGAGAACAAGAGATGCTGTCGCTAGAGCTTGAGCTGCCCGACTTTGATTTTGCACCCTCACCCACCCCTCCTACACTGGAAGTCCTGCCCCCCGCCGCGTCGCCTGAACTGGCCACCCTGTTAGCCGGTGTGGACACGCTGACCACTCACTGGGCGGCGATTGTGGCAGGCAGTGCCAACCATTACGGCGTATTGCGTGATGGTTTGTCTTTGCTGGTGGCACGGGTGGGTGCCCTGCCTAACCGCACCCCCCAAGATGGTGGATTAACCACCTTGGTCGATGCCTTGATTCATTGTGTTGACCAGCTCCGCGTGTCCGGCCCCAACCCGAGAGAAGCTGAAGCGGTACGGACGGCCTTAGCCACCTTGGCGGCCACCCTGCCCCACGCCCCGCGCTGGCTACCCGCAGATGCTGCCCGCTGGCAAGCTGATACATTGATGCTGCAACAAGCGGCCTCGCCGGTGTTGCGTACCGTGCCGATGGTGTCCGAATATGCCCCGCCGACGGCACCGGCTGATGCTACCCCCGCCATGCCGACACTGACTGCTGCCCCGCTGCTTGAAGCTGCCGCCGTTGCTGCTGCTAGCGTTGCCGCCGCCGCCCCACTACTGGTCGCCGAGCCGGTCGCGGCACAGCCCGAAGCCGCACTAGACTTCCCATTTGATTTTGACGGGGTTGATGCACTGCGGATGGAAGCGGCTCCAGAAGCAACGCCCGTCGCCGTGCCGCCGGTGATGACGGTAATACCAACTCTCGCGACTGAGCCAGTCTCACCCACGTTGACTGCTGCACCTGTCGCCGAAGTGGCCGAAGTAACAGCACAAACCGCTGCAGCCGCACCCATCGCCCCACTACTGGTCGCCGAGCCGGTCGCGGCACAGCCCGAAGCCACACTAGACTTCCCATTTGATTTTGACGGGGTCGAAGCGGCTGCCGAGGCGGAACCTGCCCCGCCAGCACTGGTTGCCGCGCCGCCGGTATTGGTGACAGCCTCTGCTGCTGCCCCCACCGCCCAGCCTGAACCCGTCGCACCTGCCCCCGCCGTGCCGACACTGACTGCTGCCCCGCTGCTTGAAGCTGCCGCCGTTGCTGCTGCTAGCGTTGCCGCCGCCGCCCCACTACTGGTCGCCGAGCCGGTCGCGGCACAGCCCGAAGCCGCACTAGACTTCCCATTTGATTTTGACGGGGTTGATGCACTGCGGATGGAAGCGGCTCCAGAAGCAACGCCCGTCGCCGTGCCGCCGGTGATGACGGTAATACCAACTCTCGCGACTGAGCCAGTCTCACCCACGTTGACTGCTGCACCTGTCGCCGAAGTGGCCGAAGTAACAGCACAAACCGCTGCAGCCGCACCCATCGCCCCACTACTGGTCGCCGAGCCGGTCGCGGCACAGCCCGAAGCCACACTAGACTTCCCATTTGATTTTGACGGGGTCGAAGCGGCTGCCGAGGCGGAACCTGCCCCGCCAGCACTGGTTGCCGCGCCGCCGGTATTGGTGACAGCCTCTGCTGCTGCCCCCACCGCCCAGCCTGAACCCGTCGCACCTGCCCCCGCCGTGCCGACACTGACTGCTGCGCCGCTACTGACTGCCGAACCGAAAGAGATCGAAGCACCCGCTGCCGCAGTCAACCCTTTCCCGTTTGCATTTGACGAAGCCGAGCTGCCTGCCGTACCACTGGCACTCGACCCCGCCGAAGCCTCGCCAGAAGCGGCCTTGCCCGTACTGGCCACCGCTGAACCGGCACGATCCACGCTGACCGCCGCACCCATCGCCGAAATAGAAATGCCTGCACCCGTCCCGCCGGTCGTTGAGGCATACACGGCTGCAATGGCAAGTGATGCCCGATTGGGGTTTGACTACGCCGCCCCCCCCCGCACGCCTTGGGGCTTTGCGTCACCAGAAGCTACAGTGGTGACAGAACCCGTCCCGCCCGTGCTGGCCGTTACCCCCGCCGAAGTCGTCGAAGTCCCCGCCGCTGCACCGCAACCCACCGCGCCAGCAGAAGATATGTTTGCGGCCTTGGTTCACGCCGTCGCGGAGGACGCGGCACCGGTGGCCGAGGCCGTGCCAATGGTCGCCACGCAGGAGGCAGAGGCCGCCGCGATGCCCACCCTGTCGGCCTTGGATAGGCTGTTAAGCGGGGCGATGCCTGCCCTAGAAGCAGACGCAGAGCCCGCCCCCGAATCAGAACCCGAGCCCGCCCCTCCCGCCGCGCCGCTAGACGACTGGGTCATGCCGTCGCTAGACGCACTGGACACCCCCCCAGATGCGGACCGCGATGCCCTGCTGGTGGCGGCACAATCGCTACCGGTTGCGAAGGGTGTAGCGGTCGAAGCAGAAGAGGCTGAAGCAGACGCGCTGGCCGAGCGCGAAGCCGATGACGTGGACGAGACCGACCTCTCCTTGGATTTCGCCGCCGATAGCCCGCTCGAACTCTTTGACACGCCCCCGCAGTGGGCAGAATTGCCCCCACCCTTTGTCTCGCCACCGGCTGCCAGCAAGGCCGTCGAGGCTTCCGCCCCTCTTGCCCCCGCTTTGGGTGCAGCGGCCTTTTTGGTGGTCGAGCCGACTTCAGCAGCAGAAAGCATGGCCGCCGAAGAGGCCATCGACCCTGCGACGGCATGGCGGATGGCTCAGGTGCTGGCAGAGGCGGAAGCAGAAGCAGAAGTTCAGGCAGAAGCCGCCGCCTTGCCCGTTGCCCCGCCCCCCGCACCGCCTGCTGCCCCATTCAGCGGCAGCATTTTGGTCGATGCCATTCCCCATGTCCGCGAGCAGCACAGCGGCGACCCTCTTGGTCACGACTTAATGGCACAGGCCGAAACATGGGGGCAGCCCGATAGCTACACGCCCTCGGCGATTCCTGGCGCAATTTTGGTGGATGACATTCCCTTGCTACGCCGCCCGATGCGGCTGGAAGAGATGGAAAAAGCCGAAGAAATTGCCGCCGCCGCAGCAGCAGCGACCAAAACAGGGTCGTCTTCTGTGCCGGTCACACTCCCCCCCACGGCACTGGCTGCCTTGTTTGGCCTGCTCAACGCCGAAGCTCCGCCGCCAGAGCCCGGCATTGACCGTGCGGCATTTTTGCTGCAAGGCCCTTCGCTGATTCAGCGACTGACCACGGAGCGCATTGCGGCACGGCTGCACGGCATTGCCCCTGGCTTTGTCACGGCGGCAGAGGAACTGGCGCGGTGTGCGGCAGAAGCGGGCTATCCCGCCCTCGCCGAATTAGCAGCGGCCTTTGCCAAGGCCTTGGCTCATCCACGTCAGGCCGAGCGAGCCTTCGAGATGGCGATTGATGTGATTGCCGTGTTGTCCGATGGCATTCAGTTGGTCCGCGCCAACCAAGCCCCAGAAGCCGCGCCTGATTTGGTGGCGGCTCTGCGGGCGGGGATGTAGAGAGAGGGGGGCGGATGTTTGCCCTGTCTGGACTTAGAATCCTGTCTGCGCTCTGCAAGACTCGGGTAAGTCTGCGTTGAAATGCCCCAAAAAATCCGCATTGACCGCGTGTCAACGCGCATTTTTTGCAAATTCCGCCTTGGCAACCCCTGCACCATTGGGACTTTGAACAGGTTCTAAGGAAAATGGTGGTCGCCGTTTTTGTGGGGGGCTGAGCCGTTAAGTCTAAGCCGTCCGCTCAATCCATTTTTCGCATTTGGCCAAGTGCTCTACGGCGTTGCTTTGGCTATAGGTGTAGTTCAGTTGGTAGTCGGCGGCACAGCGTGATTTGTGCAAATCCGTCAGCTGGTAGGCCAATGCTTTGTGTTGGTTTGCCGCATACCGTTCAGCCAGCCCTTGGTGTGCGGGCATTTCGTAGCAAGCCCAGTCTTGGGTATCGGCATGGGAGAGGGCGTGGTGATACACCGCGTAATAGGCACGGCTGACGGCATTACGGCACGCTATTTCGGCGGGGTTGGGTTGGTCGAGAAGGCGTTTCGCGCTGTCTAAAAAATCAAGAGCGGTGCTGGTCATGGCTCAACGCTACGTGTTGTGGAGAGGGTGATTAAATCAGCGAGGGGGTGTTCAAACTGCGCCACCATCTGCTCGGCCAAGAAAAAATCCGCCTCAACCACCTCGGCGATAGAGGCAAAGGGCAAGACAATTTGGCAGCGTATCCCTACTGGCAGAACAACACAGCAGAAGCCCCCCAAGGGCTTACTGTAGCGTGTAAATAATTGCGCTGTGGCAAAAGCAATCCGCTCAAATACGGCCTGCTCGGTGACCCCGTGTCGCGCCATCAAATCACACGCCATCGTAATGGTGTTGGGATGAATAGGCAGGCGGTCGAGCAGGTTTCGCCGGTCAAAGGCATCGACAAGCGTGTGCAGCGTGTCGAACTTGCCAAGCTGCCAAGCGATGCGTGCCGTCATGGCCAGATAGTCCACGTCCATCGGAGCGTCGGCGATACCCGCCACGACCTGCGGCAAGAGTGCCTCCGCATCGTCCCATAGCCCCAAGCTTAAAAAAGAAACTATTTTGTTCTGCAGGGGAATGCCTGAAAGCACGCCCAATTTTTCTGCTGCTTGGTAATGGGTTTGGCAGTCGCGCCGCTGGCCTTTTAAAGCGGCCAGCGCGGCCAATAATCGGTAGCCCTCCCATGCAGACACTGAGGACAACGCACAGAGCTTCCGAGCTTCGCGCACCAATCGCTGGTGGGTCAAATCGTTAAGCTTCCCTGTCTTTGCATAAGCATCCTGCAATGCCAGACAATCTTCATGCAGCGCACTTGCTTGGGTTTTTTGCAGTGGGGAATTCATCGCCTCTCCTGATTCATCCAATAGCCGCACAACAGGCCGCGCCCGCCCCTCACCGATACAACCACCGCGTAGGACGGCGGCTGGCAAGCCACATCGCCACGCCCGCGATGCCGACAAAAAACACCAGCGACCACACCGGCATCGGCAAGCCCAGCAGCCGCCATGTAATCTCGGCGCACTCGCCGCTGCCGCGAAACACCTTGGCCAACATCTCGGCAAAGGGCAGGGTTTCGAGCATGTAATCCAAGCCCGGCCCGCAGGCGGGGATTTTGTCGGCAGCCGTAAATAGTTGCAGCTTCACTTGCCAGCCCGCCACGCCCGCGCCAGCCAATGCCGCCAGCCCCACCAGCCCCGCCAACACATTCGGCCACAGCCCACGGTGGGGGTTAATCAGCGCGGCCAGCAATGCCAGCACACCCGCACCGATCGTTGCCACCCGCTGGAAAATACACAGCGGACAGGGAGTCAGCCCAAGCCCATGTTGAGCATACAACGCGAAGGCCATCGCCCCCACACAGGCGGTAAAAATCAGGAAAAAACAAGCGCGCGCACTGGGCATAACGGGAACCATGTCGTCAAAAAATAAATGAGGTCGAAGGATACACCGGTTGACCCAAAATGGGCGGCTAGGGACGTGCGGCGTGTGGTTTGAATCGCCTACTAGCCCCCCCAAAAAACACCGCGCCCCGCCCCTGTTGTACGGCACAGGCGAGGCGGGGCGCGGGGGGGTGGGGCAGCGAGGTGCTTAGAACCTGTCTACGATCTGCGAGACTCGGGTGATCCTGCGTTGAAATTCGAAAAAAAAATGCTCATTGACCTCGTGTCAACTGCGCTTTTTTTCCGAATTTCGCCTTGGCTGACCCTTCGTTCGCTAGATCGTAGACAGGCTCTTAGATGCCGCGCAGCAGCTCGTTGATACTGGTCTTGGAGCGGGTTTGGGCATCGACCTTTTTCACAATCACCGCGCAGTACAGGCTGTATTTGCCGTCAGCAGAAGGCAGATTGCCAGAAACCACGACCGAGCCAGGTGGGATACGGCCATAGCTCACTTCGCCGGTTTCGCGGTCATAAATCTTGGTGGATTGGCCGATATACACACCCATCGAAATCACCGAGCCTTCGCCGACAATCACGCCCTCGACCACTTCGGAACGTGCGCCGATAAAGCAGTTGTCTTCGATGATGGTGGGGTTGGCTTGCAAAGGCTCCAACACGCCGCCAATGCCCACGCCCCCCGACAAATGGACGTTCTTGCCGATTTGAGCGCACGAACCGACCGTTGCCCATGTATCAACCATCGTCCCTTCATCAACATACGCGCCGATATTGACGTAGCTGGGCATCAGCACCGTGTTTTTGGCGATAAACGCGCCGCGCCGTGCCACGGCACCAGGGACGACACGGAAGCCCGCTTGGGCAAAACGGCTGTCATCCCAGTTGTAGAACTTGGTGTCCACTTTGTCGTAATAGCGGGAGACCCCATCGTCCAGCATGGCGTTGTCGCGGATACGGAACGACAGCAAAACGGCTTTTTTCAGCCACTGGTTGACCACCCAGTCCCCATTTTGTTTTTCGGCGACGCGCAGGCTGCCGTTGTCGAGGGCATCAATCACTGCCATCACAGCAGATTTAATCTCTGGGCTGACCGTGCTGGGGGTGAGGTCGGCGCGGCGTTCGAAAGCGTCTTCAATCAGGGCTTGGTAGGCGTGCATAGTGTGTAAACCTTGTGCAAAAAATAAACAAAAAGAGGGATTCGGTCAGCCACAAAAAATTAGCTGGCCGCCATGTTAGCGGCAAAACGGGCAATGCGTTCGGCGGCTTCGACACATTCTGCCAAGGGGGCGACCAAGGCAATGCGGATATAGCCCGCGCCTGGGTTGCTACCTTGGGCGGTACGTGCCAAATAGCTGCCGGGGAGGACGGTCACATTTTCTTGGCGCAGCAGTTCACGGGCAAATACCGCATCGTCCCCCGCCACTTTCGCCCACAGGTAAAAGCCGGCTTCGGGGCGGCTAACCGACAGCGCGGCGGCCACAATCGGGGTGACGGCGGCGAATTTGTCGGCGTAGAGGCGGCGGTTTTCGATGACGTGGGCTTCGTCTGCCCATGCGGCCACACTGGCGGCTTGCACGGTGGGGCTCATGGCCGAGCCGTGATAGGTGCGATACAGCAAGAATTTTTCCAGTACCCGCGCATCCCCCGCCACAAAGCCGGAGCGCATCCCCGGCACGTTGGAGCGTTTGGACAGGCTGGTAAACATAACCAAATTGGCAAAATCATCCCGCCCGAGGGTCATGGCGGCTTCTAGCCCGCCGAGGGGCGGCGTGTCGAAGTAGATTTCGGAGTAGCACTCATCCGAGGCGATGATAAAGCCGTAGCGGTCGGACAGCTCGAACAGGTCTTGCCAGTCATTCAACGACATGACGCTGCCGGTGGGGTTGCCCGGGCTGCAGACAAATACCACTTGGGTGTGCAGCCAGACGGCCTCGGAGACGCTGTACCAGTCCGGTTGGAATTGGCGGTCAGCGTGGCAGTTGACGTAATACGGCTCCGCCCCTGCCAGCACCGCCGCGCCTTCGTAAATTTGATAAAACGGGTTGGGCGAAATCACCACCGGCTTGCACCCGTCAAAGGCGGTGGGGTCAATCACGGTTTGCACAAAGGCAAACAGGGCTTCGCGACTGCCATTGACCGGCAAAATTTGGCGGGCAATGTCGAGGGCGGGCAGCCCGTAGCGGCGGCTGAGCCAGTCGGCGCAGGCTTGGCGCAGGGCATCGCTGCCTTGGGTGGCGGGGTAGGCGGACAGTCCGCCAAGGTTGGCCACCAGCGCATCGGTCACGGTGGCGGGGGCGGCGTGTTTGGGCTCGCCTATCGACAGATTGATGGCGGTGCGCTCGGGATTGGGCTGCACACCGGCAAACAGGGTGCGGAGCTTTTGGAAGGGGTAGGGCTGGAGTGAGGCAAGATGGGGATTCATTGGGCGGCTCTGGGGTGGCGGGCGGGCAAGACCGCCAGACCCTCACGGGGGGGTTAAAAGAATCTAGGGGGTATTTACCCCAGTGTGCGGAAAGCCCCGTCCTTCAGGGCGGGGATGGGTAGCACGGATTGCGTAGCAATCCTGTTTTTGACTTTAATGTAGTGTTTGCTGCTGCGCAATGGTTTGCCGAATCACCGCAATCGGTGCGCCGCTACAAAGGCATAATGGCTGTTATGGAACGTCTTCAAGCCTTCAAATTCGAACTACAGCCCAACGGCGAGCAAGCGCAGCAAATGCGCCGCTTTGCGGGGTCGTGTC
>ERZ724524.1007-NODE-1007-length-18635-cov-4.392734_pt1 | contig 18635 bp, 17 predicted proteins | sample MGYA00376057_ERZ724524 | MGnify/ENA primary metagenome ERZ724524 (study PRJEB28724, sample SAMN07190888) | wastewater metagenome | isolation source: influent of sewage treatment plant in Hong Hong | place: USA: Christiansburg, Virginia | collected 2016-03-01 ...
TAACGGCACGCTCGATCAGCGGGTCAGGAAGCATCGTCATCTCCTCGCCGTCTCGTCATCGTCTCGCCGTCTCGCCGTCTCGCCGTCTCGCCGTCTCGCCGTCTCGTCGCTTCCACCGTCTCGCCGTCTCGTCGCCATCACACTGCCTCGTCAGCATCCAGCGACGCCAACGACACACGCTCTTGCTTCTGCCCTCGAATCATCCTCGACGCTCGCAGCATTTTCTGAAGCTCCATCCTCATCCCCCAGCGAGCCCAAGTGTCAAAGGGGCTGCCGCCGTCTGGCTGCCACGTCGTCACCGCCCGCCAAAACGCCATCATCGCCGTCGCGTCAACGTCGTCTTGATCGAGATCGTCGCCGTAAAACCGCATCGCCATCTTGCGAATGAAGCCTCGCGACGACGTGATGAGCTTGCCTTTCAGCACCTCGGCCACCATACGCTTTCCCGCTGCCTCAGCCTCACGGATTGCAAGGATCTGCTGCCGCCACACACACATCGCCGGGTCGACGACGGTACGTCGTTGGTGAGTCGGCGTCGTCACCGTCTTGCGAGGGTTTAGCTTGGTCGGGGTCGCCGGGGTAATGGTCTGGGTCTGGTCGCCGCCGATCGCCTCAGCGTCGGCGTTGTAGTCTCTAAGCATATGTACTCCTGATCACTGGTTCAGTGGTAAGGTAGTGCATATGTGCCCCGTCGACGCCTCGACGGCAAGAGAAAGTGACATTAGATGTCGATTTTTTTACGACGAGGCGGCGGTGACGGGACGTTAGTGTGGTGTGGGCGGCGGGGCAGCGCTCAAGTCGACCGATCGTGGTCCTGATTAGTTAAAATACGAAGAAAGTGTTGACATGAAGAAGCGACGCGGAGGACCGCAACATGCCCGCGAGGCAGCCAACAGGAAAGCGATCGAAATAGAGAACTCAGACGATGAGTCTCGTGCAGAGCGGCATGCGTTTGAGTGGGCAGAACTAGCTCGGGATACCGGCGTCTGCCTCCTTGTCTCTAATCGAGCTTATAACGAGGCTTGGCTAGCTGAGTTACGTGAACACCACCGCAAAGGCTTCATGATGATTGTAGCCATCCTTCGGGCTATTTCTGCGAAGGACGGGGGAATCATTACCTACGCAGACATCGTAGCTGGCGACCACGGGATTGCGCACCACTTGCGAGAAAATGATTTTTGCGTGATTCCATCAAACGGTGTCGCACTTGAACACAATGGCGAAGGGATTGGACACGCAAAATACTCAAAGTCAAAGAATGTTGCACTACTGTGGGAGAAAATCGGCGATACAATATTCGTCACATTTGATGACCATGCTCCAGTAGCATACCATCGTGCAATCAGATGTTTGCGCGAACTTCGGTTGGGCCGCCATATTCAAAGAATGAAGCCACGGACTTCCCGGTGGCTCATCGAGAAGATTATCAGCCCATGGAAGAGGAGTAGAGGCTTTGATCCCAAGCGCAAGTATTATAAATAGTACCAGTCTATTCAGCGGCTATTAGCTGACCACGAACGCCACCTGACAACCGCCGCAGATGACGGCTAGACCCAACTTCCCCCAGATGTTCACCCTACACTGAGGGCAGGTGTACCTCGTCTTGCTGCTATCACGGCCCCCCGCCTTCGTCGCCCTCTTGAAACCGCTGCTGAATGGAAGTGAGCGCTGGAGCTGGGCGAAGGCACGAAGGAACGCGCCTCCCTCAATTGGGTAGTCGGCCATTTGCTGGCCCACTCTCCGCCCACCGGGCTGCCCAGTGTTGCTGGGCATTAGGCCCACCGCTTCCATCTTCTTCGCCCACTCATTGTTGTGATAGCCCGAGCGGGACGGCTTGCCGTGGATGGACTGCCATAGGTGGCACATCTCATGCACGATGGTTGCCGCTATTTCCTGCGCAGGCTGGTCAAGGGCGTCAGGATTCAGCGAGATCTCATCGAGCTGAGTGCTCCCATCAGACCACCGCTTTGGGGCGAAGTGGCCGCTGGTTCGATGTGACCTTCCCCGCGAAAAGACAAGCATGACCGGCGGGAGCGCTTCAGCGAACAGCTCGCGGTTGAAGTGGTTGAAGATCGCCTGAAACGCTTCGATCTGCTCTTCGGTCGGTGTCGATGTCATGTCTTAGATGGTAGATCTGTTTCGTACGAAACACAAGCGAGGTTGCAAAGTGCTTGCTGGCACGGTGGTTGCTTGCCTGGCTGGCCCCGGCGTCGTCGACGATGCGATGGTGAGGTGGTGTCCGATGTGTGGATTAGGGTTCTCGCCCTTCGCATCCCTAAGCTGCTAAGTGGGCGGAAAGATTGGCGTTTCCGCCAAATCACTTCCGAAGTGCTAGGGATCACCTTTCGAGATCCCTAAGCCGAAAAGCCCAATGATTTCCGAGTGGTTAGGTATGCTTCTTAGGGATCTTAGGGTTATTCTCTATACTATATATATGTAAATTTTATATATATGGGGAGGGGGAACCCTAGCAGCCTAAACCCTATTTCAACCAGCTAAGCCCTGGATAATGCTGCTGATTTTGGCTGCTAGCGTCCGAAAACGACCCCTACGGAGCCCTACCAGCCTATAACGACATGTCGGTGTAATCGGATATTCACACAAATTGTGAAGATAGCTACCGGCGGCTAACTAAGAATCAAGTGTTTACGTGGAGTTGCAAGATTTTTAGCAGTTAGGGGCTACCAGTGCGGTTTTATGCCTCACCCTACAATAAGGAGTTAGAGATCATGAAGAACGCAATCACCCGCACCAAACTTACCTGTGTGTCTATGGCCACTGTCATTAGCGAGGACGCCGCCCGGCTTGCCAAGCTGATGCAAGACGCGACCGAAGCCGACATCCCCGCCCGTATCGAAGACGCGGAGGAGCTGAGGAAGAAGTCCATCGAGCTGACGCGGCAGACCAAGTACCTGCACAAACTTACGTCCCGCCCCCCGGTCGATGCGGCGGCACGGGCGGCGCAGCTCGGTGACATCGAGGCGCTCGCACTCACGTACTTCGTCGAGACTTCGCGCCGCGCCGACGAGACGGTGGCGGAGTTTGAGCGACGCTGCATCGTCGTCCCCGCCGTAGGGCCGCTAGGTGACGATAAAGGCAGCGCGTGCGTTCGGGTGACTGAGGTGAGTGATTACCTGACCCGATACGCCAAGCTCGGTGACGAGACGATCGAGGCGGTCATCGCCTATATGCGCGAGCACTGTAACAACACCTACATGACGACGTCGGCGCGGCCATGGAGCGAGTCGAAGGGCTGCCGCTGTGCTTTCCCTGGTGGACGCATTGAGAAGCACCGGGAGGGCTGCCGGTTCGCACGCTAACCGTCATGGGCCTCGAAAGAGGCCCTGCACTACCTTGACTCTGAGGACCACATATCATGACTACCTATTTCGCGCCGCAGACTGACCTACAGCTCACCCGCTTTAAGCGGATCACCCATACGCACGGCGGCAAGGCCCACAAGATGCCGTTCGCCACCTGGGTACAACAACGTACCGCTGCCGCCGCCACCAACTGGCCGTCTGCCGCCGAGCTGTCTGAGGAGCTTGAGCAGTATCGTCGCGGCGTCGCCGAGGCCGACGCCGAGTACCACGACGATCTGCTCGCCGAAAACGAAAAGCTGTGGGCAGCGTCGGTAAAGGCTGCCAAGCTCACCGATGTCGAGGCGAAGGCACTCACCGTCGAAGTCGGCGCTGTGCTGACCGGCGGTCGACGAGCCGATGATGCGGTGACGATGATCACCTGGCTTTTCATCGACATCGACGGAATCGAGCGGGATCGCCTGTCTGCCCTCGTCGCCAAGCTGCGAGCGTCGGGGCTGTGCTTTTACGCGACGGAGTCCGCGACGAGTCGTCTACCGCTCGTCGCGACTGACAAGACCGGCCCGTATAAGGTCCACACCTACGTCCCGGTCACCCCGATCATTTTGCCGTCGGGCGTGCCTGCGACGGAGATCAAAGAATGGTGGTGCAAAGTCTACGCCGCCGCTGTCACCGGGCTGCTTGCGGGGGTTGTCGACAAGCACGATGCCAGCGTCGACGATTTGTCGCAGCCCTGCTTTGTCGCACAAGTCCCGCCGAGCGGCGACCGTCGCGCCTTCGCCGCCGTCACAGACGGTAATTATCTGGACGTGGAAGCCTACATCACGTCGCTGGGCCACACCATGCCGCGTCCGCTCCCTGCGACAGCGCAGGCGAAGGCCACCGAGCCACAAGTGGCAGCGACCACCATCACCACGCAAACAACACCACGTCCCGTCACTGTCTCGGCTGGCCCCACCCCAGGCGAGACGACCGGATCGCTGGTGCATCGGGCAATCCGTGGGCTCGGCATGCTTGGCAGAATGCTCGACGCCAAACGCGGCTTGTGGTCTTGCCGCTGTCCTTGGCACACAGATCACCAGACCGATCCGAATCAGACTGTGCTCGACAGCTCGACGGTGATTTTTGAAAACGGCAGCGTCGACGGTGGTTTTGACTGCAAACACAACGGCTGTCGGGCTGCAAATGGCGGCATCGCACGCACTGCCGCCGATGTCTTGTCGCTGGCCCGTCGCCGAGGTGTGGACCTCCCTGACCGTGCCAGCTACGGCGCCCCTCTCGGCGCTAGCGTTGTCGAGGCGGCGCAAGAGGCAGCAGAGAGTAAGGTCGCCGCAGACGGCAATGACGACGACCGCCCTGCGCCAAAGCCGCGCAAGCACGATGCCCGCCTGCGGATCGTGGTGCAAGACGACCGCCTCGCCGATATGCGCGACGCCGCGATCTCGTCGCTGACACGTCGCGGGGACATCTTTGCCAAGGACGGCGTCATCGTCGATGTGACGGCGAGTGGCTTCCGCATCACGGGACGAGAGCACCTCGCGGCCATCCTGAGTGAGACGGCGAGATTTGTCCGCGTCAGCGTCGACAAGGAGGGGAACATGCGCGATAAGGCCGTCGAGGCACCGCGCAATGTCGTCGAGGCGGTCCTAAAACTTGGCCGCTATGCAGGGCTCCGCCCACTTCGCGCCGTCATCACCAACCCAGCGATGCTGGCGTCGGGACGTGTGGTCGACGCGGCGGGCTACGATACCGAGAGCCATCTGCTTTACCAACCCACAACCACCATCACCGTCCCGTCGTCGCCGACGAAAGCCGACGCGGAGGCGGCAAAGGCGCGGCTGATGGGCTATGTAAAGCACACCGTCTGGACCGACGATCGCGGGCCGTCGATCTGGCTGTCGCTGGTGCTTACGCTTGCCGGTCGGGCAGCCTTTCCGACGGCACCTAGCTTCGGCTTCGACGCGGCAGCGGCGGCGTCGGGCAAGACGAGCTTGATCAAGATCGCCCACGGCCTCATCTTCGGCGACGTGGTGCAGCTACAGCCGCCGCCCGTTGGCGACGACGCGGAGCTAGAGAAGCGCCTGCCGCAGTGGTCCCGCTCGGCGCTGGTTTGCTTCGACAACCTCAAGTCGACGCTGGCAAGCCCAATCATCGACGCCGCAATCACGGCGGGTCGTACCGAGGTGCGGCGACTGTCGAAGAATGAAGCTCTCGTCTGCGACTTCACGTCGACGACGTTTGCATACACCGGCAACAACATCACTGTCGGAGACGACGCAGCGTCGAGAACGCTGATCGCCCGCATCAAACCCCCGACGACGCGAAAGTTTGACTTTGCCGTCGACGACGCCGACTTCTACCGAGCACAACGCCCCGGCGCTGTCGCCGATGCGCTGACGATCCTCCGTGCATTCGTCATCGCCGGATCACCGCAGTCCGAAGGCCCTTACTGCCGCTTCGTCGAGTGGTCGCGCTTGATTCGTGGCGCAGTCAAGTGGCTCGGAATGGCCGACCCTGTCGGCGGCGAAGTGGTCGACACGAACGATGAAGCCCGCTCCGAGGCTTTGCATGCGCTTGCGGCGTGGCGGCAGAGCCTTGGCGACGTGTGGGCCACGTTCTTTGCGGGCGAGCTAGACCCTGATCGTCGTCAAGGTCGCGACGAGAGTGACGACGCCTACCGCATTCGCCGCCGTGTCGTCGATGCTCTGTCGGAGATCGCCGGTAAGCGCGTCGAGAGTGATGTGCAGGTGGGGCGTGCGTTCCAGCGCTTGCGAGACGGGATTCTGAAGACGGAAAGCAGGGCAGCGAAGTTTACCGTTGAGGACGCGAAGCCGAAAAAGAAGTACCGCTTCGTCGTCGCCGAGTCGACCAGAGCGGTCAGCCGAGCCTGACCACTCTGGTCGTCAGCTAGCTATTCCCGTTCCACTTTGGGCTTCTGGCCCGGACGCCAGGAAGCCTGTGCCGTCTCATCTGATGTCGCTTGACTGAATGTTACCGACGGCAAATTACGTTTCAACATCCCCTCCGCCTCGCGAAGCAAGAGGCCGGGCTGATACTCCAGCAACACTGTCTTACTGTCTTTCAGCCACCAGCGTTCGACGGCGGGGCTCATTCCAAAGGTTTCTATCGCTACTTTTTCTGTAATGGGACTATCTAAAATTATCTTTCTTGTTTGGTTCATTTCTTTTCCTTTGCCCTTCACCGCCTTGCACTACATAGCTCGGTCGGCAGGCTTGGCAGTACAGGAGGGCAATGTGATCTTAACCACTCAGCCTCTGAAACGCAAGGAATGACGTGGTCTTTTTTGTGCGGTGTATCTCTCACCGTCGCTGCCTCGTCGACAGTTTTTCGCTTTTTTCTTGCGCGATCCCCGTCTCCGGGGCAATGCGTAACCTACCTTACAATATGACCAAGAACCCGATCGCCACCGTCTCATTTCTCCGACAATGGCAGCGCATCCATCGCCGCCTCGTCGGCTCAACACCTCGTCGCCGCCACGTCTACCTCGCCCGCACCCTCGCGCTGACGGGCATGACGCCGCAGCAGACAGCCGTCGTCACAGCCCACCAGGCTCGCGTCGAAGCTGCATTCGCCTGCGACTTTGTCGCAGAGCACGTCGCGGAGGCGTTGCGCCCGGCGCTGTTTGCGACGGCGCTGATGGTGACGGATGCGTGATCGTCATCGTCGCGCTGTCGCTTTGTTGAACCTTTTTCTTTCGAGGTCTACATGAAGCTCTTTCTGCTTTTTGTCTCGGCTCAACTCTTCGGCAATGGCCTAGCCTGTCTCGTCGCCGCCGCAGTGTGGTATTTCAATCGCCCTCGTCTAGTCGCCATCGGGACGGCATCGCGACGAGACAGCGTCGAGGACGGTTCATGCTAGGCTTCGCATGCTGCATGGTCGTCGTCGCCTTCTTCTCGTGGCTCTCAAACCCACCGACGGCGGGTGCCTAGCCCCGCCACCCAAGGCACACATTTGGCACACACTTCGCCAGTTTATGTGCTACAGCGACGGGGCTAGAGCGTCCCCGAGCACTTTTTGTTCATGTTGGTGGTGTAGCCATTGCCACGGGTTGGATCACGCATCTCGAAACCGCCGGTGATGCTGTTGGCGGTAAGTGGAAGCGTGCCCATGTAAAGGCTCTTGCCACTGCCCACGACGGCGGTCGGCATCACCGCGTTGTGCTGGCTCAGGTACGCGCCGGTGAGCGCGTTCACGTAGGTGTGCTGCTCGCTGGCGAAGTCGTCCTTGTCCTGGTCGTTGTACAGCACGACGTCGTAGGCGAGTTGGGGAGTGTCTCCGAACGCGTGGACGACGAGGCTCACCTTGGCGAGCACCGCCGTGGCCTGGTAGTGGCGCAGCGCTTCGGCGGTTGCGGAGACAGCGGAAATCTTCGGCTGCAGAGTGACACTCAGCGGCGACTTGAGCGTCGCAGAGAAGCCGAGGAACGAGCTGCCTTTCTGGTGAAGCACCAAGTCGCCACCGTGAACCGGCAGGCCGCTATAGGTGCGGTTGAAGTGAGTGTGGGTCTGACCGAGCGCATCCGAGGTCACCGAGGTTTCTTGCAGCGTCTCATCAGTGCCGAGGCCAATCATCGCGCCGTTGGCACGTGCCATCGCCAAGCTGTTCGGATCTCCACCGACGTCGGGCTGAGGTGTTGTCGGCTGGACATCAACCACCGGGCCACCTGGATCAAGCATCTGATCCATCGGGGTTTCGGTGCCGCAAGCGGCTGCCAACACTACGGAAGCAAGAAGAAGGTTCTTGGTGTTCATGTCACGTCCTTGTCTGAGTCATCGGGAACATCGCCCCACCGGGCGCAATGCCGAGGCTCTCCGCAAGGACTGGACCAAAAACTACAAATTCAAGAAAGCGTGCAGCGACGGTGACTTGGCAGAAATCAAGCAGGTTTAGAACGAACACCCATGTACCAATTGGTACAGCGCCATGTACCAAACGGGACACGACCACACCGTCACCCGAGAGAGCGGGTGCTCGGGATGAACCGTTTAGTACACAGGCGCAAACAGCTTGGCGCCAAACGGTAGCAAGGTCGTGCAGGCCGCGTGCAGGGCGCGCTCGATCTTGCGACGAGGACTGAGCTTCAGGCGTGTCCCCTGCGTCAGGACTGCATCGCCTCGGCGCTCGATCTCTTCGAGCAGGCCAAAATAGATGCTGCCCATGATCTCGGCGGGCATCAGCGCCCGGCGGTCGGGCTCGGGCATCACTGCGCGGGCCAAGGCGTACTCCTCTCGCGCCCGCGCTGCCAAGTGACGGAGCAGCCACAGCGCTGCGGTACCACGCCGACCCGAAAGGATGTCGGATTCACTCAGCCCGAACTCGATGAGCGCTTCCTGCGGCAAGTAGATGCGGTCGCGGGCGGCGTCTTCGGCGACGTCGCGCAAGATGTTGGTGAGCTGAAGCGCTTGCCCCAGGTGGATCGCGTACTGACGAGAACCCGGATCCTTGCAGCCGAACAGCGCGATACACATGAGCCCCACCGCTGAGGCGACGTGGTAGCAGTAGTCGTATAGCTCGCTCCACGTGGCGTAGCGACGCTTGTGCAGGTCGGACTGACAGCCACGCAGGACGAGCAGGGCGTCTTCGTAACGAATCCCAAAGCGCTGATGAGCCTCGGCAAGCGCCACGGCCACCGGACTGTGCGGCTTGCCCCCGAAGAAAGCGGCCTTGAGCTCGTCTTCCCACACCGCCAACGCGGCCTGCTTCTGCTCGACCGGATCGTCGGAATCAACGATATCGTCGATCAAACGGCAGTAGGCGTAGACGGCGTGGATGGCCTGCCGCCGGGCCTTGGGCATCAACAAGAAGGCGACGGCAAAGTTCGATTTGCTGTTCGCAGTAACAGCCGCTGCGGCCATCTGGCTATCCATGGACTGCTCAGTCGCTGACGAAGACGACCGTTTCAGCCACTGCCATCCGCGCTTGGCCAAAGAGACGGTCATCATCTACTCTGCCACCTCTTCGCCGCGACGGAAGTAGAGCTGCGGAACCTGTTTGGCAGCAGCTCGCGCCAGCACCCGTGCTCGATCGGTCCGCGACAGGGTCGGTCGAATGCGCAGGATGTCGTCACTCAGCGACTCTATCCGGTCGAGTAGCATCTGGCCGGAGTAGTAGGTCAGCAGCAGCTCGAAGCGCAGCTCGCTACCCACCTGATCGAGCAGCGGCCGTCCGCGCTCCAGCAACGTCCGGGCCCTGGCGACCTCGAAGCGCAGCAAGTCTCGCCAGGCACGGGACGAGGCACCAAGCAGGTGCGCCGAAGCCGGAGCGGTACGAGTTCCCTCGGGGAGCACGCCAAAGTGACGCAGGTCTTCGAGCGGAATGTAGACGCGCCCACGCGGCAGGTCGCGCCCGAGGTTTTGCAAAAACGACACAAGCTGCCAGCCCGCGCTCAGGTCGCGAGCAAAGGCCAGCGTCGCCGGATCTTTGTGACCGAACACTCGAACAATCAGCTCACCGAGCGGCTCACTGACATAGCGGGTGTAGGTGCGCAGCTCTTCAAAGCTGGTGAACGTGCGCGGCGCAAGATCCATGCGAAAGCCAGCCAGCAGGTCGGTAAACAGCGTGCTCGGCAGGTCGCACTGCTCGATCGTGCTTTGGAGCGCAGAAAAGATCGGATGATCCGACTCGCCGTGGAATGTGCGAATTAGCTCATCCTCCCAGTCGTTCAGTGCGGATTGGCGCTGCCCCTGGAACTCCGGCTCATCAGCGAAGTCATCGGCGGCACGCGCAAAGGCATACACCGCAAAAACGTGGGGTCGCTTGGTCTGGGGTAGGTAGCGGGAAGCCACGGGCAGGCTGTCGTGGCGGGTCTGCACCATCCGCTCGCAATAGCCGTAGGCCTCGCTGAGCGAATACGCTCGCCGGGGTGTCTTCAATACGCTGGGCAGTGGGCTCACAGAAGGCCGACGCACAAACAGACTATCTGACGAGGAGGGGCTGCTAAAGAGCTGGCGATTGTGGATCACGGCTTGCCATCCTGTACGAGCGTTTGTTTGCTGCTCTGGCAAGAGCCGTGCCCAGGTGCCTGGTCGAACCAGAAGGTTGATATCCGACGAAGCCAGGCCGGTCGTGCGGCCCTGTTGTCTCTACGCGGCGATGGCGCTATCGTGCCGCCCTATGGTCGAGGCATACATCTTAGGAGCCGTTCGTAGTCCCATCGGTCGCTTTCGCGGGGGACTGCAACAGATTAGACCCGATGACCTGCTCGGGCAGGTTATCGCCAAGCTGGTCGAGCGCACCACCGTCCCACCGGAAGCCATCGATGACGTCATCTGCGGCTGCGCAAATCAAGCCGGAGAAGACAACCGGAACGTCGCCCGCATGGCCCTGCTGCTCGGTGGACTGCCGCAGTCGGTTCCGGGTGTGACGGTAAATCGGCTCTGCGGCTCGGGACTGGAAGCGGTGCTGCAAGCTGCACGCTGCATCAACGCCGGGCAAGCGGATCTGATGATCGCAGGAGGGGTCGAGTCGATGACCCGCGCCCCGCTGGTGATGCCCAAGCCGGACAGTGGCTTCCCCTCGGGCAACGTCACGATGTTCGATTCATCGCTGGGCTGGCGCTTTCCGAACCCGAAGCTGGCGGCGCAGTTTCCACTCGAAGCGATGGGAGAGACGGCGGAAAATCTGGCGACGCGCTACCAGCTCAGCCGCAGCGAGCAAGACCAGTTCGCACTGCGCAGTCACGAAAAGGCCCTGGCCGCCCAGCGGGCTGGCCGCTTTGACGAGGAGTTGGTCTCGATCGACCTGCCGCCTCCGGGGAAAGGCCAGCCGCCCGCCAAGCTCATCCAAGATGAAGGGCCACGGGCGGATACCAGCGTCGAAAAACTCGGCAAGCTTCCAGCAGCGTTTCGCCAGGGTGGGACGGTCACAGCGGGTAACTCATCCACGCTCAACGATGGTGCGGCAGCGGTCCTGATTGGTAGCGAGGAGCGAGCCAAAGCCCTGGGTCTGCGTCCTTTGGTTCGCATTGTCGGCGGTGCGGTAGCTGGAGTCGATCCGCGCTACATGGGCATCGGTCCGGCTCCAGCGATTCGCAAGCTGCTGCAGCGGACCACCGTCCGTGCTGGTGACATCGGACGCATCGAGTTAAACGAGGCGTTTGCCGCGCAAGCGCTGGCCGTGCTGAGGGAATTGCCCGAGCTACCAGTGGATCGAGTCAACGTGCTCGGTGGTGCAATCGCGCTGGGCCATCCGCTCGGCTGCTCGGGTGCTCGCATCACCACGACCCTGACCTACGAGCTACTGCGCACCAATGAACGCTACGGTCTGGCGGCCATGTGCATCGGCGTTGGACAAGGTATCGCCGCACTGTTCGAAAACGTGCGGACCCGCAACGAACGCGCCATCGGCGAACATCGCCACGATTGAGCCGACAAATGCCGCACTTGCCGTGAGTGGCAACGTGGTAAGATGACAGGCTGTATGATGCAGCCTCTCTTTTCGGGACAAATCTCCGTCGCAAAGGACGCCATGCAGACCTTCCGTGGTTCCTCCCTCCATGCGGCCCCCAGGCGTCGCAGAAGCCTTGGCCTCGCCCTGTCCGCGTTCACAACCGTGCTGGCACTTGGCAGCGCTGCTCCGGCACTGGCTGCTGAAAAACAGGTAGCCATCTTCGAGCCCAAGGTCGAAGGCGCAGTCCTCGGCGAGTTGGAGAAGCAAGCACTCGACAAGGCCATTGCCGAAGCCATCAAGGAAATGGGCTACTCGCCGATTTCCAAGCGCGACCTCGACGATGTGCTGCAAGGCGAAAAGGCCGGCAAGTGCGAGAGCGCCGAGTGTCAAGTTCGGATTGCGAGGCTCCTCGACGCGGGCTATGTGCTCCGTTACAAGCTGATGCTGTCGGCCGACGTCGCCGAGCAAGCGGCGAAGCCAGCACCGCCACCCGCGAAGAAAGAAAAAGAGAAAGAAAAAGAGAAGGGCAAGGGCAAAGGCAAAGAGCCGAAGGAAGCCAAGGAAGCCGGCAAAGAAGCGCCAAAGGAAGCGGAAGCCCAGGCTCAAGTCCAGGCGATGCCGGTCCCCGCTGGTCCGACAGCCAACTGGAAGTTCCAAGCCAGTCTCTTTAACGTCACCCTCGCCGCCACCGCCGAGAGCGCGCAGAACCAGCCCAGCGAGTGCCCGCAGTGCAACTCGACGCAAGCAGCGCAGAACATCGCCGAGCTGGCCAAGAAGCTGCTCATCGCCGACAAAAGTCACCCACGCGGCACCATCGAGGTCAGCACGACTCCCGGCGAAGCGACGGTGTTCGTCGATAACGTCGAGTTGCAAGGCCGTACGCCCGAAGGCAAGCCGCTGTCGGTCAAGACCTTTGCCGGAAAGCACACACTGCGCATCAAGAAGACCGACTACTGGCTGGAAGACCAGAAGGTCACCGTCTCGGACAGCGGACCCACGGTGCTCAATCTCCAGCTCAAGCCCGGCGAGGCCCCAAAAGAGGTCGTGTACGTTCCGACGGAAGTGGTGCAGCGACCGAAGTGGCGGATCGCGCTCGGCATCGCTGGCATCGCGGCAGGCGCTGCGCTGGTCGGATTTGGCGGCTTGTTTGCATCCGTCAACGGTCAGCCAGTCATTGATGCGAACGGTAAGGAAGTCTTCACCCGCGTCTACAACACCAAGGCTCTGGCGGGCGGACTGATTGGACCCGGTGCACTCCTCATCGTTGGTGGCGTGGTGCTGCTGGCATTACCTGGTGAGAAGACGACCACGGGAGGCAAGGTAAGCCCCAGTCAGACGCTCAGTTTGGGAGCGGTGGGAAGCGGGACGGGCCTTACGTTTCAGGGCGGCTTCTAGTTTCTCTTGGCTTATTTAGACGGCGAGGATGCGTATGAACAAAGCATGGCTGGTCTTGGGAATTTCCTTCCTACTCTCTGGCTGCGACATCAGAACGCTACTGGGAGACAGCTTCTCCGAGGCAAAGGTCTGTCAAAGTAGTAACCCCGACTGCGTGTTTCAGTCAGGAAATGCCAAAAAGCAGCAGATCTGCGAGCAGACGAGCTGCCAGTGTCGCGCCTGTGGCAAAGGGGCGGCGGAGATGTCTTCCTTCGACCTCGCCTCCGGCACCAAAGAGTGCCGCGACGCCTACCAGACTCCCATCGTCTGCGATGCCACCACCAACGAGTGTCGCTCCTGCCGCACCGGCAATCAGGAGTGCATCAACTCCGACAAGAGCAAGCCTGTCTGTGACACAGGCTCCGGTACTTGCCGTCCCTGCACCAGCGGTGCCGCCGGCGCCATGGAGTGCAAGCTCGAAGGCTTCATCACTTGCAGCGGTGGCTTGTGTCAGCCCTGTTCCGTGAACCCCGACTGCGTCAACATCGACCCCAACACTCCTTTCTGTGACAAGACCGCCGCCTCCCCGGTCTGTCGCGGCTGTAGCCTCGACTCCGAGTGCGACAGCCAGCTCTGCGACAACGGCAAGAATCCCTTGGTCAGCGAGGGCAAGTCCGGTCGCTGCGCAGACAAGCTCTCCATCGCTTGGGTCGATAGCAACGCCGGTTGCAACGCCGCCATGGCTGATGGCTCTGACACCAAGCCCTTCTGCACCATCGCTGCCGCTCTCGGCAAGTCGGGTGTGAAGTACCTGCTCCTCAAGTCCAGCACCACGCCCTATCCAACCCCGGCTGCCATCAACAAAGAGGTCAGCCTCTTCGGCAAGGGCGCTGACCCCTCAAATGTCACCATCAATGCCATCGCCTTCAACGGTCCCGGCACAAAGCTCGGCCTCACCAACCTCTCCATCAAGGACTCCGGCAAGTCCCTGGTTCAGTGCACCGGCGGCTCCGTGACGCTGCTGCGCACCGTGCTCGATGGCGGCACCCGTGGCCTCGACGCCAGCGGCGGCTGCACAGAGGTCAACGTCCAGCAGACCAAGGTCTCAAACGCTTCGGGCGCAGGCCTGTACATCACCGGCTCGACCAAGTACACCGTCATCAATACTGGAGTCTTCAAGACCGCAGCCACCACCGATGGCGACGGCATCAACCTGACCACCAGCGGCACCGGCAAGTTTGCCTTCAATACAATTCGACTCAATGGCAACACCACTGCGGTGGGTGGGATCAACTGCGGCTCTGGCACGGCCAAACTGCTCTCGAACTCGGTGTTCGTCGGCAATCAAACAGGCGGAACATCTCAGCTCACCGGTAGCTGCCAGCTCGCCAAGGTGGTCGTTGGACTGCTCGATCAGACCAGCTTGCAAGGCGCGCTCAAAGTGAATCCCAAGTTCGTCGGACTCGAAGGCACGCTCGACCCCGCCGACACCGCCTGCATTGACCAGGGCGATGCGGATGCCGAGGTCACCGTCGATTACTTCGGTGGCAAGCGTCCGTTAGGCAACGCTCCGGATATCGGCTTCCACGAAGCGAAGTAGTCCGCCTGCCTCCCCTGCCCGTTCTTCCTGGGCACAGCATTGGTAACGGCCTGCCGGCTTGATTGTGGTGTGGCAGATGCAGCCGGGCTACTCTCAGTCACGATGCTTCCCAATCGTCTTCGCTTCTTGGTCGTAAATGCGCTGGGCGGCTGCGCGATCTTCGGCAGTTACCTCCACGGAATTGTCACGCATGCGGAACCCGGCAAGACCCTATGGGGAGGCGTACCGCTTGGGCTTCAGCCGCTGTACACGGTGTCGATGCTGACGGCGTCGCTCGGGTTTGTTCTGTGGTTTGTCTACTTCTTCCGGTTGCTCCCGGACGCAGCGCGCCTATTCGGCGGCCGGTGGTCACTACGAGCGCTGTACCTGCCGCTGCTCATGATTCACATCTGCTCGACGCTGTGGATGCCATTGACCTTTCGGTACGTGGCATCCCCCTCACCGCTCGGTTGGGCACTTGTGCGTATCGATCTACTGCTGGTGGGACTGGGTGCGCTGCTGCTGATTGCAGCCGCCGCAACCAGCACGCCGCGAGGCCGAGGCTTTGTGCTCGCGCTCGTCGGAGCGTGCGCCTTTTCATTTCAAACGGCTGTGCTCGATGCCCTGGTGTGGCCTTCGCTGTTTTGAAATCACTCGACCCGAAGCGTCCTATCGCTCCAGCATTGCTTCGGTGGCGCGACCCATGATTCCGACCGCAACTCGTCGAGGCAGCAGTCGTCCCAGCACGAACGCAGCCAGCCGATTCAAACGACCGGGAATCATCGAGCCCTGCCTGGGCAGCTTGGCAAGCGCTTCCTTCACCACATCCTCAGCAGCCATCGCGCTCGGCTGCTTGCCGCCAGCTCGGTCTGCCGCTTTGCGGAAAGCAGGCGTCTCCGTCGCCCCCGCGCAGCACGCAAGGACATCGACGCCACGCGGAGCCAGCTCAAACGCCAGCGCTTCAGCGAGCGCCAAGTTGAACGCTTTGGTCGCGCCGTAGGTCGCAACATAGGGAGCCCCAAACAGCGCCGTCAGCGATGACATCAGGACGACTCCGCCCCGCCCACGCTGCACCATCTGGGGTACAACCACATGCGCAAACAAAAGTGGAGCGCGTACGTTCACCTCCACCGTTCGCAGCTTCTCCTCCACCGAGGTGTCGATGAACCTTGCCACCGTCGAAAACGCCGCGTTATAGACCAGCAGTCCGACCTCGTGCTCAAGCGCCAGCTTCTGCGCACGTTCCTGCACGTCAGCCGCCGCCAAATCCAGCGAGATGGTCTTCACTTCCACCCGGTAGCGCGTCCGTAGTTCCTCGGCCAGCGCTGCCAGTGGCTCGGCCCGACGGGCAATCAGGAGAATCGACAGCCCGCGCTCGGCAAGTTGACGAGCAAACGCGGCCCCGATTCCTTCCGAAGCCCCCGCCACCATCGCCCACGGCCCGTAGCGCCGCACAAACTCCGTTTGAGGCAACGCGGTCATGAGTGACCTCCGCCTAACATTCCTCTGCGCTCCGGAATCAAAGCTTCAGTATCGTAGCGGCCCATGATCACTGCCTTGGTTGCGATCGTTGTCATCTATTTGTTCGTTTTCGTAGCATACGTTGCGGTACCCGGTCGCTGGGTTTCCGGCTACGTCCTCGATCCCAAGACCGCTCTGCCGCTTCGCTATCATCTGAACGGGCTGCGCGTGTTCTTCCTTTCGATCGTGGTGTGGACACTGGCGTGTCACTACGGACTCCTACCGTGGGACTTTCTGTATACGGAGCGCTATGCCCTGCTGGGGTTTGCTTGTGTGATCGGACTCTGTTTCACGCTGGCGATCGTGCTGCCCGCCCCTCCGGTAAACGGTATCGGCAGTGATCTCTATCTGGGGCGACTAGAAAACCCGCAGTGGCTGAACGGACGCATTGACGCCAAGATGTTCCTGTATTTGATCGGTGCGACCCTGCTGGAACTCAACCTGCTTTCGTTCGCTGCGCATCACATCCTGCTGTATCCACACGACTACTCACCCGGAGTGTTGCTGTACGTCGGGCTGTCTTCGTTCTTCCTGGTCGAATACTTGTTCTTTGAACAGGTCCACTTATACACCTACGATTTCGTCGCAGAGCGTGTTGGATTCAAGCTCGGTTGGGGATGTCTGGTGTTCTATCCGTTCTATTACGGCGTCGGCTTGTGGACCCAAGCCGAGCGTCCAAATCCGCACGTCAGTTCGCTCTGGCTCGGCGGCTGTGCGGCGCTGTTCTTCAGCGGCTGGGTGCTGGCACGCGGTGCGAACTTGCAGAAGTTCTGGTTTAAGAAAGACCCAACCCACAAGGCCTTCGGAGTCCTCATTCCTGAGTCTCTGGAACACAACGGAAAGCGAGTCCTGGTGAGCGGATTTTGGGGTCTGTCGCGCCACATCAACTATCTAGGAGAGATCACCATGGCGACGGCGCTGACTCTCTCCCTCGGCTGGCCGCAGAGTCTCGGACCCTGGCTCTATCCGGCGTACTATCTTGCGCTACTGTTCCCTCGCCAGTATTTCGATGACCAGCGCTGCGCAAAAAAGTACGGACCGCTGTGGGATTCCTACTGCCGAAAAGTCCGCTGGCGCATCATTCCGTTTGTGTACTAACGCTCGGGACGCAGCTCGGTCAGGGCATTCACCACAACGCTGGCACAAAACAGTCCGAAGCTGCCGGTCACGTAGCTGGCGGTTCCGTAAATCAGCCGTCTCTCTTCGCACGAATGATGTTCGTTCTTGCCACCAGGACAGACACACGAAAAGCCGAGCCCATCATCGTAATGTAGCTCCACTGGCTCGCGTGGCCGTTCCACCGAATACACCGCGCTCACACCAAACGCGCCTTCGGCTGGAAACCCGTACTTGGTACGCAGAATTTTTCGAACTTCCTGCGCCAGTGGATCGATGCGGGTTTCGGACAGATCATCAATGCGCAGCGCCGTCGGATCGCAGCGACCGGCAGCCCCCATCGAGCTCACCAAAGGTAGCCGCTTCTGTTTGCAGGTTGCAATCAAGTGACACTTGGCGGTGATGTTGTCGATCGCATCGATCACAAAGTCAGGCGTCGGGGTCTGCGTCAAGATCAGCGCGCTGGTCGCTGCATCATAGAAGCGACTCACCACTTCGATCTCGGCCTGCGGATTGACAAGCCGCAACCGTTCGGCAAGCACCTGCGCTTTTAGCTTTCCGACCGTTCCTCGCATCGCTTGAAGCTGACGGTTGGTGTTGGTGACGCAGACGCGATCAAAATCAACCAGCGTCAATCTTCCGATTCCACTGCGGAGCAGAGACTCCGCTGCAAACGAACCGACTCCGCCCAGCCCGATCACGACCACATGAGAAGCAAACAGCCGCTCCATCTGGTGATCGCCGACTAGCCGACCCATTCGGTCAAAGCGGCGATGCAGTCGATAACGAGTCTCGCCATCTTCCGCATCGGGTGAAGGTGTCGAAAGAGTGCCTGGTAGCTGTGGTTCCATGAACGTTTGTCGATTCGATGTCAGGGTTGATTCGGAATGCGCAGCGGCTCTGCCGATGGCTTAGGAAGTCGAAACAATCGGCGCGCATTGTCTTCTGTACGCTGTGCAATCGCAAGCATCGTCTGTCCGCGCACAACCGCTACCGTCTCGATCACTGCGGAAAGGAACGCAGGCTCACAGAGCGATGGGCGGAATGGCACAGGAGTCTGATCGGGGGCATCCGTCTCGACCAGTAAGCGCTCTTCCGGAATCACTTGGGCCGCCGCCATCAGACGTGGAGCATGGGAACCCGTGATTCCACCGGCAAACGAAATATGTAACCCGAGTGCAACATACTCCTTGGCAAGCTCCGCAGAGCCACTGAAGGAGTGGACGACTCCGCCTGCGCAGGGAATTCCATCCGTCTTCAGAACACGCAGCGCAGCAGGAGGCGTACGCAAGAGATGAAGGACGATGGGCAGATCC
>ERZ724524.1008-NODE-1008-length-18627-cov-10.500162_pt1 | contig 18627 bp, 19 predicted proteins | sample MGYA00376057_ERZ724524 | MGnify/ENA primary metagenome ERZ724524 (study PRJEB28724, sample SAMN07190888) | wastewater metagenome | isolation source: influent of sewage treatment plant in Hong Hong | place: USA: Christiansburg, Virginia | collected 2016-03-01 ...
TTGCAGTACGGAGTATTTGATTATCACGACCAGTTTGGATAGAACGATTCATCATGAGTGATTTTTTATGATAAAATTTGTGCACAATTATATAGCAATCATACAAAGAACAAATAAAAATCACCGGAATTACTTCCGGTGATACAAGTTACACCCCCTTTATTGGTAACTTTCTTTGTTCATTTCACACCATTGTGCCATCAAATCAGTCAACACTTCATCAACGACAGGAGGAATCACCAACTGCTCAATTTGAGTATTGATTGCATCCAAACGAACACCAAGAGCTTGGCAATCCTGTGTAAGGATATCTCTCTCTTGAGTCAAAGCATCTATCTGCGTTTGTTTAAGCACGATACTTTGATGCTTACTTTGTATCGCAGATAACACTTCTTTTCTCTGTGTTTCAAGCTCCTCCTGCTGAATCGTATGAGAAACACTATCAACAGTTTCGGCATCCACATTACTGACAACTTCAGGAACGATGGGAGTTGTGACAATCGCTGGCTCAGGTGTTAGCAACTTTGCCACACCTTCCAACTCTGCAAAATATCTAACATCAGATCCCACGAAACGAACAGTGAAATTGCGAATGGAGATCAGGAGACTGTCTTCATAAGTAGAAAACATATTCTTCTGTTTTTGAAAAGATACTCCACTTGATGTCAGTTGAAGAGATCGAGTATGATAGCGGACTTCGATGGCACGCAAATATTTTTGCAGTGCGCATTTTAGTGCTCTATCACTCCGAAACCACGACCATGATTCCTGATTAATACCTCCCACCGGATTGTTGAATATGTGCAACATTACACCATCACTTTGAACGCAGTACTTGTTCTCCTTAGAGGAGTTTGCGCCACCACGTCTACTTGACTCAGGTCTTGTGCGAACGCTCTTAGTCATAATAACCTCCAAAATCTTGAAACAAGATTGGTAAAAAATCTAGTAGAATAACGACAAAATTTCTTTTATCAGTACTCTGCTGAACTCATACATATTAATAATAATCATATTATGTCAAGTTTTTTACACACACAACAAGAAAAAACATACCCATTGGTATGTTTTTAAAGTAAGTTCCAGACCCCTTTTTTATTCTGGAGACTCACAAATAAGAATGAGAGATCGTAGCAGATTATCTGCTTCCGGATGGACACGCATAGAATCCTCAATCAACTGAAGATCGAGGAGAGCACGATCAAGTTCATCACGGAGTTTAGCAACATGCTGGAGAGATTGCATATGTTGATCGCAAAGTCCAAGCACATCAATCAAACCATGATTCGCAGAATCCTGATACAAATGATTATTCAAATCAGGATTCAGACCGGGCAGTGGAATACCAATCGGAAGAGGGTCCTGATGTGTAATCATCAAAGATGCTGATGCAGACACGGATACTTCAATTTTCGTGAGTATAGTCGTGAGGATATCAGCTCTGAGCTTCCACATACCCTTCTGCTCTCCCCTCTCTACAAGCCCAACATTTTGAAACCATGTTTGGACTTTTTTAACGGCATTATCTTCCTTAATTTCTCGAGGAAGACAAGCTTGTGATACAATCTGTTTGAGATCATCCAGAGTAAAATTTACCTTGGATGAAATATACTCACGCAGAAGGGTATAACCCTTTATCGCTTCAGGGCTATCGACACCCTTTATGGGTGTTGTTAATCCTGGTTTTTGCTTTGGCATGACGAACTCCTATTTGTTCCTATCTGTTGTTACAAAACAATTCCAATGAAACCTCTGTAAAAGAACAAAGAGTTAATTGGGTGAATGAATACAAGATTGGTATCATACAGATAAAAAAATAATACTTATTCCTTGTCATTATCCATTGTCATAGATACGAAAAAGCATATTCAAAAACATCCTTACCTCACCAGCATAAGCATATTAGGACATTTATCAATAACTCCCATTAATATAATGTCAATAACTCATATATTCTATCAAAAAAGATATATTGTCAATTATGAACGACAAATATCAAGTAAAAATCGCTAGAATAAATTCTAGCGATTTTAATACCATACCTCCTTTTGATATGGTATTTGTTGTAGTTTATACTGCGAGAAGGACCTGAAGCTGTCTCGTGAGAGTTTCAGCCATTTTGCGCTGCTCAGGAGACAACTCGGGGTTTTTGAGTGCTTGGATTTGAATTTCCAAGTCCGATTTCTCCTGGAGGAACGTTGACTTGTTGCCCTCCATACGAATCAACGAGCCGTCAATCTCATTCAAATTGTTGCGAGCAAGCTGTAGTTGAGCTTCGAGCTCATCTACAGCTTGCTTTGCAATGGCTTTTTGATCAGCCGACAAACCAATATCAATCTGGAGAGATTGAATATTTGCTTCAATTGTTTGCAACTTATCAATCAGCGGCTTACGTTCTTTATCAACGTTCTGCGCCGCCATCAATGTACCCAATAACAGGGCTGCTGGTGTTTGTTGTGGATTCGTATTCATTTTTGTTGCTCCTGCCACAGTATCTGTAGCTGTTGGTAGTGGTGGCATTGTTGCCGATTCTTCTTCAATGCACATTTGAACCATTTCAACAGGCTCATCCAGTTCAGCTACAAGAGCTTCTTGTTGGAGAGCCTCTTGTTCGAGGGCTTGTTGTTCGAGAATCTCCTTTTCACGAGCTTCTTGTTCAACGATTTCATCGTAGCGAACTTGGAGAAGTTCGTTGTCGATTTTTACAGCCTCCCCCTGAGAATAGGAAGACGCAAAACCTGATTGCAACAACCAGAAGTTGTAACAGACAGGCATGTTCGCTCCCACCTTGGGGTAAACCTGTTGAATAATTGACTGTGCCCGAATACTACTGAGATGGAACATGCCGTTTTGAAAACATGTTGTGTTCAAAAAGGTATCTCTCACCAAGCATAATTGCTTAATGAACTCCCGACTAATCGGATTGTCCATATGTGCAATAGATTGTATGGGCAACTCATATGACTGTCGCTGCATGAGAGACTGACGTTCTTTTTCGTTTTTAGGAATCCAAGACTCCTCCAAACTTCGAAGATAAGAACTTACAGGAATATTGACGCTTGAAAGTGCTCTGTGAAGCAGTTCAAGATGATGGCCTGGATCGCATGAGCATACAAGGACAGAATCAGCGCGGATTCCTGAATAAATCAGAAATTTTGCCGACTCAGACTCTGTCGCCTCAATCACAGCGAATGGCCGATCATATGTTACGATGGGTTTCCCCATTTTTTTGGGGGATTGTACTGCCTTGTGCGCAAGCAGAACAATATCCTGATTCGTTGCATCAAGGAGATTCGTAATCGCCGTGAGTTTTGCACGTAAAGCGCTGTTCTTTACGAAGGTATTCCAATAAAATTGGCCTACCACACGAATCCGACTTGCACCAAAGTTACCTGTTCCATCGCCATGATTGGCGATCTTCATTGTATTTCCATTATGCCCATGGATAGGCGAAAATGGTAGTACAATAGATTGAGATGCAATAAGCTGACTACCCATAATGGGCCTCCGATCATTGAAATGAAAGACACACTATTCGAGAAATAATCACCCTATCGATATGATATCGAGTCATGAATTATTCACAAGAACTTTATTACTATATATAACATCACTTATCTGTCAAATATTTACGTAATTTTGGCAAATAAAGTTCAAGTGAAGAATTTGAATCACGGAGAGCTTTTTGTTTTTGCTCTGCGCAAAGCTTAACTATCGAGTAAAAAGATCCAAATGCATCATAAAAATTTGTCGGTTCTAAAATACCAGGAATATGGGCAATTGGCGAATTTGTATCACCGAGAACTTGAAGAATAGCATCAACAATTTTATCTTGTCTATTCTGCTGATTCACTTGATGATCTTTGATTCGTAGATGATATATTTGACTCCACGAGAATGTATCATCATGTGCAAGTATTTTTCCTTCTTTTATTTTTGAGATAACAAAAACAAAAAAACTTTTTAGTGCATAACTCGTTTGACCATCACTTCTACTACCTTTACTTTTGTCAGCATTTCCCACTGTAGAGCTAATAACAATATCTCGTAATCACTCGATGAAATCGATATATTCATATTGTTGTACTGTGAGTTCTCTGTTTTCAAGATTAGCATCATTCACATCAATATATATTTCCTGTTCATCCCGTATGGCAGATTGAGTTTTGCGATTCTGTTCAAATATCTCAAGTTCTTCTCGAATCTTCTCAATCTTATCAAGGAGTGATTGTATGTCATCAGTGAGATGATGAATTTTTTGAGATTCAATACGCAGTTCTGCTCATCGCTCCTCAAGAATATGAAGCTTGCCATTGAGTGAATCAATCATACCTTCGAACTCTCAGACTGCTGCAATTTTTTTGGCTTGCTCAATAGTATCACAACGAAGATTAACACGACGAACATAGTCACCAATCTGAGTAATTACCTCAAGATCCTTCGGATTTTCAATAATTTTCTCAGTATTTTCCTGAGTATGTGCAACTCTCTTACCTGGATGATGGACTTCATATCACACAAAACGTTCATCAATAAAACGATTGTACTCTTTTTCTCGTTCTCTCCATACACATATCTCCTGAAACAAACCAACAATGAACGTATGATCATTCATATCTTTTGGGGGCTTCTGTGGATGTTTCAATTTATTCCTGTACGATTGTATCTGATCTCGAAATTCTTGTTTTTCTTTTGGATCTCAGAATCTATGATGGAGTAACATACCATCATTCATTTGTTTCAAAATTCGATCATACTCATTGCGAGCTGACCTCATTGCATCAGCGATAACTAAAGAAATAAGCTCCTTATAGTCTTTGTGAGTAGTGCCATCATGAAGACAATCATACATAAACTGTTCTTGAAAATCTGAATCTTTATCCATCCACAATTGCGAAAGGTGTAAGTCAAATAATTCATGAGTAAATTGGTCTAATTGTAAGAGATGATATTGTAGTCCCATGTAGTATTGAAACCATTTTTCCAGAGAAGAGATCGAATAGTCATTCTGATCGAGAGCTCTCTCTTTCTCTATAATTTCATCAAGAGGATCTATTGGAAAGTACCTCTCAAGAAAGAAAGCTCGGTTTCTATGATTCTTTACACGAGATACCATTTGTTTATGTTTTTGGAGTATGAGAAAGAAGTATTGATAACCCTGAATTCAGTTGTCAGCTGTTTTAATACTATCATCTTTGTTTATATGCGATAGTGAGGTGAGCATCATATGATACCATTGCTGCAAACGAGGTGAATCTTGAAAAGGAAAATAAGCACTATTGTACTGAAGAATATTTTGTATTTTACCCAGAGTATCTCGATGAATGAGTTCATCAGGAGTATCATGAATAATATTCTTATTTATTGGTTCATTTCATTCTAAGGGGGTATGTCATTTCTCAGCTCATACCATATTTACACCTTGATCATGAGAAGGTTGATCAAGGTGTTCTCATAGAGTTGTCTCCTGTGGAGAAATAATGATATCTTGAGTTTTTAGAGATGTATCTAATTGAATAGCCTCCCATCCAGACAAAAATTCCTCCAATGAAAACTCCCCAAGATCTTCATTTTGAGTTCATGGTGTATTTTGTGTCGATGTATGTTTTTGCGGTAAAATCATATGATAGATAGATTATTCAACAACTCGGAACAATTCAGTAAGGTCGATCTTTCCTCTCAGTGCCTTGAGAATACCATCTTCTCGCATAAGAATGAGATCCTGTTTGCGAGCCATCACGAGAATATCTTGAGGTGATACGCCTGCACGAATAGCAGCACGGATTTCGTCATTGAATGCAAGCACTTCATAGATACCGACACGACCTTTATACCCTGTATTACCACATTCATCACAACCACCTGATCGATAGAGTTTGTATCCCTCTTTTCGAGCACGGATCATAGATGCCATACCGATCTCGCGCATCACCCAATCAATGAGTTCTTTTTCTGCCATATCTGGATCGTACTCGACACGACAATGTGGACAGAGTTTTCGAACCAGTCGCTGAGCAATGATAATATCTACTGCGGATGCAAGCAAATAGGGTGCCAGACCGATATTAAGGAGTCGCTCAAGCGTCTCAACTGCGCTCTTCGTATGTAGGGTTGAGAGTACCAAATGTCATGTAAGGGCTGCTTGTACTGCTGTATTTGCTGTTTCATGATCACGGATCTCACCAACCATAATAATATCTGGGTCTTGTCGAAGGAGCGCCTTGAGACCTGTCTCATAGGTATAATTATTCTTCGGATTTACCTCAGATTGCACAATTCACTCAAGCTCATATTCAATCGGATCTTCGAGTGTAATAATTTTCTTATCAGGAGTATTGAGGGTTGAGAGGAGCGAATAGAGTGTAGTTGTCTTTCCTGATCCCGTAGGCCCTGTCACGATGATCATCCCAGCCGATTTTTCAAATGTCTTCTCGATTTGCCTCTTTGCTGTCCAAATCACTCCAAGATCTACAATACTTGGAATGTTTTTCACACTATCGAGGATACGACATACAGCATTTTCTCACCATTTCACTGGGAGCGTCGAGACACGAACATCGAGATGACCATTTGTATCATCGATACGATATTTTCCATCCTGTGGTACATCTGTAATATTGAGCTTGAGGTTTGATCGATACTTCATACGCTCGATCACGAGCTTGTATTCAGCAAATGAAAGATGAAATACTGTCACGAGTTCACCATCGATACGAAGTCGGAATGGAACACTCGTCTCATAACATTCAAAATGCATATCAGAAGATCGAAAACTGAGAGCTCATCGAGTAATCAATTTGAGTGCCTTGTCTGAATCTTGTTCCTTGAGACACTGGTGAATAATAGTTGCAAGCTCATCAAAACGTGCCGATTGAAAATTATTTACCGGCTTTTTAATAGCATGTTTGAGCTCCTCAACCTGTGTAGGAGAGAGCAGAGCGGGAGCAGCTGGAGCAACAGAAGTAACTTCGGTTGGTCAAGCAGGTATTTGAGAAGAATCAGTCATACCAAAATCCTATCATATTTTTGCACCAAAAACAAAAAAATGCCAAAAGTGGCACAAATATTTGCTTGACAAGATATTAGTATCAATTCATAAGCATAAATGCAATAGCTGGAGTAACAGTCTCAAGGCGTAAAATACGAGTCCCAAGATTCACACCAATGACATTTGTAGAGCTTGCAACAAGAGTAACCTCATCAGGACTCCATCACCCTTCTGGACCTACCAAGAGCGTAATATACTGATCTTGTTCTATCTCTCTCAAGACATCACCCATGTGAATATTTTTCTCTCCAGTATGTAAAAACAAAGTCTTTCCTTCATCTAAAATGGGAATTCAAGAAGATAGCGAGAGAGTAACAATATCAGAACGGCCACATTGCTCGATCGCCTCCATAGCAATCTTTTGAAGTCGTCCTATTTTTTTGTCGTCAAGGCTGCGAATTTGAGAATATTTTGATGGGAAAAAAACAAATTCACTCACGCCACATTCGACTCATTTTTCCACGACGTATTCCAACTTCTCAAATTTATTGGGAAGTGCTTGAATAACGCGCAAATATCTCGTCGGATTTGCAAGAGTTTTAATAGTCTTCGCTATAGTATAACTACATCATTTTCGATCGATAGCATCGATAGTGACAACCGACTCAGATCCATCTCCAGAGAACAATATATACTCCAGTCCGATACGAGCACGAAGAACGCGGGTAATCTGATGGTAGAGTGGATGATCTGACGAAATATATCAAGATCGAAACTCAGGATAGTAGATTCGCTGCATACTATTTTTTGATGTCAGATTTATCCATTTCCCCGAGAATCTCCTCAACAACCTTTCTATCATTCCACTCAATTGTACCTTGGTTTGTTACCATCACATTCTCCGCTCATTTGCCAGCTAAGAGAATGATATCACCGGGTTGTGCTCGTGTAATAGCAGTACGAATAGCATCATGACGATGAAATATTACCCAGAAATCTTCTCCCTCTTTACGTGGTATACCTGCAGCAACCTCAGAAATAATCTGGAGTGGATCCTCACTGTAGTTATCATCTTCGGTGAGAATGATACAATCAGCGTACTTATCAACTACTTTTCCCATCTTTGGACGTTTATCGCGATCACGATCACCTGTCGCACCAAAGAGAACAATAAGTTGCGTATCTTGCTTCTTATAGACATGGAGTGTGCGTAGTACACTTTCCAGAGAAGCTTCAGTATGAGCATAATCAATATATATTTCAAGTCATCGATTATTCTCGACTTCTTCCATACGACCATCAAGAGGCTCAAAACTCTCAAGTGTTTTCTTGATACTTTCAGTAGATATACTCTGGGAAACCAATACGGTAACAGCGCAAAGCATATTCTCGACATTATACTCACCACGTAGTCTTGATGATATAGGCAGTGTAACTGATGGCATGCGTATGGTAAAATCTACACCTCTCTCTCGATAGACAACATCTTTTGCTCGTATCTGAGCATTGTCCGCTCGTATTCCATAGGTCATTACCGCATCAGAGACCTCTCCTGTAAAACGATCTGCTTCTTGCATATCGAGATTCACAACCGATACTTTTCTCACTCACGTCTTGCGGCGAGCATAAACAAGTGACTTAAAAAGGCGAAGTTTCGTACGAATATAGTGTTCCATCGTACCATGAAGATCAAGATGATCTTGGCTGATATTCGTAACTGCCGCAACATCAAAATCAATTCCCCAAATTCGTTGGTAGTAGATAGCGTGAGATGATACCTCAAGAACAAGATATTTTACCCCGAGATCTTGAGCTTGTTTGAGAAAGCGAACAAGAGTGAATGGATCTGCCGAAGTCATCTTGGTGTTATTCGTCTCCCATACTCCACCAAGATAAGTGCGCAGTGTCGAAAACATCGCAACACTCTCACCAGCATCGATGAGTCATTGGGTAATAAGGTTCGTGGTGGTTGTCTTTCATTTTGTCCCTGTTATTCCAATAACAATCATATCTCTCGAGGGAAATCCAGCAGCATATTGAGCAACAACTGCGCGAGTAAAATGATAGAGCTTTCGAATGGGATTGCGTAATCCGATAAATTTGAATGACATGATGATAATTTTCTGTCATTGTAGTACCTAGAGCCAATATTGCAAGCCAAGAACTACGTCTCAAGCGAAGTCTCATTCTCACTTGCAAGAAAGATTCTTGAGAATATCATATCAGTATTATTCAACCCATCATCTATGTACCTCTCCGATCGTGATATTCTCGCATCATACCAATCAGGTGAGATTACTATTTCTGATTTTGATATCAGCCGCCTCCAGCCAGCTAGCTACGATATTAGACTTGATAACTATTTTCTCATTCCAGATAAGCATCGAACCCCAGTGGTAGATCCAGTGATGAAGATATTTCCTACATATCAGGAAGTAACGCTCGCTGATGATGAGGTTTTTATACTCCATCCAAATGACGTAATTCTTGCGCGATCCTATGAAACATTTGGATCATCGAACCTTCTCATACAACTCTCCGGCAAATCATCACTCGCACGCATAGGACTCATCATTCATAATACAGCGGGCATTGTAAATCCTGGACATACTCTTCAAATGGTGTTTGAGCTCTGTAATCTCTCTCAGATCCCTATAGTTCTCAGACCCAAGATGTCGATCGCACAACTCCTCTTCTCCCCTCTCACTTCAGAGCCGATATCACCATACGGATCAAAAGGCCAAGCATACCACACCAATAATTGGCAGGTATCTTATAGGAGTGAAGAGGCATAGATTTACGTACCAATAAAAATGAAAATCAAATCACTAAAATTTCCAAACAAATTACATCTTGAGTGGGCAACAGAAATTATTCAAATGAACAGTGAATGGTTAGTAGCAATTGCCTATCCATGAACTTTAGTAACACACCATACACGAAATATCCAATTTGTTCTAGATCATACAAGTCTATGAATCTTCTCAAATGTAAATAATTACAATGTTATGATTGATTTTAATGCGGAAGGAGACTTCCAAAAAATCTACTGTAATATTGCATTGCCAGCTGATTGGTCTCAAAATTGAGAAGTATCTTGGATTGATCTCGACCTTGATATCATTGTGACAGGTTGAGAAAAAGCGAAATTAATAGACAAAGACGAGTTTGATGAAAATATTAAAAATGGAATCTACCCAGCAGAAATAGCCAATCTTGCAACTAATACAGCGAATGAACTCATGCTTATAGCAGATTCTGGAAATTTTCCATTCATCAAATCTTCACTCACTGAATGTCTTGCAACTATTCAAAGAATAGTATCCGAAAAGAAGTAATTTATACTTTATGAACTCACAGCAAAATCAAGAAATCATCTTCGTAACGGGCAATCAAAATAAATTTCAAGAAGCTCAATATTATCTGAGTAATCACAAGATCAATATGACAAATATCGATCTGCCTGAAATACAAAGCGTTCATGGAAGAGAGGTAATTCATGCAAAGCTTCAAAGTGCTATGAAACAGATCAAACAACCATGTTTTGTTATGGATAGTTCTCTCGTGATCAACGGACTCTGCAAACAATGAGAAGGAGCATATTTTCCATGAGCTCTCATCAAAGATGTATTTGAGAATATGTGAGGTGAGAATATATGCAGATTTGCTGTATCAAATAGTGATACAAATTGTCTCTGGAGTGCGATTATCGGGTACCACGATGGAGAGCGAGAACACTATTTCGAATCATCACTTACAGGAAATATTGCAGATAATCCACGATGAGAACATGGGTATAATTGGGACACGATATTTATACCGAAATGACAACCTCATGGGAAATCACGAACTTTTGCAGAAATGGATTTTGAAGAAAAACAAAGCTATGCGCTCACTCCCGATCTCTACAGACAATTTCGAGATTTTTTAGAGAAACAATAGCAAATCATGAATGAATCTCAATACGAAACATCCAATAAAAACCTATATGAATATCAAAATCCAAAGAATCAGTGAAAAAACTCCACAACTCTCTCAATTTCAAGCAGAGCAATTTGCTATTGCTGACAAGGAACATTGGGGAGATCTGATTCCAGATTTCACAAAATACTATGATACTTTTGTTGTCTATGATGAATCTAATAACATCATAGGTGATGCAGAATGTATACGTGATGGTGGCTGCCTCTGTATCGATAGTATTCAAGTAGATAGTGATCACCAATGAAAAAGAATCGGCACAAAACTTCTTCAAGAGATTGAGAAATTTGCACGAGAAAATCACTGTCATAAGATCTGGCTTGAGACAGTTGAGTGATGGTGAGCAGTTGAGTTCTACAGACAGAATGGGTTCGAACAAGTCGCAACACTCAAGTCTCATTATTCACAAAAGGATTGTTACATCTTCTCAAAATTTCTCTAGACTGAAATTAGAGTGATTCATCAGATTTATGTCATCCTCGTGAAGACGGGAATCTTTGTGATAACTAGTGGTAGATCTCCGCCTCCGCGAGGATGACACTAGTAGAAGGTGATAGATTTATGATAAACTAAAACCCTCATGAAATTCATGAGGGTTTTAGTTCTATATTCAATTACTTTGCTTCATAATTCACCATCCACTGGATACCATATTTATCGGTCATCGATCCATAGTAGGCTCACCAGAACATATCAGCAAGTGGCATAGTGATAGTTCCACCTTCGGCGAGTGCTTTAAAGAGTCGATCTGTCTCCTCGCGAGTATCGGGATGAAGAGAAATATGAACATTATTTCCAGGATGAACAACAAACCCCATCGAAGCAGGAGCATCTGTCCCCATCAACATATGACCACCAAGAATCGGAAGTGCAATGTGCATGATGAGATTCCTATCCTCATCGCTCAATGTGGGCATACCCTCAGTAGGAGGTACTTCACCAAAACGATGAATACCTCAAACAAATTCCCCACCAAATATAGATTGGTAGAATCGAAATACTTCTTCTGTGTTATTTGAGAAGTTAAGATAGGTTGATGTATAGGACATAGATATAAGAAACAATACGTGTAAAATTGTACTCTTTTTTTCAAAAATGAAATATAAAAGAGCTCAGATGAGCTCTTTTATATTATAGTAACTTATTCACCAACATAGCTTGCCTCGACGGAATCGGTTGTGAGAACACTTGGGAGACCGAGTGCCTGAGCTTGACTCATAACAACGACTGAGAAGAGGAGCATGAAGAGAAGAGTCTGTCGGTGACACTTGCGAGAGTCCGCAATCTTCATCTTGAGAAAAGATCGAATAGAATTCATAGGTATGTAATAAAAGTACTCTTTCAGTCTAGTATACTTTTACACCGCTTGCAAGAAAAGAACTTGTCATTTCTGATATTTATGTTTTTTTATCTAAAAAACTACTTGCGAGAGTTTGTGCGACTGGGGGAATTATTCTTGTATCTATCATCCTCGCGGAGGCGGGGATCTACCACCATCAATCACGAGATTCCCACCTGCACGGGAATGACAAAATTTCATAATATTATTATCTGTCATTGATCTTTACAGGAATGACATAAAAGAGTTCTATCACTTCATTTCTCGTATCACCCGATTGATATCATCATAGCGGAATCATTTTCTCTGGAGTTTTGCAAGCTCCTTTTCGGATGAGGGAATACCATCTCGCTCGAATATCATCTTCAAAGTCTCTCGATCATCGATATTCTGAATCAGACTCTCAATCGTATCTTGTGCTTCGCGATATTTTGAGAGGAGATTCATACGAATAAGCGAAATTCCTTCTCATTTGAGAAGTGATCGATCAATCATAGCTTGAATTCTCATATCTCTTTGTGGATTTGCACTCGAGTTTTCAGAGAGGATTTCCTGAGATATAGTCCGTGTCATATCCCGTTGAAATCATCGCCTGATGAGTCGAGTCTCTATTTGCTTCATCCCAAGTCCAAATCCAATGCCAGCATCCATATTTGTGCGAATAATATAGGGTTCATCAATATATTCTCGAACCAGATCGAGAACTTCACTCACCATGGATGAATCATCAGATCGATCTCGGAGCTTACGTTCAAGTCGTGATAAGCTCGGCATATATTTCCCAATATACCAGATAGCGTAATTATGGAGTTTTTGTTTGGATTGCATATACTGTAGAAAAAATTATGGGGAACTCTACGACAACTTTTCTGATAATCACTCTTGTTGCTCTCATTATAGGATGAGGACTCGTGGTGAGTATATATATTCCCCACAAAAAAAAGAAACTCTTTCAAAAAATTGCTCACCGAACAATCAAAGAGCTATCCAGTCTTGAATCGAGGGAAAGTTCGCACTTTGAATATTTTCTCGCACTCGATGTACTTGTCGATAAAATGGTGCGACAAAGCGGATATAGTGAGAGCTTTGGTGCGAATCTCAAGAAGAATCCACCGATACTTGAATGATATATCAACGAAGTTTGGAAATTTCACAAGATTCGCAACAGTCTTGCACACGGAGGACAACTACAAGTATCTGTCAGAGAACAGGCAGCCAATTATGAACGTCTTATTAGAAACATATGCAACGAATATACCTCATAATCCTAAGTATTGTACTCAGTTCGAGTATTGTCCTTCTCGATCTTTGGAGCAAATCATGGGCAACAAGTCATCTCATCGATAGAGAAATTCCATTTCTTGGATCGTTTATCACACTCAATCTCCATCATAACAGCGGTATAGCTTTTTCACTCCCAATTCTCGGATCACCACTTCTCATCATCACAACTCTTTTATTGATCGGAGTATTTGCTCGATGAGTATATCTATTCTGGAAGTATTTTTCATTTAAAAAAGAACAATTTATTGAGATCATAGCACTCAGTATGATACTCGGTGGAGGCCTCGGAAATGGATACGAACGATTCGTCCAGTGATATGTTATCGACTTTATTGATATTTCTTATTTTGCCATATGCAATATTGCGGATATATTTATATCATCTGGAGCGATTCTCTATATTATCCTCTCATTTCTCACTCATGACCGAGACTAGCAACGATATAGCACTTGAGATCAAGCTTGCGCCACCTCACTATGAATTTTTTACCTTTATAGGTGGCATTCTTGGAGCGCTCGTGAGCGGGGTGATCGGAGCAATTCTTGCTTTTGTTGTATTTGGAGTGTTCATTTCCAAGATAGGAGTTGAGAATGGTGCAGGGATTCTCACCTACTTTATACCACTCTTCGGATTTCTGATTGTCTGTGTTACCCTCTCGATCAATCGCCTTATCGCACGAGGATTTCTCGGACTCACTCATGTTGGAGGTGGTGAGAGTGGTGTAAAATACATTATGCTTTCTGGCATGTTTGTCACCATAGCAACTATCCCCTACTATCTTGCTCTTTCATTCGTTGAGACGATCCCTGTGACACTCATCTTTGCTCTCCATGTACTCCTCCAAGTATTCGTCACGGAGCTTGTAACAGGTATTCTTGGGAATTATCGATATGTCCTCCTTATTGTCGGATCAAGCATCATCGGGCTGATGATATCTGCGGGTGTACTTCTCATCGTCTATAATATAACGAGCGAAACAGATGGCAACAAAGAACTCTACTCACTCATTGGAGCAATCGTTGTAGCTATTATGGGAACATATACCGGCAAATATTTTCTAGAATATATATATTCACTCCTCTATCAAATGACCGGTACCGATCCTCTCTCACGAGTCGTTGATGATCTGGTAGAAGAGGAACAAAGGCAAGTTCGAGAGAGCCAAGCACGACTTACTAGATTCTCATCCTAATCCTTATGCATACAATCGTACGAGAAATTATCGAGAAATATCTCGAGACCAAGACACTTCCAGCTCTTGAGAGTATCAAGGGTTTTCAGAAAGAACTCACTTGGCCAACAGAAAGTAGCATGATATTTGTTACACTCTACCATGGCGGAGATATTATTGCCAGTGCAGGTACGATACAACCACGACACCAAGATCCGAGAGAAGAACTCCTCGAATCAACACTCTCAGCCATGCGAGATGATCGACTTATGAATGCAATATCCGAAATCAATGATCTCAAAACAACACAAATTCGTGTGGATGTTATTCCTCTCTCCAAAAGACAAGTCGTCGCACGAATCACTGATATTAACCCAAAAATTCATGGAGCGATGATACTCTCACAAAATTATCTCAAAGCAGCCATTCTTCTTCCAAATATCACAAATATAGCTACAACAAGTGACGAAGTGTTCTTTCTCCTCACCAAAAAAGCTGGACTCGACCCGGAGAAAATTACAACCGCTGACTATGTACTCTACAAAATCGAGAGTGAAAAACATTCCGATTTTTAAGAATATACCCTGCAAACTATGCGACTTGAACTCTTTGAAATTTCTGGAATTCCTATTGGGATCAACTTCTATGGCCTCATGTACGCCCTTGCGTTCAGTTTTGGCTATTATTTTCTCTCAAGGCAAAATCTCTGGAACCCACGAGGACTTGAGAGATCAGTAATATGCCTTATTCTTGGGGTCATACTTGGTGGGCGCATCGGATATATTCTCATCTATAATCTTGCCTACTATCTTGAACATCCGCTCAAAATATTTGCCATATACGAAGGGGGAATGAGCTTTCACGGTTGACTTATTGGAGTGATAATTGCAACCTTTCTCATTGCTCGCTGACTTCCACAGTCTGATTGGATCAATTATGCAAGGTCATTTCGAGAGAGATTCCTCATACTTATTGACCATCTTGCCTTGATAGCACCATTCGGAATTGCTCTTGGAAGATTCGGGAATTATATGAATCATGAGCTTCTCGGAGCAAGTGGCTATACCTGACCATTTGCGGTAGTGATCAATAACATTTCCTATTTTCCATCACCACTCCTCGAGATGTTACTTGAAGGAATCCTTCTTGGAACCATTATTCTCTGTATATCGATTTTCAAAAAACAAAGAAGAGCATGAACTCTTGCTCTCACATTCGCTATCGGATATAGTATCGCTCGTTTTATCTCAGAATTCTTTCGTGAGCCAGATGCACAAATCGGATATCTCCTTGGATGAATGAGTATGGGACAAATTCTCTCCATCTTGATGTGTATACTTGGATCTTTATTTCTTCTTTCCTTGATGTATGTACCAAATCGAAAAAAATAATGCACCTCTCACAAAAATACTAACATTTTCAGCAATTATTGTCACCATATTAGCTATGGCTGATATATCTGGTTATAGCAATCTTGGACTCTGGCAATATAGCTGACTCCATATGGGGAATCTTATCGATACTATCGTTCAGGGGCTCTTTATGCCACTTCGACATGCGGGTGTACTTCACCTACTAGGCAATCTCCTATTTCTCTGGTATTTCGGTGGACCAATCGAGCGATACATCGGTACCTATGGTTATTTTATAGGATATATTCTCACGCTCATTGTGACACTCATTGGACTCTCACTGTTTGCACAATGACCAACTGCTGGAATGAGTGGATTCTGACTTGCACTCCTCACTTTTCTCGCCATGCATCTGACGAAAATACATTCATCCGAAGCAAAAGGAGCATGGGTATTTGTCGTACTCAATATCGCTATGGGACTCTTTGGTGGAATATCACTGACAGCACATCTCTTCGGTGCGATTGGCTGAGTGATATGGTATCTCGGTTGGAAATTACTCTGATCACCACATACCAGTGAGAATCTTAATCTACCTGGACTTTCGACAAGATAGGATGAATCTTTTGGTTTACTCTGAATAACAAAATACAAACCCCCTTATCGGGGGTTATTTTATCTGTCATCCTGAACTTGATTCAACATCTTGATTCCTACTCAACCGATTTCACCTCAACTTCCAATGTAAGAGACTTTCCGGCAAGGGGATGCTGTCTCGGATGTGAGAGGACTACAAATTCATCATCAAGAATCTGTTTGATAGTATACTCTTGATTGTTCCAAGTCGTAGTGGCTCAAGTTGCAATTTTGTCTGGATCAAACCATTCTTCCATACCGGAAGCATCAGATCGAGTGATCTGTGATCTTCGGACGATATCTTCTTGTTCGGCAGTTCCATATGCTACGGATGGATCGAGAAGTACCGATTTTTTGTCTCAGGATTTCATACCAAATAACTGTCGATCAAGCTCCGGGAGTTTGTTGTAAGATCCGAGTTGTTCCTCTTTTCCGATATGTATCTGTATTCAGAGTTTTTCTTGAACAATAACACCGGAAGAATAGAGACGATAATCGATCATTGCTACGGATCCTGAAGCAATCGCAATAAGGGGTTTTGATACTCTATCATCTTTCTGCGACGAGAGAGTCGTTTTCTCCGATGAATTACCACCTGAAAGCGAACAAGAGGCAAGGGCGAGGGCGATGATTGTGAGAAGGGTGGTTGTTTTGATATGCATAGTGCAAGATTAATAATGAGTATTTCATGATACGGTACTTTTAACAAAAGATCAATCATCGTTGTAACATGTCAGTGTTGTATTTATAACAGCATAGGAGCCTACTGCTACAGTATAAGTACCGGTCGTTGCTACATTATTCTGATAACCTGAGAGATTACAATACTTGGTATAATTTGACTGCCACTGTATGTTTGGACTGATGACCGCAAGGTAAAGATTGTTTATTTGCAAAAGGTTGATTACGGGTTCTGGTGGAGGTAAAGTAAGCTCCGCTGTAGACATAGTATCTCAGAGTCCATAGCAAGTTATCATATATGTTCTACTACCTGTGGTAGGCATCTCACCATAATCTTTATCGGAATATACCCCATCTTTTATACGAGACCATGACGCATTTCTTTCCTTATCTAAATCAATCTCCTGTGTGTCATTATCCACAAAATAATAAGCTCCTCCACCAGGACCAGGTTCATTACTACTTATTTTCCCAAAATTCTTCAATTGACATTTTTGTGCATTCGTGACAGACCAAGAAAGTGTAGCGGGAACCATCTGAACGCCATTAGTAGTGAAGTGTCTATAATCGGTCCTATCTGCACTCAAGAGAATAGTTGGTCTCTGTGGGTCAAGAACTTGTACAGCGATAGATTTTGATGTTGATCACTCTCAATTGATACATGTAAGCGTATAGGTTTGAGAGCTTGTGAGATTTGTGAGTGTTTGTGATTGATTATTTCCAGTAGTCTTTGACTCCGACCAATCATTACTTGCCGTACAAGACGTAGCATTCGTTGTCGACCATCTCAGGATAGCTGATCAATTGTATACTACAGTATTGTCGCTCGCACTGAAAGAAACAATCGGTAGATTCTTTGTTGCGACAACCACGGATGTTGAATCGACTTGACTTTTTGTATTCTTATTGATACAACGAATCACAAAGGGTCCAATATTACCGGATGCGGATCAAACACTTATGGCAACACCACTTGGTACCAAATATCATCCGGATGTGTTCGTCGCATCTAATCCAGGCGATCATTGAATAAAGGAACAAGACTCGAGGTTCTCACCGATAGACCAATACAAACTGAAGGAAGATTGCTTATCAATAATTGGTGAGCTTGGTTGTAAAAGAATTTCATCTGGATTCGGCTGTGTCGAGGACGAAGTTCCGTTCTGTGTCGAGGACGAAGTTCCGTTCTGTGTC
>ERZ724524.1010-NODE-1010-length-18614-cov-7.980764_pt1 | contig 18614 bp, 20 predicted proteins | sample MGYA00376057_ERZ724524 | MGnify/ENA primary metagenome ERZ724524 (study PRJEB28724, sample SAMN07190888) | wastewater metagenome | isolation source: influent of sewage treatment plant in Hong Hong | place: USA: Christiansburg, Virginia | collected 2016-03-01 ...
CCCTGCGCATCCAATCTACAGACTGCTTATTTGAGTCCTTCTTTTGCCTTCTGAGCTACTACAGCATCATCTACCGCTTTCAGAAGTTCATTGATAAGTGCCGGGTCGACTTTAGTTTTAAGCCAATCTATGACTGCTGGCTGCATGACCTTCTTGAATTGTTGCATCTCGGCATCGGTTGGAGAGTAAACCTGCATCCCTGCATCGATAAGAGTCTGGAGACCTTGGGCATTCTGGAGTGTGATAAAGCCACGACCTACTGCAGCAACTGTCTGTGCGGTGTCCATAACTATGTATTGTAGATCTGGCGGCAAGCTCTGAAAGAATTTCTCATTAATAATAAACCAGTCAACTCCATAGCTGTGGCCATCGAGTGTGATGTATTTCTGCACTTCATAGAGCTTTGCCATGATGATCGAAGCGATTGGGTTCTCCTGTCCATCCACAACATGGGTCTGGAGAGCCGTATAGGTCTCGGTCCATGCTATCGGCGTAGGATTTGCGCCAGCGGCCTTAAGCATGTTGACATAAACCGGAGTCTCCATAACGCGGATCTTCAGCCCTTTTAGATCATTTGGATTCTTGATAGGACGAACACTATTTGTAAAATGCCTAAAACCTACCTCACCAAAAGCCAAGCAGCGCATGCCAGTCTGCTTGAGGAACATGGCTCGAAGTTTGTCACCGAAGGGTCCATCCATAACATCCCAGGCTACCTTGCTTGTCGGGAAAAGATAGGGAATATCGGTGATTGCAGCGGGAGGGAAAAAATCCGCTACGGGCCCAGAAGCAAGACCAGCTTCTATGGTGCCAGCCTTGATTCCCTCGATGTATTCACGCTCAGCTCCAAGAGCGCCTCCTCCGTAGATTTTTACATTGATACGTCCACCGCTCCTAGAGTTTACCATGCTTGCGAATGCGATAGCCTGTGCTTGCTTTCTGGAGACCGCAGGATCGGTTGGGTCTGCATGTGCGAGTTTTAGCTCGTACACCTTGCCCTGTCCAAAAGCTCCTGATAGCGCAATGCATATCAGGAGAACCATCAATCCCAATTTTTTCATAGGAATACCTCCTTCCTTTTATGATGAAGCCACGCTTCATTCTTCCAAATATCTAGCTAGGCCAGGCTACTGTATATATGTGCTTTCCTCCATTTAGCGGTCCTTTGAGAAGGAGTTCGACTTCCCTCTCATCTCTCTGTGTCATAAGCTTGATGTCCGGTAGCTTGCCAACAGGGAAACGCTCCATGATGTCATTGTGGAGCTTGACCATATAATTCAAGACATTTTCGATGGCTTTCTTTGCTTTGCTCGGATCGGCGAGTTTTGCCTTTCCCAGAACGCCTTCCGGAAACGTAACACATTCGATGCCTGTTCCGCCTATTATGCAGTGGCCAGGTATGGGATTACCGTATATATCTCCTCCTCTATCGACATGACCAGGGGGAAGAAAACCTTTCAATGCTGTATTCTCGGCATGTTCTGGTTGGCAAAGCTCTGGAAACAAAGCCATCGAAATCGATGTTTCCGCCTCATCGGCATGTTGGAATGGCGTCTCGAAAGGCCCACCGTGCTCTTTATCTTTCAGATCCGTCCCCATGATTCTCGGGAGATCAAGAAAAATCACAATTGCGGGAACCTGATATTTCTTTCCCCATTCTTGAATTGCCGATGGAAGCGCATATTCTTGACCATGCATGCTGATGAATATCTGTTTGCGGAATCCAGCGTTCCAGAATCCAGATATCATTGCGCGAATATGAGCTGTAAATACATCGTCAGAAAGGGGTACGGTTCCTGGCTGTCCAATATGATGAAAAGGATGAGAACCATACCACATAGGCATGGCTACCGTACAACCAACTTTCCTGGCTACCAGCTCCGCTATCCTGGTTACAATAAAGGTGTCCTCGCCGTACGGTCCCGCATTTCCATGATTTTCAGTCGACCCTATGGGGATGAGGATTAGATCGTTTGTTTTCAATCTTTCCTCCACATCGTATTTCGTCATAGTCTGAAAATAGATTTTTGAAGGCTTGTCCATCTGGCCTTCTTGAGGGAATTCCCACTCTGACATCTTGTGTTCTCCTTTCATTTCCTAACTATTCGGAATCCTGTGACTCTTTAGCTGTGGTGCATAGACCCAGATAAACTTGAGTTTCGTCGTCCCTGTATTCACAATCTTATGCAGGGCTCCGGGCGGGTTGTACACACATATTCCTGGTTTTAATTCTATTTCCTGATCTTGGGTTATGAATTTACCTTCGCCTTCCAGAAAAAACATAACCTCTTCCTCAGTCTCATGCATATGTTCAGGAACCATCGAGCCGGGCTCAGTCTCGTTTACACCTAAAGCCAAATTTTGTGCCCCCACGGTCTTCTCTGAAATTAGGATCCAAGAAGATCTTGGAGGGGTCTTTCTTTCTGGCTCCACCTTATTGATGTCCACCACTTTCAATCCACTCATTCTCTCCTCCATACTAAAAGGTTCTTAGCCAATAAAAATGCCGCCATTTACATCCAGAGATATACCTGTAACCCAATCAGAACGCCTGGATGCCAGGAATACCACTGCATCGCCAATATCTTCTGGCAATCCATCTTTGGGAACGGCTCTCCCCGCATTCCATGTATCGAATACTTCTCTTGGATATTGCTTTGTCTGATCTGTTAATATAGGACCAGGACAGATAGCGTTGACGTAGATATTCGATGGTCCGAGTTCTTTTGCAAGCAATTTAGTAAGCCCAATTACCCCTCCCTTGGAAGCAGCATAGTTGACGCCGACGCCTGGCCTTCCTGTCCTGCCTCCAAGCGAAGCAATATTGACAATCTTTCCGAACTTTTGCTTCTTCATGATGGGAGCGACAGCCTTGCAGCATATAAAAGTTCCCGTTAGGTTTACCTTGATAACCGCATCCCAGATTTCCAGCGTAGTCTCTTCCAAAGGCTTATGCCGAGAAATGCCAGCATTATTGACAAGGACATCGATGCGGCCAAATCTATTCACAGTCTTGACTACTCCAGCCTGAACACCGGCTTCATCAGTGATGTCCACTTTTAGGGGGAGCACCCTCTGTCCGCTCGGATCCAGCTCAAAAGCCAATTTCTCTACAGATTCAAAGTCGATGTCCCATAAGGCCAGACTTGCGCCTTCAGCAAACATCTTCTTTGCTATGCCCATGCCGAGACCATTGCCCGAACCTGTAACAACTGCAACCTTTTTTTCAAGTTCCATATTCTCTAGCCTCTTTGCTTATCTGCATCTTTCTCAATTTTGCTCCGGAAATAAAATGACCTTTACTTCTTTGGTATTGCCTGAAGCAAGTTCCTCGAACACCTTAGGCCCTTCAGAAAGGGTATGTCGCGAAGTGATCATCTGAGCCACATTCAGTTTGCCATCCGCAATCATCTGCAAGCCTTCTCTCATTTCGGTCGTGTACATATAACTGGCTTGCAGTTTCAGCTCTTTGGAGACCGCATGTTTATATTCAATTTCCAGCGTGGGCGAGGCCATGCCGACCATGAGGATGCTTCCCGCATTTCTTGCTATTTCGATGGCCATATTGACGGTCGAAGGAACTCCTGCGGCATCAAAGACAACATCGATCCCTACATTGTTTGTCATCTGCCGAATGATAGCTGGTGCATCCTCATTAGAGACTATTGCGTCGGTTGCACCACATTTGCGAGCAAGCTCTAGCCGATTTCGAAGAAGGTCGATTGCAATGATTTTTGCGGCTCCAAAGCTCTTCATGCACATAATAGCCATTAAACCAATAGGCCCCACTCCTAGTACCGCTACTGTTCTATTTAGTATTTCATTGGCTACATGTTTGGTCGCTCGAAGCGATATCGACAAAGGCTCGACAAGAGCAGCTTCGTCGAATGAGACATTATCTGGCAAAGGCATTATTTTCCCCGCAGGAGCGACGACATATTCCGACATTGCGCCGTTATAGCTTCCGGCTTTCATTGTCGTACCGATGATATATCGGTAATCGCACACGTTTGTCCTGCCTTCTTTGCAATCTTGGCACTTTCCACAATAGAGGTTCGTGACAACACCGACACGATCTCCAACTTTAAGGTTAGTTACTCCTTCTCCTAGTTGAGCTATCTCACCAGAAAACTCATGTCCCATTATGAGCCCCGGTGCCCTCATAGAGGAAACAGCCTTATAGCCTGCAAGATCCGAGCCGCAAATAGAGACAGCTCTGACATGTACCAGAACTTCACCTGCTCTTGGCTTTGGCGTCGGAACATCTTGATATCGAATATCGCGAGGTCCGTAATATACCAATGCCTTCATAAAATGCCTCCTTACGAGAATCAAGAAAGGCTACGATATGGCTCAATATGGTTAGCCTTAAATACGCCTAGCCCTTCCCTTATCTCCTTAGCAAAGTCCTTAAATACAGATGCCTCGATTGAAATAATTTCTTTATAGGCAATGTTCTTGAGCGTGTTTATAAAAGGAGCATAATCAAAGCCATCATTCAGTCGCGGTACAATCCTGGTCGGAAATGGCGAAAGAGGATTATCGATATGCACATGCTTGATATAGAGCTCATAATCTTCGATAACAGTGAGAGGCCAACCCTCTTCTACCATCCAGCGATAGTCTAAAAGAGTCTTGAGATTGTGCATTTTATATTTCTTTATAAATTCCACTGCATCAGAAAGCGAATTCACAATATTCGATAGACTCTTAGCCAGCGGCTCTATTAGAACCGTGATATTCCGCTTTGCTGTTATTTCGAGAAGACTTATGAAAAAGTCATCGAATTTGCTGGTAGCGGATGCAATATCTCCCTCTGATGGAAGGCTTCGGGCTTTACCGTTTCCGAAAACAATATAGCGCGCTCCCATTTCAGCCGTTCGATCGGAGATCTCTTCTAGAAAATCTCGATAATAAGCTAAATCAAAGGAAGGTGATGAAATGCGGCAATCTAAAGGAATAGGATTATCGAATACTTCAGCAGTTATTCCACAATTTTTCAGCGTTTTCTTGGCTTTTTTGAATTCCTCTTCGCTCAGGGCCATTATCTCTTTTACTTGCAACTCGGCACAATCAAAGCCAGCTGCTGCAATCAAGTCCAAATCTTTGATATACCCAAAACAACCAAGTCGCATTTTCATCATCTTTTCCTTTTAAACGCCCCTTCCATCCTTTTTAGGCATCAATTCATCGATCTCAGCAAAAAGCCAATTCCTGCTTTTCGTAACAGCTCATTTAGGCTATCTATTACCTCTTCTGGCATCTCGATACCGCTTTCCTTTGATTCCTGTTCTTTTCTTAGTTCGATTTCTCCTGGCAGAAGGATTTCTTTGAAGCCCTCGCGAAGTTTGCAAGATTTCAAGACTTCGCCATATTCTCCGACTAGATTCTTAAATTGATCCACAGGCATAAAGCGCGAAATATCGATGGCAATGAAGCAAGCCCCAACACCAGTTTGGCCTTCCAATTCATGGAAGCTCTTCAAATTGCGCCCATAGGATGAGCCCGACAATATACCAGCAAAAATATCCACAATGATTGCCAACCCAGACCCTTTCGGGCCCCCCACGGGTAGAAGACATCCTTTGAGAGCTTTTTGTGGATCGCTTGTTGGCTTACCATTGCTATCTAGAGCCCAATCTAAAGGTATTTCCTCATTCTTGAGGGCAGCCATCCTGATCTTTCCCCTAGCCACAACCGAGGACGACATATCTAGGATAATAGGCATTCCAGAAGAAGAAGGCACCGCAAACGCAATCGGATTTGATCCAAGAAAAGGTTCGGCTCCTCCATACGGCGCCATCGAAGGATTCCCATTTGTCATCATGATGGCTGCCATATCCTGCATAGCAGTCTTATGGACATAGTAACCGAGCGAACCCACATTATTGGTATTTCTTATGAGCGCCATACCAAGACCATAAAGCCTTGCTTTTTCGATAGCAGCATTCATAGCCTTGTAGCCAGCAACCTGGCCAAGCCCATCTCCGCCATCCAATATCAAAGTCGCCATATTGTCGGAAACGACAGTAACTCTGGAAGGAAGACTGAGCATCTTTGCTTCGCACCGTTTTGCTATCATTCTAAGTAGATTTGTACCGTGTGTGCTTACTCCTCTCAGATCATTGACAACCATTATTTCAGAGGCTATTTGCGCGTTCTCTTCGTTCTCTCCGACATGCCTTAGAATTTCGGACGCTGCATTCTGTAGATCCCGATAGCAGATTTTCATAGCCTTACTCTTCCTCTTTCATACCGAGTGCGATACAGACATCTTCAAGCTTATTTAGTTCCATGCTTGATATACCGCTTCGAAGCTGCTCTGCCTTCTTCTCTTCATTCGCCACCCTATCGAGCGATTTCTGAAGGACATCTGCCAAGTCTCGATATCGAACTACCACCATACCATCATCATCGCCAAGGATTAGGTCGCCAGGATAAATAGTCGTTCCGCCAAAATTGAGTGGATAATTGATTGTTCCCAGGCCGTTTTTGGTCGTCCCTCTAATACACACTCCGCGGCAGAAAACTGGAAATTTCATATCTATAAGCTCTTCTGCATCGCGAACGCAGCCATCTATAGCAAGGCCTCCAAGCTTTGCAGTCATTGCAGCTGTCCCCATCAGCGAACCAAAATATCCATAAAAATATCCATCTCCCATGCTTGCAACTAACACATCGCCAGCTTTTGCTGCTTGTAATGCCTTATGTAGCATAAGATTATCTCCCGGAGCACACTGAACCGTAAAAGCAGGACCGCAGATTTTCATCCCTTTTGCAAGCGGTTTTATACCACAATCTATAAAGCCTTTTCTTCCAGAAGCCTCATAGACCGTTGCAACTGCAAGTTTTCTAAATGATTCAATGAAATGTTCGTCTGGTCTTTCGGCAATTTTTAGAACATGAACCATGTTGCCCTCCTTCTTAGAGCAGACTTTTGAGACGTTCCTGACTATTTCTTAAGTGCTCTCTCATCGCCTTTTCAGCAGCATTGGGATTGCCTGCAATTATCGTCTTCAAAATCATCTTATGTTCAGCATTCATTCTCTCTGTTTTGTCGAGATCGAATTGATAGATGAAAAATAGGCGTATGCGTATTATGTGATTTTGGATGTTTTTATAGAAATCCAGAAGTCGAGAATTTCCGATAGTCTCAAAAATCGCGGTATGAATTTCAAATCCAGAAACCACAGAACCTTTGATATTTTTCTTTTCGGCTAGCTCGAATGATTCATGATTTTTGAGCATCTCCTCGAAGGCCGATTTGTCTCCTCGCTCAGCAACAATGCGAGCTGCTGCGCATTCTAGTATTTCACGAATTTCGAAAATTTCATGAATATAATCCAATCCTATGCTGGAAACGAGGCATCCTATACTCGGTATGATCTTAACAAATCCATCCTTTTCCAGTTCCTTAAAGGCCTCGCGCACTGGGGTCTTGCTTATTCCAAGCTCGCTGCATATCAATTGCTCAGTCAGGGTATCCAATGGCTTATATTCATTATTGATTATACGTTGCTTAAGTATTTCATAAGCCATATCTTTTTTATTCGTTGCATCGATTTTTTCTTTGTGTATCATTTGCACGATGTCTCCCCCTTTCTAGAAGTATGCCAGCGATATATCGGTAATATAACTTTAGGATAAGGTTGGTTTTTCGTTCTGTCAATATATAATTTGCAGAAAATTTAATAATCAGATGTGATTAGCTTTTCTAATAAAATCCAATAAAAGCAGTGTGCCTAATTTGCGATTTCTTTCAAAAAATCCCAGCAAGCTCCACTCCTAGCTCCTCTCCAATCTGCCTAAGCTGTGAAGCCACTTTTTCACTGATCTGAACACCGAGACGGGCGCTTTCTACCTCTGCTTCATGCTCCTTAAGCCCCGCATAGTAGACTCGCTGGCAGCCTTCGGCAGGCTCCGCTTTTTCGAGCTCGTTGAGTAAGCGATCCATATCAAATTTGATAGCCTCGGGATCTCGGAAGAGATCGAGGCGCAATGCCCCAAAGAAATGACAAACCCGCGCCGAGGTGGCCTGACTATCAATTACAGCTTGGCCAAAAACACCGCCACTCAGTATCGCGGTCAGGATGTCTACTACCTCTGCTAGCCCATAACCCTTGTACCCGCTCAACAGCTCACCTTCTCCTCCAAGGGGCAGAAGCCCTCCTCCTCGCTGATAGAGCATATCTTCTAGAAGACGATGCGCATCCGAAGTGCCTTTTCCTCTCGTATCTACGGCCCAGCCACTTGGTAAAGGCTTATTCTCTCTATCGTAGACTTCGATTTTTCCTCTTGTAACAACTGTCGTTGCCATGTCGAGCGTGAACATTCGCCCATCGTGAGCAGGTATAGAAAACGCGATGGGGTTTGTGCCAAACATAGCCTTGCGACCAAATGTAGGTACACCGAGCGCTGCTGTATTGGTCATGCCAATACCGATCATGTCCTTACGAGCAGCCATCTCGCTGTAGAAGCCTGCAATTCCAAAGTGATTGGAATTGCGCACCGAAGAAAAGGCTGCTCCAGAGACAATTGCTTTTTCGATGGTCCTAGCCATTGTCCTCTTACTTAGAGAAAGACCCATAGCCCCGTTTGCGTCAAGGACAAGTGAAATTGGTGTTTCACGTAACAGTGTGGGCTGAATAGCCCCTTTCATAATGCCCTTTTGCAAGCCATTCTTATATCTCCATAGGCGCCCTACTCCGTGGCTTTCAATACCGCGAGCATCGGCAGCGACTAAAATCTCGGCTGAATCTTGAGCCTCATCCTGTGGCATTCCAAGCTTAATAAACACATCTGTACAAAACCGTTCGAGTCTGCCTCGATTTATCCTTATCTTCTGGCTCATTCAGCGCCTCCTCTCTCAAGCTGCTCTATTCTTCATTTTCTTCTTCATCGAATGAGATAGAACTCAATCTCAGTATACTGTAATGCGATCCTAATGGAGGAATGTTCAGCTGGCAATCCATGCAGTTTGTAGACTCGATACATACAAACTGGTTCCATGTGCCCAGTATCTCTGGATTTGCCGCACTTGCATATTCACCTGGATTCCAGAGCACTGTTGAATCCATATTTTCTTGTTCAATGCATATTCTTTGATGATCAACAAGATCCACGAGTTCTAATCGCTGCGGAGCATGCATGAAAGCATGGACCATTTCGCCTTCAAAATAGGCTGGACCATTCTGCTTTTTCCGGATCTCTCCTTTTGTCCTGTCGATATAATCTATGCTATCCAATCCCTTGACCTGACATTTTTGAGGGTTTTCTACCTTAAAATATGTATGAAATCCATCTTCACAAACGATGGGTCGATTTTCGAGATTCTGGATGACAAGCGCTATTTCAAGTTTTTCGCCAACAATGATTGTAATTGTCAATCTAAAATGATAAGGCCATGAATCCGGTAGCGGCTCTTGGCTTTCTGTATTAAGCACAATCTTTGTTCGGCCATCTGGAAGATCCTCTGCCGATTCCAAATTCCAGAATCTTGTTCTGACAAAACCATGGAGAGGAAGATTATCCATCGTCCTGTGCTTACTGAACCAGGGAAAACAAATAGGAATCCCTCCACGGATTGGCGTTCCTTCGCTAAATTGGCTATAAGGGCTCAGCCATAATAGTTCCTTATTATCTCTAGGTTTGAAGCTTGCAATATGGGCTCCATACAAATAGACAGAACATTCCGCATATCTATTACAAATATGGAGAAGAGGTAAACTTCCTTTTCCTTGTATAAACTCTATGGTTTCTGGTAATGCACAGTTTTGATAATCCTTTAGATCCCTCATTTTTTATCTTGACAACCTCTTGAATAATGATATCATCTATCTTAGATATTAGCAAGGTTCAAGGAGGCTTGAAATGAAAAAGAAATCTACGGTATTAGTTGTCTTCTTCCTTATCGCCGCTATTTTCCTCGTCTCAGCCCAGACGGAGAAAAAATATGTTCTTAAATTTGGGCATGTATTGACGACACAGGATCCTTACCACGAGGCATTCTTGAAGATGGCTGAAGCAGTATCAACGAGGACGAATGGCAATCTAAAGGTCGATGTCTATCCAAGTGCTCAACTGGGAGTAGAGGAGGATATCCTCGAACAGATCCGACAGGGAGCGAATATAGGATGGAATACCGATGCAGCCAGACTCGGCATGTATGTCCCTGCAATTGCAGTTATCAATGCTCCATACTTTGTCGACAGTCTCGAAGAAGTCAAGAAACTCAATACAATTCCTTCTGTAGCTGCATGGAAAGCCGAACTCGAGCGTACTCAAGGAATTAAGATTCTCTCGTTCATGTGGGTCCAGGGTTTCCGTCAGATGATCACCAATAAACCAATCCGTAAACCGTCGGATCTTGCCGGATTGCGGATAAGAACTCCTCCTGCACCGATCTGGCAGGAATCCATTCGAGCTATTGGAGCTGTTCCGGTTGCGATGGCTTATGGCGAAATGTACTCGGCTTTGCAGACAAAGGCGATCGATGGCCTCGAATTATCCTTTACTGCTACCGCGAGCGGCAAATTCCAGGAAGTGGCGAAATATGCCTGCGAGACAAAGCACATCCTTCTCGTGAATTTCGAAGTTGTCTCGAGCAAATGGTTCAATTCATTGCCTGTTGAATATCAGAAAATCCTACAAGAAGAGTGCGATAAGGCAGGACTGGAGGTCTCCCGGCGCTATCTCGAAGAGATCGATCCGAAAAATGTCGAGGTGCTAAAAGCTGGCGGTATGACTGTCATCCCTGCAAGTGAAATAGACATGGCTGCCTTTAAGGCTGCAGGTGAAAAAGCCTATCAAAAACTCGACCTGCAAGCGGTGCGAGACCAAGTCTATAAGGAACTTGGCAAGACAAAATAATCTCGTCAAAGCAGCGCTGCCTGCCTACAAGGCAGCGCTGTCTCAAAGGCGCGCTGCATTTTCTTTTCATATTCAGATGCACATCAGGAGCTGTTCACATGAAAAAGGTTTATCAATTTATTGGAAAGGCTGAGGTCATAATTTCAGCGACATGCTTCACCATCTCGCTTTTGCTCATATTTTCTGGTGCTATCGCAAGGACCTTAAGACACCCTCTAAACTGGTCTCAAGATTTGTCGCTTTTTCTTTTCGCATGGGGCGTTTTTCTGAGCGCAGATGCAGCAATGAGAGCCGATAAGCTAGTAAATATCGATCTGCTCATAAACCGCTTATCAGAAAATATGCGAAAAATTTTTGCCACAGTTGTATATGTCGTAATTTTCATCTTCTTGATTTTTCTATCCTACAATGGCATCAAGCTGAGCATTTTTTCTCGTCGAAGAGTATTTCAAGGCATTCCAGGCTTTAGTTATTCTTGGGTCATGTTGAGCATTCCTGTTGGATCTGTGTTGCAGATGATCACTATCATTCTCAAGATAAAAAATCTCTATAAGAGGGAAGAGCACTGATATGTTAATCGTCGGAATCTTGCTATTGGTCTTTCTTGCAATCGGAATGCCTATCGCTTATGCAATCGGCATATCTGGCTTTGCTTTCTTTCTTCAGCACCCCGAGCTACCCATGACCATTATTGCCCAGTTGCCGATATCTCAGACGCAGAATTTTACATTGCTTGCGGTTCCGCTCTTCATTCTTGCCGGTAATCTAATGAATGCTTCCGGAATAACGAGCAGGCTTATAAAGTTGTCTTCGGTATTGACCGGACATATGCGAGGAGGTCTCGCTCAGGTCAATGTAATGCTGTCGACTCTCATGGGAGGCGTATCGGGCTCGGCCATAGCGGATGCGGCAATGGAAGCGCGCATTCTCTGCCCTGCAATGATAGAAAGAGGATATTCGCCCGGTTTTACGGCAAACTGCACGGCTTGGACAGGCCTTATTACCGCAACGATTCCGCCTGGCGTTGGTATTATCCTCTATGGTGTAACAGGAGAAGTCTCTATTGGAAGGCTTTTTGCCGCGGGAATATTTGTAGGGATCTTTCTCACTGTGGTATATATGTTCACCGTATGGGTCATTTCGAGACGTGAAGGTTACAAGGCTGAACGCGCTCGAGCTTCATTTCGAGAATGCATGCAGGCTATTGTGGAGAACATCTGGGCCCTGCTCTTCCCAATATTCCTTCTTGTAGGATTGAGAATCGGAATATTTACCCCATCGGAAGTAGGCTCTTTTGCTTGTGTCTATGCGATTCTGGTCGGGATATTCGCTTATAAGGAACTAACTCTAAAGAAGCTGGTGCAAACGCTTGCCGATAGTGTGCTGGATGTCGGAGGTATCATGTTTATCATTGCACTCAGTGGTATCTTTGGTTATGGAATTCCGTTCGAGAAAATCCCCGACCTTATTTCCAATGCAATTCTTGGTTTTTCAACTAATCGCTATGTCGTAATGTTCATAATACTATTTATTCTTGTAATTCTTGGAATGTTTATCGATGGATCAGTAGTCATTCTGCTCTTTACGCCAATATTTCTTCCTCTGGCCATAAAGGTGGGATGGGATCCAGTGCATTTCGGAATTCTCTTCTGCACGATGATAACGATGGGAAACATGACGCCGCCTGTGGGTTTGGCCATGAGCGCTGTGTGTACGGTGCTCAATGTACCCATTTCCGACTATATAAAAGATATGTGGCCATGGTTTTGGGCAACTGTACTTGCCGTATCGGTTTTAGTTTTCTTTCCTGGTTTAGTACTTGCATTACCAAGACTGCTTTTCTGAGAACGAGAGGATAACATGGAACTACAAGGAAAAATCGCTATAGTTACTGGTTCGGCAAGAGGAATCGGCTTTGAGATCGCCAAGACCCTTGCCCGTGAGGGAGCCTTCTCTGTAATTGTAGATCGAAGTGGTGCAGAAGCTGCAGCAATATCTCTGCAAGAAAAGCAATATGGCGCGATGGCTGTTTCGCTCGATATTACGGATATAGCTGCGGTGAACAATGCTGTAAAGACAATTATAAGCGCAAAAGGCCGAATCGATATTCTCGTCAACAATGCTGGTATAATTGCGCGAGGCAGTATCGTCGATCTAAGCCGAGAGCAATGGCTGCAAGTTATGGATGTTAATGTCAATGGAAACTTCTATTTCTGCAAGGCAATCATCCCTTATATGATTCAACAGCATTCGGGAAACATTGTGAATGTAACTTCAATTGCGGGGAAGATGGGCGACATCACAGCCGCTCCGGTCTACGGAACCTCCAAGGGAGCTATCAATGCTTTTACAAAATCGCTTGCTCGCCAGCTTGCAAAAAATGGCATACGGGTCAATGCTGTTGCTCCTCATGCTATCGAAACAAGCATGAGTGCAGAATGGACAATAGAAAAAAGGAAAGAAGTCATAGATGCAATTCCATTAAAGAGAATGGGCAAACCCGAAGAGGTCGCCGAGGCTGTTCTCTTCCTTGCTTCAGAGCGGTCTTCTTTTATAACAGGCGAAATCTTGAATGTGAATGGCGGGATGCTGATGGACTAAAAAGCTCCGAATCTAAACCGCTTGCCCGCTACCCTCTCCTTTTTGCGAGGAAAAGAATCGACCGCTTAGAATATTCTGCCTGTTTATGCGCAAATGCCGTTCGATAATCTTTACCGCTTCCGGAGAATGGGCTGCCAATGCATCGACCAGATCGATGTGATCTCTAAAAGTCTGAGAAACATTCGGTTCTATGCCGATATCGTATACATAACTCATATTGAGATGTATATTCAATTCTTTATAGAACTTACTCACAAACTGATTCCCAACCAGATTGCAGAGCTCTTTGTGAAATTGCCAATCGTGCTTGATGTATTTCCTAAGATCGATCGGATCTTCTGAGATAGCCATCTTCATTTCTTCTATTATTTTTCTTAGCACCTCGAGGCGGGGGTTCTCTATGGAGGCATATATGGCCTCTACACTATATATCTCGAGCATCTCTCGGGCAGCGATCGCGTCCAATATCGTTTCTCTTGTTGGTGTTCTGAGAAGGCACATGGAACGAGGCTTTATTTCCACAATGCCATCTGTTTCGAGCCTCTTGAGCGCCTCCCTAACTGGCATCATACTGATATTCAGCTCTTCGGCCAGACGTCTAGTATTGATCGTTTCGCCATATTTCAGTTTTCCATTGCTGATCGAATTGCACAGATAAAGATAGACTTGCTCCGCCAGGCTTCTCTTTTCGATGATGATATTGTCGGATTCTTCCATTTTCGATTCCTTTCCCAGTGATATTTCTCTACTAAATCAGAATACACCCATTCTCCTTTGAAATCAATAATATCAGAAGCTGATATCTATTATCTTTTTAATTTCGATTTATTGCTCTGGGCGGTGCGTCTTGCAGGCTATCGATCCGGCTGTGCGACCGATCTGGCTATGCGATCTGCTTTAAAGTACTGTTATTCCTTATAATCTCTTGATTAGATTTTAAAAAGAGAATATACATCTTTCATAATCTATGAAATTGGCCTTCTTGCATCAGTCGACCGAATTGCGACGTGACTACATTCTAAATGGCCCTATTTCCTCTACTTTGATGCTTCTCGCAGCGCCTACACTCATGCTTGGTGTCGTTCAGGCACTCATGCCTCTCATGGATGGGCTGTTCGTAAACAATATTGCAGGGACTCTTGTGGCAAGCTCGGTTACCTTCAGCGAGCCAGTGATCAATATGACAACAGCGCTTGCACAGGGATTGAGTGTGGCTGCAATGGCTATCATTGGACAGCTCAATGGACGCGGTGATCTCGAGGAATCAAAACGCACTTCGACACAAATTGTGGTCATGGGCTCGATACTTGGTTGCATTTCTGCGCCTTTTCTTGTCTTAGCCGCCAAGATAATCTCATCGCAAGTCAATCCTAGTATTTCTCACAATGTCTTTTTATATCTTTCGCTCTATGCTCTTGTGCTTCCATTTTCTTTTATGGAATCTATTTACAATGGTATTAAGAACGCGAACGGCATACCCGAGGCGCCTTTCATAAGAATGGTACTCATGCTAATTCTCAAGATTGCCTTCAACTTCATATATATCTATTTATTGCGTTTAGAGATTGTAGGTTGCGTCCTATCTTCGCTCTCCGCTAATATCATTATCACTGTATGGATGTTTTGGGAGTTGTTTCTAAAAAAGGGGCCGGATAAGCTAGAGCTAAAAGGATTCAAGTTCGATCCAGCGGCCGCCAAACAGCTATTTCGCATAGGTGCCCCTGCAATGGCAAACACCTTTATACTCAATCTCGGTTTTTTCCTTATCAACACCGAAGTAGAAAAATATGGACCTGTGGTTCTCAATGGACAAGGAATAGCAAACAATATAACGCAAGTAGCCTTCAATGTTCCTAGTGCATTCGGTTCAGCAGTTACAACCATGGTCAGCATGAATATTGGCGCGGAGAACCCGCGAAAGGCCAAGGAATCCATGGTTCATGGCACATCTCTAAGCGCCTTAACGGCAGCAATACTTATCGCTATCATAGTCCCTCTCTCATCGCGGCTGACTGTCCTCTTTACAAGAAGGCCAGATGTTCTCGAAATTGCAAACAGGGCTTTACATATCTACACTTATTCGGTCATTGGCTTTGGGATAACGACTACAATTCAGGGAGCTTTCATAGGGCTTGGCCGTACCAAAGTACCCCTTATCCTGGGAATTCTGCGAATCTGGCTTCTGCGCTATGTTTTTATTCTCTTGACAGAGAAATATCTCCAGTATTACGCGGTTTTCTGGGGAAACTTGTTTTCGAACTATGCAAGCGCACTTATAGCCATTGTTTTGATATCAAAGACTAAATGGGAATCGGCAATCAAACCGTCAACACAATATAGGATCGCCAGCGCAAAATAGCAAAGGTGATCTCTTGATGACATCGGCTAGTACTTTGGCTATTCGGCTTGAATCTTAAAAACTCAAATCAAGAGATCCCTATCCTCAGCATACTCCGATCCACGTACTTTCTTGAATAGACGAACAAGCGCGGCAACATTCATTTTCTCCTTTTCTGGACCGCTCAGGTCGGCTATGATCTCACCTTCATGCATCATTATCACTCGGCTCGCTTGCTCGAGGGCGCGCTTCATATCGTGAGTGATTATTAGCGCCGTGAGGCTATATTCATCGATAAAGCGGCGCGTAAGAGCATCCACCATCTCTGCATTCGCCGGGTCGAGCGCTGCCGTATGCTCATCCAGCAACAAAACCGTTGGATGAGAGAGTACGGCCATCAAAAGCGTAAGCGCTTGTCGCTGGCCACCAGACAGCCTTGAAACATTCTCTCGAAGGCGGCTTTCGAGACCCATGCCTAGCTCTGCAAGCTTTTTCTCCATTTCTCGAGCAAATCGTGGAGGTGTCGCTATGCGAAATTTGCGAGGCCCTTTGCGAGCCGCGAGCGCTAGATTGTCGAGAACTGTCATTTCGCTAGCGGTACCAGCCATAGGATCTTGGCGAACTCGACCTAAATACATAGCGCGCTCCCATTCTGGCCAAGAAGTCACATCCTCGCCATTTAGACGAATTTGCCCAGCGCGCAATGGAATGCTTCCCGCTATAGCGTTGAGGAGTGTGCTTTTGCCTGCTCCATTCGAACCGATGATCGATACTGTCTGACCTTGCTTTACCTCTAGCGAAAGCCTGTTGAGAACCGTATGTTCCTGCCCTCCTCCCAAATCGAAACTTACTACAATATCATCTACGCAAATCATAGGAGCATCCTTTCTTTCATGAGCGCTTCCTTTTGACTCGAGAAAGAGCCACGGAAGCTATTATAAGAAGCGCAGTCAAAAGCCTTAGATCGTTGGGGGTAATACCAGCAACATAGCCCCAGGAGCGAGCGGCGTACATCAATGCTCTAAACAAGATCGAGCCGAGGAAAACTCTAAGAAGCTGAACACTTATGAATTGCGAATGGATAATGAGTTCGCCGAGCATGACGGTAGCAAGGCCTGCAGCTACCACTCCCTGCCCAAGATTGACATCCGCAAAGCCCTGATACGCGGCCGCCATTGCGCCAGAAAGACCTGGTAATGCATTGGCGAGCATTATTCCCCAAGTTCTCAATCTATTTGGCTGGATGCCCGCCTGAACTACGGCATTTTCATTGTCTCCAAGCGCACCCATAGCAATGCCAATCTCAGTATGAAAGAAAAAATCGAGAAGCCCAAATAGCAAAAGGCAGACCAGTACACAAGAGGCAAAGAGCGACCACTCCGACGGTAGCGCGCCTCCAAGAAAGGATCGCGCTAGCTTGAGCATGGGATTGTTGGTTATCAGTGGATAGTTCGGCTTTCCACCAAGGATCCGCAAATTTATCGAGTAAAACCCCGTCATAGTGACGATACCTGCAAGAAGAGGCGGAATTCTTAGCTTGTGATAGACAGCCGCCGTGGCAAAGCCCGCTACCCCTCCTGTGACAAAGCCTGCCAGCATTCCTGCAGGAACGGCTAGGGAACGCAAAACAACATTTGGCGATATATTAAGTGCCGAAGCTACTACTGCCCCTGCCGCAGCTCCTGCAGGAAAGGATCCCTCCACTGTCAAATCCGGGAAATCCAGAATTCTGAAGCTTACAAATACCCCAAGCGCAAGAATGCCATAGATGAGCCCTTCGACGAGTATTCCTTCTACCATCGATTACTTCCGCACTAGTTGATCATCCGAAATGACTACTTTCGCCCTATCGATTATAGACTGATCGACTGATATGCCGATTTTTCTTGCAGTATCGAGATTTAGTACGAAAGTCATGTCTTCACTCTCCTTTGGCAGAAATGCGGGGATATTCGCGGTTTTTTCTCCATTTAGGATGCGCACTACGATTTTGCCTGTTGCAACACCCATACGATAGTAGTCATATCCTAGAGCCGCAAGCACAGGTATTGTCTCCGCGGAAGAGGGATCTGCAGTAACAATAGGAATCTTTTTCTCGATTCCTACTTCCGCGATCCCATTAAGCGCCGAGAAAACGGTGTTGTCATTACCTAGGTAGAGCCCATCGATTCGCCCTGCAATAGATAGAAGCGCTTGTCTAGCCTCGGAGGAATTCGTGATAGTGGACTCTATATATTCGAGACTATGTTCTTGACAATAGTCTCTGACTATCGCAGCTAAAGCCACAGAGTTCGCCTCGCCCGAAGCATAGATGTTTCCAATGCGCTTTATGCTTGGCTTCAATGAACAAAGAAGATCTAGTTGTTCCCGCACAGGAGTCATATCCGATGTGCCTGTAATGTTGGATCCACCCTTATCCATGCTTTCTACTAGATCTGCAGCGACAGGATCCGTCACGGCGGAATAGATGACAGGCCGATCCTTAATCTGGTTTGCTAGCGCTTGAGCCATCGGTGTCGCAATTCCAACGGCAAGTGCAACCTTCTCCTGTTTGAAATGCTGTGCGATCTGGGCAGCAGTGTTCATATCCGCATTCGCATTCTGCAGATCTACCTTATAATCAGGCTTAGATGCGGAGAGCTCGTCTAAGATGCCCTTTTCTATTGCATCGAGGGCCGGATGCGACACGAATTTTGCCACACCGATGACTTTTGCACTTTTTGGCGCACAAGATAAGAGCAAGATCCCTACACATCCAATCGTATAGAGCAACTTGGCAGAACGACTACTCATACAAACTCTCCTT
>ERZ724524.1011-NODE-1011-length-18613-cov-4.521392_pt1 | contig 18613 bp, 14 predicted proteins | sample MGYA00376057_ERZ724524 | MGnify/ENA primary metagenome ERZ724524 (study PRJEB28724, sample SAMN07190888) | wastewater metagenome | isolation source: influent of sewage treatment plant in Hong Hong | place: USA: Christiansburg, Virginia | collected 2016-03-01 ...
TCCAGTGGAGAATACCGGGCTCGAACCGACGACCTCTTGCCTGCCAGGCAGTACACGATACTTATTATTATTTTGTATTATATGTTTTTACTAGCCATAGTGTTAACTTTGAGTCCACCTAAATTGTAGTTGTTTATTGATATTTAGATTTATTTACTCATTTTGTATGCAAATAGTATGCAAATTGTATGCAAAGGCTTATCTTTGGTAAGAACTAGATAACGATGACGAACAACTACAGTATTACTATATTCCTGGACAAAAGAAGAAAGAAAATCGATGGCAGCTACCCTGTAAAACTTCGTGTGTTTACTCAACACCCAAGGATACAAAAATTATATCCAACTGCATTCAATCTAACAGAAATCGAATTTGAAAGGACTTGGAATGCCACCCGGCCACGAAGCGAGGACAAGATCACTAAGATGGAGATGCAAGCACTTCTCTCCGGAGCCGAGAATATTGCTAAGAACATGCCACATTTCAGCTTTGAGATATTTGAGAAAAAACTATCAATGAGAAAGGGAGATGAGATTAATTTGGCATACTTATATCAGGAGGCTATAGACAAAAGAATGAAACGTGGAGAGATTGGATCAGCTGGCAACTATTTATATGCAAAAAGGTCTCTTGAAATTTTCCAAAATAAAAACAAAAGCCTTCCCTTTTCAAAGCTATCCCTCATAGATATCAACAAAGACTGGCTTGATGATTTCGACCACTTTATGATTAAGGAAGGTAAAAGTCCAACTACTGTCTCAATGTATATCAGAACATTTAGAACAATATACAATGAGGCAATTTCGGCAGGAACCATTCAAAGAGAATTATATCCATTTGGTAAGGGTAAATACCAGCCGCCATCGGCAAGGAAAGTGAAAAAGGCCCTCACTAGAGAAGAAGTTAAAAAGCTATTTATGTCTCAACCTGGAACACCTGAGCAAACCAAAGCAAAGGACTTTTGGTTTTTCTCTTATGCTTTGAATGGGATGAATTTTAAAGATATAGCAAATCTTAAGCATAAGGATATTCAAAATGACAAAATTGAATTTTTTAGAGCTAAAACAATACAAACATCTAAAACAAACCTAAAGCCAATCACTGTCTTTATGAATGATTATACAAAAGATGTCATTACAAAGTACAGTCAGACCAATGGAAAGTCGGATGGATTTATCTTTGATATCATAAAGCCAGGGCAAGACCCAATTGCAACGAACTCCTCTATAAAGAATTTTATTAAATTTGTCAACCAGCATATAAAAATGTTGTGTCTAGCAAATGATATTACTACAGAAGTATCTACATATTGGGCTAGATATACCTTCGCTACTTTAGCAGTTAGAAACGGTGCATCATTAGAGTTTATTCAGGAAAGCTTAGGACATGGTGATCTCAAAACCACTCAAGGCTATTTTGCTGGATTTGATAATGAAGCTAAAAAAGAATTTGCAGGTAAAATTATGGATTTTTAATAGAATTGATTTACAATCTAAATTTGCTTACAATGTCGCATAATAAAGAAATTAAAGAATGGGTTCTAGATGATATAATTCATAATTACAATTTTGTCAAAAATCAAAAGGTTGACTTAATTGAGTTTGATGAGTTTATGTCAATACTTAAGCAAAACATTCAATTTTTTGATGAAAATTACCTCAATCATGAAATCATTGAAAGTTATTATGACTTTGGACATTTTGATATAAGAACAGAAGCCTTGATACTACGTACCCTTTGGAAGGTATTGTCCAACAATTATAATGAAATTAAGTATGGAGATGAGAAATTTAAATCTGTAAGGATAATTGAAAGAAAACAGGCACAAAGAAATAATGAACTATATCCATTAGGTCGCGACCCATATAATCCTATGTATTCGCAATTCCCATATGATTTTTACATCGGGAGGTATCTACCACAACTTGAAACAACCATTGAAAAAATAAATTGGCTTTCTGAGCGTATAGTTCAGTTTTCATTACATGCAGCCAATGAAGGTGCCGAAAGAAGACCATACACTTTACTAAAAACTCAATGCGAAGTAAAATTAGAGCAATTACGGGAAGAAAGAAAGATGGAGATTCTATATGACTCGAACATTCATCATAATCAGGAGAAGCCTGTAGCAAGAAAACAATCTAAAATAACTGCTAAATTTTATGCTCTTCATTGTTGGTGTTTGATAAAAGATTCTCAGATCCCGCCCTTTGAATTTAATGGAGAAACAGATACATTTCCCATGAATGAATTAATGAGCTTTTGTAAGAGGAATTATCCGAAAGAAATATCAGCCCAACGCTTTTATCAGGAATTCAAGAAAATTGACATTACTAACAAAGGTTTAATTCTCAATAATTTTGGGTCAGACTTCAGATCCAAAATTCTCGCTATAGATAAAAATACTAAAAAAATGGCTTCTTTTCTTCGCATTTACTTCAAATAAAATTTTAATAGATTAAAAATCAGTAACATAACTACAACTTTTATAGTTATGTTTTACACCCATATTGATGGATATATCTTGCATCCAAAATAATAGATATGTTCAATAATGTAATTTTATCAACTAAAAACGTAGATCTGGTAGCGGATGATATCGCTGAGAAAGTTGCTTCAAAGCTTTCGGTTTTATTCTTCAACAATCCTCAGGTTCTTAAAAAAGATGAAGAGTTTCTCACTATTGATGAAGCTGCAAAGCTCTTAACCTTGAGCAAGCAAACCATCTATGGACTTGTAAGTAAGTCAACCATACCCCATTTAAAAAAAGGTAAGAGATTATACTTCTTAAAGAAGGATTTGATTACTTGGATCTTGCAAGGGAAACGAAAAACCAAAGCAGAGTTAGACGCTAATATTCATAATATAATTAATAAAAAACAAAAAGACTAAACCATGAATGAACATGATTTAGCCTATGATTCTTTTGGCGAGGATCAAGGCAAAGATAGACAAAATATTCCTGATATAATAAATTTGGCTCCTCATTTTGATGAACTCGACAATCTGAACTCATGCGATGATAAGCTTAACAATCATGAAATTATCATTAATCACATTGACCAACTTTTAGGTAAGGGTGAAAAAATCTCACATAAAAAGATTTTAGACCAACTTCTATCAGAGATTGAGCCGGTAGATTTCGAAACTTTAGCATTTCCAGAGAAAGAAATTTTGATTAAGGAACTGGATGATTTGGGAACTTTACCAGCGATTCAGGATGATAGCTTAATCAAAGATTACGGAATGGAAGAGAAACGAGATCTGAGTAAGTCCCTAAAGTACAAATTGAGTAAGCTAAAACTTAATATGAAGCATTTTCTAATAATTTCCATTCAAATTGTAGTAAATGTTGCACAAAAGAACCGTTGGGGGCTCTGTAAAAATGAAGCTTTTATTTATATGTTCAATGGTGCGTATTGGTCAGAACTTGGGAAAGAAAGATTCCAAAAGTTTTTAGGTGAAGCGGCCGAGAAAATGGGTGTAGATAAATTTTCAGCTAAATTTTATCAGTTTAGGGAACACTTGATTAAACAATTTTTTGCAACTGAGTATTTACCCACTCCTGAAGAAAATAAAGACCAAGTGATGATTAACCTCATGAATGGTACTTATGAGATCAGCCCAAACAAACAATTCCTAAGAGCATTTGACCAGGCAGACTTCATAAGATACCAATTACCTTTTAGTTATGATCCGAAAGCGGAAGCTCCTCTATTCCAGGCTTTTTTAGACAGAGTTTTACCAGATATTGAATGTCAAACTATACTTGCTGAATATTTAGGCTTTATGTTTATCAAACATGGAAGTTCACTAAAACTTGAAAAAGCATTAATACTATACGGTACTGGTGCAAATGGGAAAAGCGTGTTTTTTGAAGTTGTCACAGCATTATTTGGCAAAGAAAATGTTAGTAACTATTCAGTACAAAGTCTGACTGAGGAAAAAGGTTATTATCGCGCCAAAATTAGCAATAAGTTAGTTAATTATGCCAGTGAGATAAACAATAAATTGGAATCAAGTAAATTTAAACTTATGGCATCAGGTGAGCCCGTTGAGGCTTGTTTAAAATACGGCCAACCCTTTATTATGAGTCAATATGCAAAATTTATTTTTAATTGCAATGAGTTACCTAAAGATATTGAATATACAAATGCATTCTTCAGGCGATGGTTGATCATACCCTTTGAGGTAACTATTCCTGAACATGAACAGGATAAAACTCTACATGCTAAAATCATCGAAAAAGAACTTTCTGGGGTATTCAATTGGGTTTTGACCGGGTTGAACCGGTTACTGGCTCAAAAGCGGTTTTCAAATTGTGAAGCAGCTCTAAAAGCTGTTGAACAATACAAAATCGAAAGTGACAGCGTAAAAATGTTTTTGAACGAACATCAATATATGGTTTCAACAACAAATGACAAACCTCTAAAAGACCTATTTGGCGAATACAAGATATATTGCAATGATAGCGGTTTCAGATCAGTTTCGGTGCGCACTCTTGCAGACAGGTTGCGTAAATCAGGGTATCAGACCGACCGCAAAGGGTATGGAATGTCAGTTAACGCAGAAATAAAAACTTTATTTTGAATCTACATTTGATACACTTCCTACACGTTTCATGTAGATAATGTAGATAATGTACTATGATAAACATAAAATTTTAGTGCAATGAGCACAGTATACAAATACGTTTTAGAGAAAGGAAGTAAAAAGCACTATTGTCCGGAATGTAATAAAAAGCGCTTTGTAAGATACATAGATACTAATACAGATGAGTACTTACCTTTTGATTACGGTCGCTGTGACCGCGATGATAAATGTAAGTATCATCTCAATCCATATCAAGACGGCTATGCAAAGGCTGTGTGGAAAGAGAGCAATCTTATGGAATTTTCATATCAAAAACCAAAGTTTAAGTGTACAAAGCTAAACCAAACCATCGCTGACAAGTATTTTTTTATACCAAAAGAGGTTTTAAAACAGACCTTAGAGCCAAATCTTTATGGACAAAATATCTTCATTCAGAATTTACTTACTGAGGTTCCTTTTCCATTTGAGAAAGGTGATATTGAAAAGGTTATCTCCCTCTATTTTCTTGGAACTATTGACAAGGGATACAGGGCTGGAGCAGTGTGCTTCCCTTTTATTGATAAATCTGGAAATATCCGGGCTGTCCAGGTAAAACAATTTGATAAAACGAACCATGCAACAGATACAGACTTCTTGCATGCAATCATAGAAAAAGTACATATTCAAAATAGAACTCCCCTTTCTCAATGGCTGAAAGATTATAAGCAGAACGAAAGAATGGTTTCCTGTTTATTCGGTGAACAAATTTTATCCAAATTCCCAGATAATGCTATAGCTCTCGTGGAGGCTCCCAAGACAGCGATTTATGGAACTCTTTATTTTGGGTTTCCAAAGGGCCCTGAAGATTTAATTTGGTTAGCAGTATACAACAAAAGCAGCTTCACTGAAGAGAAGCTTAAGATATTGCAGGGCAGGAAAGTGTATGTTTTTCCAGACCTCTCAAAAGATGGAGGAACATTTGACGAATGGAAACTGAAGGCAAAAAAGATAAATGAAAAGATACCCAACATCCAATTCTTTTTTTCTGATTTATTAGAACGGTTGGCACCAATTAGTGATAGAATTGAGGGCTATGATCTTGCTGATTATCTTATAAAACAGGACTGGCGAAAATTCAGGAAACACACTGCAATTAAAAACTCACCACTTATAAGTTCTAAACAAAATAAAGTACCGGAAATTAAAATAGAATCAACTATTGATTTACCAGAGGTTGAAGTCCTAACCCCTGTATGCGCTAAAAATTTTTCAAAGGAACAATCCATAAACTGGAATACCGATATTGAAGAACTTGAGAATTACTTTGCCAATATTGAGCTGCCCAGGCAACCAATAAACCTAGACTGCAGCAGTATCATTAAAGACTGTTCGTTATTCATTGAAAGCCACATTACTATGGCTAAAGCAAATAATGGAAATAAATTCTTTTTACCATATCTTAACAGACTACGGGAGTTACAGCAGGTTTTAAAACCAAGCCAGAATATTGAAAAATGACCCTTTTAGTTTTACTCATTTTTGAGTAAAACCCATCTCAGTAAACGAACACCAGTTTAACCCAAAAATGGGTTAAACTCCTATTTACAGCAGCTTAGGGGTTGTGTACTCAATTTTTCAGTGGGGAAACATCATCAAGACCGGTGCTACCTGATGTGGCAAAAGATATTTAGTCAAAGCCAAGGGCTATCAGGGTTATATGAATAGCAAAAAGGTAGTTTATTTTTCATTGCCCAAACTACTTTCCAAGTTGAGATTGAATAAGATAGATGGTGCTTTCATTAAAGAACTAGAACGAATAGAGAACAAACATCTTCTGTACCTTGACCACTGGAGGCTGACGTCCCTGGACACTGATGAGAAGTTGCCACTGCTGCAGATCATTGCAGTCAGACAGGGCCGACATAGCACTATTATAACATTTCAACTAACTTTGAATGCATGGCATCCTTATATCAATGTGGCTACTATCGCAGACGCTATTTTGATAAGATAATCCTCAGTGCAATCCGGATCGATCTAAAATGAGAATCAAGGAGAAAAAACATTAACTACCAAAGTATAATTGAGCCAAATAATTTAACTCATTTTTGAGTAAAATTCCATTTTACAAGGGTTTCGGAGGAAAATCACCATTTTCTTAAGCCTTCTTTTCCTTATTTAGTTAGTAGTTTAATGCTAGTGTAACTTCAATTGGATCCATGGTAGCAACTATAATAAGGGTTAATCAGTTTTACCCATTTTTGGGTTAAACCTGTCAGGCCAATCAAAAACTTAAAGATATTTAGGTTTTACCGAAAAAACAGTAAAAGTCCAATTTACTAGGGGTTCGAGGATTTATCACACTCTTTTTCAGCTTTCTTTTCCTTAATTTTAGCTAACAGCTTTAATGCCAATTTAGCTTCAGCGGGATCCAGAGTAGATACAGTTATTATTGTCTTCAATAAATCTGATGTTAATATTCTCTTCTTCTCTTTCATAAATTTGACAAGTAATCTTTTATTAATATTTCATCCTCCTCTTTACGAATCTCTTTAGAATATAGCTTATAAATTCCATTCGATAGTGTATATACAAATAACATTGCTTCAATTGAAACAAATACTTTGAATAATAATGAAACATTGTCTAACTGAAAAAAGTAAATGACAAATAATATCCATATTATAGTCGCAGCTATACAGGTGTAAATTACAGCAAATTTTTTAGAAGGAGATATACCGGTTGTTAAGGCGATGAGGACGCTAGCAATATATTTAAACATTTGCCATAACCAAATTAAACCAATCAGCCCAAACAAGAGGAAGAGAAACCAAAACAAAAATATATTTACATAATCATAGAATTCTAGCGTCTTATCCAAGAGAAATAAGGATACTAAACCAAATGAGAAATATACAAATCCGATACAAAGGGTTGTAATCACTACGTATAGAACACTTCTTGAAAAATTGAAAAACGACTTCATATGTATAAGAAAATGCCCTTACAGTTCAATCGAGCGGTACTAAAAAAGCGTGGAACTGATCAGTACCCGCTTTAGAGGCTCTGGAAAGCCTATGCAACAAGATAAATCAGTCCACGCCGTAGCGCGAACGTCAAGATCTATTCGTTGCTGCATTTATTGATTTTCCAGATTTCTAAAGCATGAATAAAGCTAACGCCTATAGTATGTTTATATCAATTTTTTAATAAGCTATTGAATTTAGGTCACTAATATAATATAAATTCTCAATCACATAATATTTTATAGGAAAAAGTACATTATCACTAGTGAATCTAAAGAATATCATTTGACATGTTCCATTAAAATACAGCCTAAGTCAGTATTTTAGAAGAATATTGAAACCTAAGTTAATATCGAGAGCGGGCAATTTGATCCAAATTAACCAATTGACTATCATTCAATTATAGAAATTTTGAAAACCTGATATAGAAAAAGCTGGAAGTTAAGTTTAAAACTCAATAGATTGAAATTGTTTCGTATCAATATATTTATACACATATTTATACTGAAAGTGCTTAAAGAGAGTAAACATTGGTTATTGTGTTAAATGCACACATTTGCAGGTTAATCAGAAAGACAAAAATTGAATGAAGAGCTTATTAACTTGATTCTGAGCTCCCACAAGATTAATAAATGTTACTTATTACATTGAAAACGACATCCAGTTTTAAACTGAAGGTGTCGAAGTAATTATTTAATCGATATATTAAGGTAGTTAACAAAGCGCTGGTGGGCGACAACTGGATCCATTCTCTTGTCTGGCAATTTAAATATATATTCCGGGGCTGTATTCATTTCATCTATATTGTTGTGGATTTTACAATCTTGGGTATATCTTAAATAATAATCTAAGAGGTCACAAAACGTTTCTGAGTTGAAACAATTAACGAATTCATAGAGATACTGCAAACTTAATATAACAGGTCGATGCACATATTTGAAACTGTGACCAGACAATTTTCCTTCAAAAATGTCTCCGAGGTAAGTGTTCAATCCTTTCAAACAAAATTGGTTATCTGAGTATAATACGATTGGATATACTTCAATCTGACTTCTTTGGGTATCAATAGAATCAAATTTAAATGATTTAGTATTTAGAAATTTGATATGCTCAATAAGTTGACCAATACCTTTGTGTTTTTTCTTCCCATCTTTTTTGTACTCCTCGATAAAACGTCTGTCAATCTCCTTCTTAATAATTTCATAGTCTTTTGCGATGATCACTTTCGATGCCATCATATTATCTTTTACTTCAAAGAGGAATATCGTGTTCCCAATACGTATGTAAGCATCCGGATCAGAATCAACATTAGTAATCTTCAAGGAACTGACATCATTATGAAAAATTGTTTTTAATAGAGCAGCATAAATTCTCTCTTCAGTCATGGTCTTGCCAATTTCACTTTTGAAATTTCCAAAACATGGAAATATTTTTTTAATCCCAGAGTGTGCATAGAATAAGAAAATGAATCCATTGTATATCTGGGACTTTAAGAATTCTCTGTATAGTATTATATAAGTTCCATAGTGAAAAAGAAGTGGGTATACCTTTAAGGCTTTAAAATTGATGTTGAAATCCTCGATTAGCGAGGCATTCTTTATATCTAAAGCCAAATGATCTAAAAGAGGTTGATGTTTTTTAGCTAAATTGAAAGAAAAATTTGGCAGAGTTTTACCCTGATAGGTGAATTGATTTTTCATGTTTGCCAAATCAAATAACATGCTGGTATAATTCAAAATAGGCTGACCTATGAAATTCATGAATTTCTGACCATATTCATTATATTTTTTATTTTGAGCTAAAAAATAAAAAAAAACTAACATCTTCATCATATCCAAGCTTATTGAGCCGGGGGTATTATATTGTAACTGAACTAGTGAGAATGGCCATTGACATTGTAGGGAAAGGGCATCGTTATTCGCTTTGATCAAAATTTCGTCCTGAACTGACAATGTTTCAGAAACTGCCATCAAATAAGAATGTATAAAATACCAATGGTGGCTAGAGTCCATTTCATAATGATCCTCATTAAAGTTTTCTAGAGCCCTCGTCATAAGATGACAGGTATACATTGGGTGGAAAAGCTGGTTATTCGGGAAGTTTTTAAATTGTATTGGCAAATAATGCGAATAAAAGTTAAACCTATGATTAATCGTCATAAATCTAAATAAGCCGTCTAGTATTTCTGTATCGGAAGTGCCTTTTTCAACTTGAGCATTAATTACAGCCAATGTTACTATTAATGGTTTAGTGGGTATTTTTTTTAATAAATCGTCAAGAGAAATTGATGGAATTCCAAAAACTTCCTCATAAGTAGGAGTTTTCATTACATTCTTCATTTTTTCTTCCATATATTTTTCCAAATATACTTGACGTACGTTTTCCCAGTTCCTCATAACTTTGGCAGATACTAACGATTTAATGTCTTTTTTCGCGGGGACTTGAGTTTTCTTTCATTTCTATCTCTTTTTCCAACTTCACTCTACCTTTCAAATTTACCAAGGCTAAAGCTGTCAATTTTATTCGCAAGTCAACTATCTTTTCCCCTGCAGAAAGCTTTTTATCTTCTTTCATTTTAAACTCCATTTTTTTATAATATATTTATTCAAACTCAATCTTATCAATCTCCTCCATTATCCTGATCGTCTCCGACAGCGCGACAATGATCTTCTGATAGTGTAGAATGTCTTCAAACTCAAGCACTCTACCCTTCCTATCCTTAAGCCATTTTTGGGCAGGCTGATAGCCACCAATATAAAACTCCCATACTATAAAAGGAACGTGGTTGAAATACTGCATATCATTGATATACACCTTATTATCAAAGTACATTGGCTTAGTTACCAGATTATCACCGTCAATGGGATATTGCGTGATGCGCTGGTCAACTGTGGGACTCTCAAGTAAATGAATTTGCCTGATTTGTGAACCAAGGTTTACAAGCTGCAAAAAAGTATACTGGTCTTTCGGATATGGCACTCTCGGGAAATCAATCTTTAAAAACTCTTTGTATTTCTCCCGGTAAGTAACAGAGTACAAAACAGCATAGATGTAATCTAAAATGTCTATAGGTGCAAACGTTTCTTTTGCTGTTTCTTTTTCATTGGTAAAAGTTAAACCTACCATCCCAGCTATTTGCTTTACTGTTTCCTGGTTAAGGTTTGGCACTCTTTCTGTAAATTGACCTATGGATTGTTGTCCTTTAGTTTTGGGATAAAGGTATAGTGGGAAAATAAAACTTCTATCATAAACTGTTACGATTTTATGTGTGCAAACACAGTTAGTTAATAAGGCTGCAAAATCCTCTTTGCTTTGTCTTCCTAGTACTAATCCTAAATTATTTTTATTCATTCCCGCCATTAATGCGCCTCTATCTCTTGAAAGAATTATTCCATTATAAATAATCCATCTTATATCAAAAGGTCTGGTGAGGCAGGAGACAAATGAATTTTTCCAACCGAAGTTTTTTCTAAGCAAATTAACTGCATCTTCAACTACCCATTCATTATCTCTTAAATCAAATTTGCTTTTTCTTTCATTGGGCAAATAATTATTTTCAACAAAATCTGTTATTCTCTTTCTAAGTTTTTCCAAAGAGAAGTCAATGGCAAAATGGTCTCTTTTAGTTTCAATTCCAGAAACATTATACATTAATTCATCGATTTTAAACCCTTTCTCATAAGTTTTTATTTCATCAAAATTCTTTGGTACAAAAAAGTAATTAGGTTTTGTAAATTCTAATTGTTTCCATTCAAATGATTTTATACTATTAGCATTTAATATTTCATATTTAAACTCTCTCTTCCCCTGTAGATTAAAATGAAAAACTTGACCTAATTCATTATACTTTTTATTACCTGTCTTTACAAAGATGTTTATCGAAACACCTTGCATAATATCAAAAACATTTTGGTCGGCTGAACCATCAGGGCAAACTTCTTTCTTTTTTGCGTTTCCGTGTAAATCTATAATGTAAATCTTATCAAAACTTTCTAATAAATTTTTACGCATTTGACGGTGTGTAATACCATCAATAAAACTATTGTTAGAAATGTAGGCTAAAATACCACTTCCATTTTTATCAATAAAATGCTGACCATAACGAATGAACTTTATATAATCATCATCAAGATTTATTTTTCTTTCGTTTAAATCCTTTTTGTAGTCTGATATTAAATTTTGAATCCATTCATTTTTATTAGTACTACTCACAGCATAAGGTGGATTTCCAATTACACACATAACTGGAGTATCTCTCTTAACATAATTTGCTTCATTAGCCTCAGTACTCAACCAGTTTGCAAATAAAGTCCCGGTATCTGGATGATGTTCTTCCAAACTATTGGTTAAGTACACTTTAAATCTTTGATTTGTAGCTGGTTTGTATCCTGTCTCCGTGAGGAGTAAATCTAATTTCAAGTGAGCCATAGCATAACTTGCCATTAAAATCTCAAAGCCATTTAATCTATGGATCAAATGCTTTTCTACATAACTACTCCATATTCCCTGTTGTCCATCAAAGTCTTTATGTATGTGTTTGATTACTTCTGCCAAGAAGGTGCCTGTACCTGTTGCTGGATCCAGTATTTGCACTCTATGCACTTCTTGCACTACTTTCTTCCCAAAAGAGTCAACTTTTATTGTTGTTTTGCTTGTGTCTGCTAATCCATAATTAAGGCCAAATTCAGACTTAAGGATATCGTCAACTGCTCTTACTATAAAGTTAACTACCGGAGCCGGAGTATACCATACCCCTCTGGCCTTTCTTAAAGATGGATCGTATTCACTCAAAAATGTTTCATAAAAATGAATTATTGGATCCTCCATCTTGGTAGCCTTACCATAGTTTTTGAGGATTTCTTCAACATTACATGCCAGGAAGATATCAATCAAACTATCAACAATCCACTTTATTCTATCATCCAGATCAGGACCGGCAATATATCCAAATAACTTTCTTAAGAATGGGTTTGACTTTGGTATAAGCTCTGCAGCTTCAGCTCGACTAAAGGTAGGTAGGGTTGGATCGTGAAGTCGTGCTGCGAATAAACCATATGAAATAGTCTGGGCATATACATCAGCAAAACCTTTAGGAGTGATATCGTGTATCAATATCTCCTTAAATGCTTGCATCTGTTCCCTCAAAGTACTGTTTTCATGGTTTTCTTCATCGCTATTCAGAGCCCTCTCAATCACATCTGACAATAACCTTGCTTTCCCTGCCATCATTTCAGCTAGCTTCTTACTACTCTTGATAGTTTGACCAATATGGCTACTAAAATCCTTGATTAGGTTATTAAACGCCAGAAAATTTTCCGTAAGTGGCTTGATTCCTTTGTCAGTAATTTCTCCAATGGCAATCTTGGTGACAAATAATCCATCAATGTAAAGATGATAATCGAGGTAGTCAGTGAAGATTAGGTTGTTGAGAGATGCTTTGTATCTATCAAATTGTTCTTTATTGCCTGTCTTTTTTAACCCGGTTAAGTCTTTATCTCCTATATCCTTTGCCTCGATGAAACCCACGGGTATTTCTTTCTTAGTGAGAATATAATCCGGAGCACCACATTGCTGCCTTTTGGGTTCGTTTGTGGCCCTGACATCTGGTACTATACTTTCAATTAGCTGTTGAAGATCACCACGATAAGTATGCTCTGTTGCATTACCATGCTTATAGCGATTATTGATGTTCTCTAAATATTGCGAAATAGTCATGAAGTATTTTAAAGTTGAAGTGCCGAAGTTAGAAAATTTAAACCAGATGAAAAATAGACTCTTTTTCGCATTCAAAGAAAGTGTATTTTTTTCTTCTTTCTATTACTCATAATCTAGTTTAACCTGATTCTCCCGTCTTGAATTATTTTGTAGATACATTGACTTCCTTTGGATTTATTTTTGAGTAGTGTAAAATCTACCCATTTTTGAGCATATATTTACGTCCTTTAAAAATGTACCAGGTTTTTAAAAGGCTTAAAGGAGATCGTAAGTGGTGATGAGCAAGGTACGGAGGAAATGACATTATGGTATGCGGAAGAAAATAATATCAGGTTAAACTCAATACCAACATTAAGGGATGACATAGACGGCAAACCCACTTCAGAAATTGGAGTAAGTGAATATGGTAAAATATATTGGATCAATGCCGGCACAATCCCAATCAACAAGTTACTGCAAGCATAACTTATTTACGTACCACTAACAACATTCCAAAAAATTAAAAAAACAAAATCTTTATTTACTACCTTCGCAAAATGAAATTTATATCTCAACTATTAGCCGTATATGTATTGTTGTTATCAATAATGCCGACTTTTATTGAAGATAAATGTATTAAGGAAAATATAACCGATCAAGGACAAAGCGGACAGGATGAGCAAGACTGTAATGAGAAATGCTGTTCGCCATTTTTTAGCTGTAACACCTGTTCAGGTTTTGTTTTGAGTACTTTTAATTTTTCAATTACACATTCATTAAAGGAACCGCAAATAAAAATAAGAACAATAGCAATAACACCCGTTTCTGATTTTCCCTTTTCCGTTTGGCATCCGCCACAGTTTGTTTAATATTAGTGCTTTTAGCAAAATTTATAACTTGCGGTGCTATGCACGGCTGTCATTTATTTATTCATATTAAACATTATTCTCATGAAAAAAATATTCATTGTGTCATTTTTTATGTCACTCAACCTTGGTATATATGCACAAAATACATTCAAAGCTGTAATTAAAGACAGTGAAGAAAATGAGCCTATAACGGGCGTAACCGCATTGGTAACAGGAACTACAATCGCTACAACTTCAGATGAAAACGGACAAATCATCTTAACAGGTATTCCAAACGGTTTGCTGGAAATTCAATTTAGTTATATAGGTTTTGCCACCCATATCGACAGCTTTAATTTTCCGTTAAATAATACTACTCCGATTGAAATTTTACTTTATGAAAATTCAACAGAGTTAGAGGATGTTGTTATTTCATCTACAAGGAGTACGAGATCTATTCAAAATATTCCTACACGCATTGAATTTATTGGAAGTGAAGAATTAGAAGAAAAGGGTAATATGAAAGCTGGAGATATCCGTATGCTTTTGAGTGAAAGTACAGGTATTCACGTACAAACCACATCCCCTACAAGTGCCAATGCAAGTATCCGTATTCAGGGGCTTGACGGACGCTATACGCAAATCCTTAAAGACGGTTTTCCTATTTATTCGGGTGCTTCAAGCGGGCTAGGATTGTTGCAAATCCCACCGCTTGACTTAAAGCAGGTTGAAGTCATCAAAGGTTCATCTTCTACACTGTATGGTGGCGGTGCAATTGCAGGTTTAGTCAATCTGGTTTCCAAAACACCATCGGAAGAAAGGGAATTGCGTTTTCATTTAAACGGAACATCGGCTAGAGGGTTAGACATCAACGGATTTTATGGGCAGAGGTTCGAGAAAATCGGAACGACAATATTTGCTTCGCACAACCGCAACGGAGCCTATGATCCTGCAAAAATCGGATTTTCTGCCATTCCACAATTTGAAAGGTATGTACTTAACCCTAAATTATTTGTTTACTTCAATGATAAAACAAAAATGAGTTTTGGTATCAACACCACCATTGAAAACCGTTTGGGAGGCGATATGCTATACATCAAAGGCAAAGGGGATAACACGCATCAATATTATGAAGAAAATAAAACAAAGCGTTATTCAACGCAATTTGTTTTTAATCACACGGTAAACGAAAACAATTTTCTGCAAATCAAAAACAGCGTAAGTTATTTTAACCGCAATACCGCTATTCCCAATTATGAGTTTGATGGAACGCAAACAGCCACTTTTACGGAAGCAAGTTATACCCATAGCAAAGAAAAATCGGAATGGGTATCAGGAGTTAATATTTGGACAGATAATTTTAAAGAAAAGCAGATTACGGCATTTCCGTTGAGGGATTATACCCAAACCACTTTCGGAGGTTTCGTTCAAAATTCATTTAAGGCTACGGAATGGTTACAATTAGAAACAGGATTGAGAGCGGATTACGTAGTAGATTACGGAACTGTTTTTTTGCCAAGAGTATCGGCATTATTTAAGATAGCAAAAGGATGGACTTCACGTATCGGAGGCGGATTTGGTTACAAAACACCAACCATTTTCACCGAGGAAAGCGAACGCATACAATACCAAAACGTGTTGCCAATTGATGATAAAATCAATAAACTAGAAAAAAGCTACGGTGCAAATGCTGACATCAACTACCGCACTGATATTGGAGATGACTGGACATTCAGCATAAACCAATTGTTTTTTTATACTTATTTAGATAATCCTTTGTTGCTTCAAAATCCATCGGTTAATCTTTATCAATTCGTCAATTCATCGGGCAACATTCATACAAAAGGAACTGAAACCAATATCAAAATTGGCTATGACGATTTTAAACTATTTTTGGGCTACACCTATACTGATACCCGCTTGAATGAAAGCGGTACCAGTATCGAAAATCCATTAACACCAAAACACCGCATTAACTCTGTACTGATGTATGAAATTGATGATAAATGGAAGATTGGTTTGGAAGCCTATTATTTCAGTCCACAAAAGCTGAATGACGGAACATCAGGAAAAGACTATGTTATTTGTGGTTTTATGGCTGAAAAGATTTGGGAAAAATTTTCATTGTACATCAACTTTGAAAATTTCCTTGATACAAGACAGACTCGATTTGACAATATTTATACTGGAACGATAACAAATCCTGCTTTTAAAGATATCTATGCACCTTTGGATGGGTTTGTAATAAACGGAGGAATAAAATTCAGACTGTAAAAGATGAAAAAAACAATATTCAATATTACAAAAATGGATTGCTCAAGTGAGGAGCAGCTAATCCGTATGAAATTGCATCATTTAGATACGGTAAAATCATTAGACTTTGATATTGCTAACAGAAAGTTGAACGTTTATCACGATGGAAATCCCGAGCTGGTTTTAAAAGCTTTGGAAACGCTGAATCTGAATACAAAACTAATTTCATCCGAAGATAGTAATGCACCCACATTTACCAACAAAAACCAACATAAACTTCTTTGGACAGTCTTGATAATCAATTTTTTGTTTTTCGGATTGGAAATGCTGTTTGGTATTATTTCCACATCAATGGGTTTGGTAGCGGATAGCTTGGATATGCTTGCGGACAGTATTGTTTATGCGTTGGCTTTATTCGCTGTGGGTGGAACGATATCAAGAAAAAGCAACATCGCCAAATTTGCAGGTTACTTTCAAATCCTTCTGGCGGTTATCGGTTTTGCTGAAGTTATGCGACGTTTTTTAGGCTTCGAAAAAATTCCAGATTTTCAAACTATGATTATTGTTTCCGCTTTGGCACTAATGGCGAATGTATTTTGTCTTTACCTGTTGCAAAAGAACAAAAGTAAGGAAACACATATGCAGGCTTCGATGATTTTTACGTCAAACGATGTTATTATTAATTCGGGGGTTATCATTGCAGGGCTTTTGGTTAATTGGTTCAGTTCAAGCTATCCCGATCTGATTATCGGAGCTATTGTATTTGTAATTGTGGCAAGAGGAGCATATAGAATATTGAAATTGGCGAAATAAAATTTGAGAAAACGCCAGCAGGTAACAGGGGTTTTGCAATAGTGGGGCGCAATTGCAAAGTTAAACAGTAGCTTTTCTATTGAACTATTGTGCAAAAATTTAAAATTTGTGCTTTGATTACCCACCAGCGCAAAACCCCAAGTCGTTGTGGATTATTGCAGTCACCTCATAGCATTTCTAAGTAAAAATGATCAGATGACCAAAACCTTAAGATCACTGGCTACAAGACATGAATTGAAAATACGCACCATCATGGTTGATGATTACTTGGAGTGAACTTTCTAATGGGTTTAATAGACATTAACCATGTTAAATCGTTGACATTCTGTTTTTGAGGCGACTAAGCAATAATTAAGTTTGATACCAAATAATGCAATAATAACTATAAATGTTTTTTTTGAATTTTATTTGGACAGTTTATAATTTTTATTAAAACTCAATAGCCGATATAATCCCCACCATGCCACAGGGGCTAAAAAAATAACACTCCACATTCCCGGAAAATATCCATAAGATTCATTTGTAAAAAATGGAAAAATAAAATGGGCCAATTCAGTTACACCCATGGAAGTGAAAAAAGTCCAGGTGAGATAATATCCAAACTTATATTTCTTTTTGACTAAATAGGGAATGAACAACCAGGCCCCAGCAAAAGCATATAAAAGATAAACTGTAAAGGAATTCACTTCTGGTACGGGTACATTTGTGATCTCTGACAACCTTGGAAAAAAATCCATATATTTTTCCTCAACTTTGTGGACAATAAACAATCCCAAGGTTAAAAAATATGGAATTCTGACAGACTTGAATTCTACGGTAGCCGGAAATATTAACCATAATATTAAACCTCCTAAAAACCCAAAAGCAAATAAAATCATTGGTATTAAACCCAACATGATAAAACCCAAATAGATAACCGCAAGTGAAAAGATCGCAGCAGTTATTTTGGTTAATAACTTACTTTTCATTTGTAATCACTTTTCATATCATTACGAGGTCTTAAAACTTCATCTTTTGAATCCTGATAGCATTTAATATTGCTAACAATGCAACCCCCACATCAGCAAATACTGCTTCCCACATAGTCGCGAGACCACCGGCACCTAACACCAATACAATTGCCTTTACAGTAAACGCCAAAATGATGTTTTGCCAAACGATCTTTTTTGTTTGTTTACCAATGTTAATTGCCATAGGAATTCTAGAGGGCATATCGTCTTGTATTACTACATCTGCTGTCTCGATCGTTGCATCACTTCCTAATCCACCCATAGCAATGCCTATATCACTCAATGCTACAACAGGAGCATCGTTCACACCATCGCCTACAAATGCAACAATTTTACCTTTAGCCTTAATTTCTTTGATTTTATTGACTTTATCTTCCGGCAGAAGATCTCCAAAAGA
>ERZ724524.1012-NODE-1012-length-18603-cov-6.438807_pt1 | contig 18603 bp, 16 predicted proteins | sample MGYA00376057_ERZ724524 | MGnify/ENA primary metagenome ERZ724524 (study PRJEB28724, sample SAMN07190888) | wastewater metagenome | isolation source: influent of sewage treatment plant in Hong Hong | place: USA: Christiansburg, Virginia | collected 2016-03-01 ...
TGGCCGGTCGCGAAAAGCTGGACAACCTGATTTTCGTCATCAACTGCAACCTGCAACGGCTTGACGGTCCGGTGCGCGGCAACGGCAAAATCATCCAGGAACTGGAATCCGAATTCCGTGGCGCTGGCTGGAATGTTATCAAGCTGGTCTGGGGTACGCATTGGGACACGCTGTTTAATCGCGACAAGAAGGGCATCCTCAAAAAACGCATGATGGAACTGGTCGATGGCCAGTACCAGACCTTCAAAGCCAAGAATGGCGCTTACGTCCGCGAGCATTTCTTCAACACACCAGAACTGCGCGAACTGGTTGCTGACTGGACCGACGACGAAGTCTGGGCATTGAACCGTGGCGGCCACGATATCTTCAAGATCTTCGCTGCCTATGACCGCGCCATCAAGACCAAGGGCCAGCCGACGCTGATCCTGGCCAAGACCATCAAGGGCTTCGGCATGGGCCAGGCGGGCGAAGCGATGAATACCTCGCACCAGCAGAAGAAGATGGATAAAGACCAGATCGGTCGTTTCCGTGACCGCTTCAATCTGCCAGTGCCGGATGATCAGTTGGAAGAACTGCCTTACTTGAAGTTCGCCGAAGATTCGGAAGAGCACAAGTACATGATGCAGCGTCGCATGGACCTCGGCGGCTTCCTGCCGCAGCGCCGCCGCAAGGCCGAACCGCTGCAGATCCCTGCCCTAGACAACTTTGCCTCGCTGCTCAAGGCATCCGGCGAAGGCCGCGAACTGTCCACAACAATGGCCATCGTCCGCATCATGAACATGATGTTGAAGGACAAGAATGTCGGCAAGAACGTCGTGCCCATCGTGCCCGACGAATCGCGCACTTTCGGCATGGAAGGCATGTTCCGCTCGGTCGGCATCTGGAATCAGGAAGGCCAGAATTATGTGCCGGAAGACCATGACCAGCTGATGTTCTACAAGGAATCGAAGACTGGTCAGGTACTGCAGGAAGGCATCAACGAATCGGGCGCGATGAGCGACTGGATTGCCGCCGCCACCTCGTACTCCGTGCATAACGTCCAGACCATTCCGTTCTACATCTGCTACTCGATGTTCGGCATGCAGCGCGTTCTCGACCTGTGCTGGGCAGCTGGCGATCAACGCGCCCGTGGTTTCCTGATCGGCGGCACCGCCGGTCGCACCACCCTGAACGGCGAAGGCCTGCAGCACGAAGACGGCCATAGCCTGATTCTCTCCAACCTGATCCCGAACTGCATTTCCTACGACCCGACCTTCCAGTATGAAGTCGCTGTCGTTACGCAGGACGGCATGCGCCGCATGTTCCAGGAGCAGGAAGACGTCTTCTATTACCTGACGGTAATGAACGAGAACTACGAGCATCCGGAAATGCCGGTCGGCGCCGAAGCCGACATCATCAAGGGCATGTACTCCTTCAAGAAGGGTGCTGATTCCTCTGGTCCGCGCGTTCAGCTGCTCGGTTCCGGCACCATCTTCCGCGAAGTCATTGCTGCGGCTGATCTGCTGAAGAACGACTGGGGTGTCGAGTCCGACCTGTGGGGCTGTACCAGCATGAACGAACTGGCCCGCAACGGTATCGATACGCAACGCTGGAATCTGCTGCATCCGCTGGAAGAACCGAAGTTGTCGCATGTTGAGCAAAAGCTGGCGGGTGCCAAAGGCCCGGTCATCGCTTCGACCGACTACATCAAACTGTTCTCCGAGCAGATTCGTCCCTTCGTCAAGGCACCGTACGTCACGCTGGGCACCGATGGTTTCGGTCGTTCGGACACCCGCGAGAAGCTCCGTCATTTCTTCGAAGTCGATCGTCACTGGGTGACACTGGCCGCCCTCAAGGCGCTGGCCGACAACGGCGAAATCAAGCGCGAAGTGGTTGCTGCCGCTCTGGTCAAGTACAACCTTGACCCGAACAAACCCAACCCGATGTCGGTTTAATCAGGGAGAGACAACATGAGCCAAATCATTGAAGTCAAAGTCCCTGATATTGGGGATTTCGAAAGCGTTCCGGTCATTGAGCTTTACGTCAAAGTCGGCGACAGCATCAAGGTTGACGATGCGATCTGCACCCTGGAATCCGACAAAGCCACCATGGACGTTCCCTCCACCGCTGCTGGTGTGGTTACTGAAGTTCTCGTTTCGCTTGGATCCAAGGTTGGCGAAGGCGCACTGCTGATCAAGGTTGAAGCGGGTGGTGCAGCTGCCGCCCCGGCCCCGGTTGCCCAAGCCACTGCACCTGCCACTCCTGCTCCCGCCGCGGCACCAGCTGCTGCTGCGCCTGCAGCTGGTGGTGGTGTGGTTGAAGTCAAAGTACCGGATATCGGCGATTTCGCCGAAGTCCCGGTCATTGAGCTTTACGTCAAAGTCGGCGACAGTATCAAGATTGACGATGCCATTGCCACCCTAGAGTCCGACAAGGCAACGATGGATGTTCCATCCACCGCCGCAGGTATCGTCAAGGAAGTCCTCGTCCAACTCGGCTCCAAGGTGGGCGAAGGCACGGTTCTGATCAAGGTTGAAACCGGCGCTTCGGCACCCGCCTCTGCCTCAGTTGCTGCACCGGTTGCCCTGGCAGCGGCACCAGCCGCCGCGCCGGCCGCAATTTCTGCCCCGGTTTCAGCGTCGACCGTAAGCAATTCCCCTGTGGCAGTTGCGCCTGGTCTGCCGGCTGGCAGCAAGGTGCACGCCTCGCCGTCAGTGCGTGCCTATGCTCGCGAATTGGGTGTTGATCTATCCAAAGTCGCAGCGACCGGTCCAAAGAACCGTATCGTCAAGGAAGATCTGACCAAGTACGTCAAGGGCGTCATGTCCGGTGCCATTTCCGGCCCGGTTGCCTCCGCTACTGGCGGCGTCGTTGGTGGTGGCGTGCTCGATCTGCTGCCCTGGCCGAAGGTCAATTTCGAGAAGTTTGGCGAAATTGAAGTCAAGCCGCTGTCACGCATCAAGAAAATTTCCGGCCAGAATCTGTCGCGCAACTGGGTGATGATCCCGGCCGTGACCTACCACGAAGATGCCGACATCACCGATCTCGAAGCCTTCCGCGTGCAACTGAACAAGGAAAACGAGAAGTCCGGCAACAAGCTGACCATGCTCGCCTTCCTGATCAAGGCTTGCGTCAAGGCCATGCAGCGTTATCCGGAATTCAATTCCTCGCTCGATGGCGACAATCTGGTGATGAAGAAATACTTCAACATCGGCTTCGCCGCTGACACGCCGAATGGTCTGGTCGTTCCGGTCATCAAGAACGCCGAGAAGAAGGGCGTCTTCGAGATCGCCAAGGAATCCGGTGAACTGGCCAAGCAAGCCCGTGATGGCAAGCTCAAGCCGGCTGACATGTCGGGTGCCTGCTTCACCATTTCCAGCTTGGGCGGTATCGGTGGCACCTACTTCGCGCCGATCGTCAATGCCCCGGAAGTCGCCATTCTCGGCGTCAACAAGTCGGCCCTGAAGCCGGTCTGGGATGGCAAGCAATTCGTGCCGCGCCTGACCCTGCCCTTGTCGCTGACTGCTGACCACCGCGTTATTGACGGCGCACTGGCGACCCGCTTCAATGTCTATGTCGCTGAACTGCTGGCCGATATGCGCCGGATGATCGTCTAAGGGGAATGCGATGAGTCAATTGATTGAAGTAAAAGTCCCCGATATCGGCGATTTCGAGAGCGTTCCGGTCATCGACCTGTTTGTTAAGGTCGGCGACAGCATCAAGGTCGACGACGCGATTGTGACGCTGGAATCTGACAAGGCGACCATGGACGTGCCGAGTACCGTTGCCGGTATCGTCAAGGAAGTGCTGGTTCAACTGGGTTCGAAGGTTGGCGAAGGTGCCTTGTTGATCAAGGTTGAAACCGGTGCAACCGCCACTGCGGCACCTGCTTCAGCCCCGGCGGCAGCACCCGCAGCCGCGCCAGCTGCCGCTCCGGTAGTCGCCCCAACAGCGGCCACCCATGGCGGCGGTGCAGATCTCGAGTGCGAAATGCTCGTTCTCGGCGCTGGCCCAGGCGGTTACTCGGCGGCCTTCCGCTCGGCTGACCTCGGCATGAAGACGATCATCGTTGAACGCTACGCCACCCTCGGTGGTGTCTGCCTCAACGTCGGCTGCATTCCGTCCAAAGCGCTGCTGCATGTAGCAGCCGTCATGGAAGAGGCAGAGCACGCCAATTCACTCGGCGTTACCTTTGCCGCGCCTACCGTCGATATCGACAAGCTGCGCGCCCACAAGGAAAAGGTCGTCGGCAAGCTGACCGGTGGTCTGGCCGGCATGGCCAAGGGTCGCAAAGTTGATATCGTGCGCGGTTACGGTTCTTTCCTCGACGCGAATCACATCGAAGTCGAAGAAACCACTGGCACCAGTCAGGAGAAGACCGGCGCCAAGAAGATCATCAAGTTCCAGAAGTGCATCATTGCCGCCGGTTCGGCTGCCGTGCATCTGCCTTTCATTCCGAAAGACCCGCGCATTGTCGACTCGACCGGTGCGCTTGAACTGCGCTTCGTGCCGAAGAAGATGCTGGTCATCGGCGGCGGCATCATCGGTCTGGAAATGGCGACGGTTTATTCCACGCTGGGTGCCAAGGTCGATGTCGTTGAAATGGCCGATGCGCTGATGCAAGGCCCCGACCGTGACACCGTCAAGGTTTGGGAAAAGCAGAACACCAGCCGTTTTGACCGAATCATGCTCAAGACACGCACCGTGGCGGTAGAGGCCAAGGACGATGGATTGTGGGTCAAATTTGAAGGCGACGGTGCGCCGAATGCCGATGCCGTGCGTTACGACATGATCCTGCAAGCCGCTGGCCGCTCGCCGAACGGCAAGAAGATTGCTGCCGAAAAAGCCGGTATTGCGGTCACTGACCGTGGCTTCATCAATGTCGACAAGCAGATGCGCACCAACGTACCGCACATCTTCGCCATCGGCGATCTCGTAGGCCAGCCGATGCTGGCTCACAAGGCCGTGCATGAAGCGCACGTCGCGGCAGAGGTCGCGGCGGGTCACAAGGCGGCCTTTGATGCGACGGTGATTCCAGGCGTTGCCTATACCCATCCGGAAGTGGCATGGGTCGGCTACACCGAGGAACAAGCCAAAGCGGAAGGCCGCAAGATCGAATCAGCCAAGTTCCCCTGGGCGGCTTCCGGTCGGGCGATTGCCAACGGTTGCGACTACGGCTTCACCAAGCTGATCTTTGATGCCGAAACGCATCGCGTCATCGGTGGGGCGATTGTTGGCCCGAACGCTGGCGACATGATCGGCGAGGTTTGTCTGGCCATCGAAATGGGTTGTGATTCGGTCGACATCGGCAAAACCATCCACCCGCACCCGACCCTGGGTGAAACGGTGGGCATGGCAGCTGAAGTGGCGCACGGCACCTGCACCGACGTCCCGCCGCCGCGCAAGAAGTAGCAAGGCGAACCGGATGCGTTACTGAACAGCATCCGGCCCCGACGAATCGGCCGAGCCCCACGAAAGTGGCGTTCGGTTAGTTTTTTTGTGAGCAATTGCTGCGACCATCAAAGCAACTACTGGAACTTTCGTCGCTTGTGTTTGGCGATAAGCCGGCAAAGGTAACATGGCCGGGCATCCAGACGATGTAAGTCAAGATGGGGCAACTGACGCTAGGGAACGATTTTTAAAAAAAGGCGCTCACCAAGACTTGCAGGCTGATGCGCCGGCTGGATGAACTGCATCTGGATTTCCCTTTCGCCGGTAACTGAATGCTGCGCGACCTGCTCAGAAATAAGGGCAAGTGCATTCGCCGTTTGATGACGCAGTCGCCTTCATCCACCGCTTCGGTGCCCTGCTCAACCCACATGTGCATTTTCACTGAGTGGTGGTCGAAAGTGTGTTTGAGACCAGCACCGAGGCCTGCTGATTGCACACACCCAGACTCAGCAGCGACTGTCGATTTTTTTTACACTCAGCAAAAAAATCTATATTTTAAATTTATAAGCAACTGAAAAATAACGGACATTAAATATGGCACAAAACGTGCTCGGTCATGACGAGCAGCTGCGATTTCGAGGCTATGTGTTTGCGAAGACAGGTGCAACCCAGTTTCCGCTCTGAACAAAAGCGCACCCCACCCCACGTGGCTCAACATTTGTATTTGGAGGTTATATGAAAAGCATCAAATTGTTTTGTTTGTCGCTGGCCGCAGTTGGCTGTATCGCATCCGGTAGCGCACATGCTTCGTTGACAGCGTTTCAGCAATACGTTGGCAATGTAGGCTATTCGTCGGACGGTTTCGGCTCTCTATCTCAGAGCGGCACGATCTCCGCGTCCGTTCCCATCGGATCAACGGTGCTGGCGGCTTACCTTTACACGTCGACCGCCTGGAACGGCTCCATGAGCGGAATAGGCGGCACCTTAAACGGCAACGCAGTGAATTACACATCTCTCGGTCTCAATTCCGCGGCGTGCTGTTCTCTGGTTGCAGGCCGGAGCGACGTCACCAGCATCGTCAAACCGATCATCGATGGCGGCGCAGGCGGCATTTACAATTTCAGCATAACGGAAACAAGCATCACTCAAGACGGAGAAGCACTGGTCGTCGTGTACTCCAATCCGACGTTGGGTATTTCTACTGTCGGCATTCTGGATGGCTTTGCATCGGTACTTGGCGACACCACCTCGATCAGTTTTGCTAGCGCGCTTCACCCCCTTGCACCGGGGTTTAGCGCCGAGTTGGCACTGGGCATCGGCTTCAGTTGCTGCACCAATCAGCGGTCCACCGTCAAGGTAAATGGCACGACCATTACCGACAATGCCGGCAATCTCGATGATGGCGATGCCCTCTCCGATGGTTCATTGATTACCGTCGGTGGTTATGACGACCCGTACTCGACCCTCCTCCCTGGCTATGCAGATGATCACGAGCGCTACAATCTGGTGCCCAACATTGCCGATGGCAGCACCACGATCAAATTCGACACCGTCAATGCCAGCCAGGACGACAACATTTTCCTCGCCGTAGTCAGAGTAACGGGCGAAGGTAATGTCTGCACCGGCCCCAATTGCAACACCATTCCAGAGCCGGGTTCGATGGCCTTGGTCGGCTTGGCACTGGCTGGTCTCGGCGGTCTGCGCCGCAAAGCCAAGCGCGCATGATTAAAAGGATCGCTTCGCCCCTCAACCCCTGCCAGCAGTTTCGGCGGGGGTTTCTATTTCAGAAGGTAAAAAATGCACTTTCCATTCAGTGGCTCCACCTTTAGCGCCCGCCTTCTCCTCCTTGTCGTGGCGCTTTACGGTACATCTGCGCAAGCAATTCCCATTGAATCCATAACTGGCAAGCCTCCTACAAGCGCAGCACTTCCTCCTGAAGCCGCCGCCAATCTCGAGTTTCGCAAAGGCATAGATGCTGGCCTGAAGCGGAAAAACAACGTTGCCAAATCCCACTTTCTGGCCGCGTTGAAGCTGGACGCCAAATTCACGCCGGCAATGATTGGCCTGGCGTACATCGCCCAAAAGGAAGGTGATCGCGCTCAGGCCGAGAAGTATCTTATACAGGCAGAAAGTGCTGCGCCGCAGGCGGCAGAAGTGCACCTCGCCTGGGGACGCTTCTACGTCAGCACCCGGCAGTTCGAGAAGGCCGAGTTTTCGTTCAAGCAGGCAATCAATCTCAATCCGAAGTCTGTAACGCCGCTGCTTGAATTGGGTGACCTGTATCTAACAATGGATGCATCGCGCCGCAACGACGCCGTCAAGACCTTCGCTACAGCAATGGAACTGGCACCCGACAACAAGTTTGCGGCCTACTCTTTCGGCGTCGCATCTGCCTTGATCGGCCGCCAAGAAGATGCGCTGAGTGCCTTTGAAAAGGCTGCCACGCTGGCGCCAAAGGATCCTGCGCCCCTGCGCGCAATCGGTCGCTTGTACATGGAAACCGGCGCCCTGGATAAAGCCCTGAATGCATTTGATCGCGGACTCAAACGGCAGCCGAACTTTCTTGCACTAATGCTTGACCGGGGCGATGCACTGGCACGCCAGGGAAAATGGGCTGAAGCTATCAGGCAGATTAGCGCGGCAGCGAAGATTGCACCGGCGTCATCGGAGATACAGATTAAACTGGGCGACGCTTACCAGGGTGCAAAACGCTGGGATGACTCGCGATCAGCCTACGCAAAAGCCATCGCAATGAATAGCAAGAATCCGCTTGCACACAACAATCTGGCGTGGATGCTGTTGCAGCAGGGCGGCTCACCGGCAAAGGCCGTCGAATCGGCGAAGCAGGCCGTATCCCTTGCGCCAAATTCCGCACCCTTCCTGGATACGCTGGGATGGGCGCAACGCGCGGCGGGAGACTTGCCTGCCGCCGCCGAATCACTTCGGCGCGCCACGGATATCGAGCCAAAATCTGGAGAATTTCAGCTTCACTATGGGATTGTTTTGATTGAGTTGAAGCGGACCGCAGAAGCTCAACAAGCACTGAATCGCGCCCTTGATCCGCAATTCCCAGGGGCCGGCGAGGCACGGAAATTATTGCGCTCGCTGCAGGCAAACTGAACTCCATCCACAATTTGGGCACGGTGGGCCGGTGGGTCAAGTTCGAAGGCGACGGTGCGCAGAATGCCGATGCCGTACGTTACGACATGATCCTGCAAGCCGCTGGCCGCTCGCCGAACGGCAAGAAGATTGCTGCCGAAAAAGCCGGTATTGCGGTCACTGACCGTGGCTTCATCAATGTCGACAAGCAGATGCGCACCAACGTACCGCACATCTTCGCCATCGGCGATCTCGTAGGCCAGCCGATGCTGGCTCACAAGGCCGTGCATGAAGCGCACGTCGCGGCAGAGGTCGCGGCGGGTCACAAGGCGGCCTTTGATGCGACGGTGATTCCAGGCGTTGCCTATACCCATCCGGAAGTGGCATGGGTCGGCTACACCGAGGAACAAGCCAAAGCGGAAGGCCGCAAGATCGAATCAGCCAAGTTCCCCTGGGCGGCTTCCGGTCGGGCGATTGCCAACGGTTGCGACTACGGCTTCACCAAGCTGATCTTTGATGCCGAAACGCATCGCGTCATCGGTGGGGCGATTGTTGGCCCGAACGCTGGCGACATGATCGGCGAGGTTTGTCTGGCCATCGAAATGGGTTGTGATTCGGTCGACATCGGCAAAACCATCCATCCGCACCCGACACTAGGCGAGACGGTCGGCATGGCCGCTGAAGTCGCACACGGTACTTGCACGGACGTTCCGGCCCCGCGCAAGAAGTAAAGTCCTCTGCGTTACGCTAAGTTGTTTAGCGTTCGGTTTGGGCGACGGTTGATCCGTCGCCCTTTTTTTATGCTACAAAGCCTCGCATGACACAAACCCTTCCACTCCCCCGCCGCTCCCCAGAAGAACAAGCTCGCCTGGATGAAAAATTCCGCCAGATGTTCGAGCAAAGCATCGCCTTTCACGCCACCCTTGGTTTTCAGCTAAATACGCTAGTCCCGGAAGCGCCCACATTGGCCTTTGCCATGCGCCCGAACCTGATCGGCCATTATTTGCATGGCCGCCTGCACGGCGGCGTCATCGCCAGCGCGCTCGATGCAGTTGCCGGTCTCGCCGTGATTGTCGGCATTGCCGAAAAATACGCCCATGAAACCGCCGAACAGGTCACCCATCGTTTTGGTCGCGTCGGTACCATCGATCTGCGCACCGACTATCTGCAGCAAGGCATCGGCAAAAAATTTACGGCCACCGGTCGCTTGACTCGTCTTGGCGGCCGTATTGCTTCGACTCAAATGACCTTACACAACGAAACCGGCGTACTGATCGCCACCGGCGGCGCCTCCTACGTCATCAGCTGATTAGAGAATCGGCAGCCCCTGCTGCTCACCCCGTTCATAAACCACATTGGCACGGCCAACGATCAGCGGATCGAGATTGCCGATCCGCGCCGTATCCTTGTTGTTGTAAGGCAACTTGTGCAAAACATAACGCATGGCATTGAGCCGAGCGCGCTTCTTACAGTTGGACTTAATCACCGTCCATGGCGCATCGGCGGTATCGGTATGGAAGAACATCGCTTCCTTGGCCTTGGTGTAATCGTCCCATTTATCGAGCGATGCCAGGTCAATTGGTGACAGCTTCCACTGTTTGAGCGGGTGCACCTTGCGCTCACCAAAGCGGCGGCGCTGCTCTTCGCGGCTGACCGAGAACCAGAATTTGATCAGATGCGTGCCGTTACGCACCAGCATGCGCTCGAACTCCGGCGCCTGACGAACAAATTCGGCGTATTCCTGATCCGTGCAAAAGCCCATGACCCGCTCGACGCCCGCCCGGTTGTACCAGGAACGGTCGAGCAGAACGATCTCGCCACGCGTCGGCAGATGCTGCACGTAACGCTGAAAATACCACTGTCCCTGCTCGATTTCGCTCGGTTTTTCCAGCGCCACCACTCGCGCGCCGCGTGGATTCAAATGCTCCATCAGGCGCTTGATCGTGCCGCCCTTACCCGCTGCATCACGGCCTTCAAAGAGGATAACCACCTTCTGTCCGGTTTCCTTGACCCAGGCTTGCAACTTGAGCAGTTCAACCTGGAGGCGATATTTCTGGCGCTCATAATTGCGCCGCTGCATCAGATTTTTGTAGGGATAGCCGCCGTCGCGCCAGTCCTTGACCAGCTCCTCATCCGGGTTAGCCTCCAGTTGCTCGCCTTTGACGCCCTGCTGCTTGAGCAAGCCGCGCAACATGGCAACCGATTCATCAAGAGGCATGCCGGCAATGACATCGCGCATTGCACCCATTTTTGACTCTTGCGCACCGTCGACCGCAGCACTTACAGCAAAACCTTCAATACCCTGCTGGCTCAAATTTGGCGGAATATCACCGCTAGCTACCGGGCGTTGCCGGGCCGGGCGAGCTGTGCTTTTTTTGGACGCCGTTGCCGCCGGCTTGGGGGAATTCGTATTCTTTTTGGTCACCATGTCTCACTCCATCCACAGACGCGAAAACGTCTATTTCACAGCAAAGCACGGCGTTTGTCTAGTCCAGAAATTCCGCTGGAATGACAGCACGCAAAACAGTTTGCGTCTCACCCTGGCGCGTGCGATTGCTCAACCACCACAACGCACCCTTTTTTATTGTCCATTCCGACTCATGCCCGGCCAACAACAAGGAAGCCAAGCGTCCGAGCGAAGGCTGATGGCCGACGATCAATACCGAGCCGCTGGCTGCCGGCCAGCCCGAGGCAGCAATCAACTCTGAAACACAGGCCTCCGGGCCAATCTTGCGCAAAGTCTCGAACGGCAGCTTGAGCGCCTCAGCCGTTTGCTGAGTACGAACCGCCGGGCTGACGATGATGCGTAAATCCTTGGGCTGATGTGCGGCAATCCACTTGGCCATGACCCGCGCTTGTTTCTGGCCGCGCGTGGTCAGTCGGCGCCGCAGGTCGTCTTCACCATCTTCGGCCTCGGCGTGACGCCAGAGCAGCAAATCCATAATCGTTCCTCCTAGAAAAGCCGGCATCATGAACCTGAAATGTTACGGCAGCATTTCGGCACGGCCAGCCACTTCTGCAGCAACTTTCTCGCAAAGCGCGATATGGCGACTCGTCACTGTGTTGAACGACCAATAGCCTATCCCCGCAGCAACAATCTGCCCGGCAATCGGCACCAATCGCACGGCCTCCATTGCTGTCAGACGAAAACCAATCAGGCTCACAACTCGAGCAATCAGATTGGGCGTTGTCAGCCGCAAGGCCAAGGTGCCGCCCGCATTGCTCAACAAGCGAAACAGCATGGCCTGACGCTGACTGGACAGCATGCCGATCTGTGCCTCGCTCAGCCCATAGTGTTCGTTAATTTGCCCAATCACCCGCGTCAGCAAAAACAAGTCCGTCGCTAGATCAACGCCGGGGATCGGAATCAACGACGACGCGGCAGCCAGGGTAGCGCGACGCCGAGCCAGCGCGCGACAGGCCTGGCGCAAGGAGACATTGGTGCCAACATGGCTGGCCACATCCCAGGCCATGAAGCGACTTGCCGAAATCATCGATCAGTGCTCAGGAACTACCGGACTGGCTGTTGCGAATTTTGCCAAAAATGACCAGCAGCAAAATCGAGACAACTACCGAGACGATAAATCCGGCCCCTTCACCGGCCTGATACCAGCCCATATATTGACCCACAGCACCAGCCAGAAAGGAACCGCCTATCCCGAGCAGAACGGTTGCGATGAAGCCCATGTTATCTTTGCCCGGGTGCAACAATTTGGCCATCACACCGATGACAAAGCCGAGAATAATGGTCCAAAGTATGCCCATGACGTCAAAATCTCCTACGCAATAATTAATTCAGGATTTAATACTAGCGCCTGATTTTGTAACCGAGTTGGTTGTTTCGTAAAAAATTGTCGCCACCACACCGATGGCTAAATGACAGGATCACACAGCATGAATGAACTTGAGAAACTTGCCGAAAAAATTGGCCACGAACTGCTTGCTCGCGGGGAATGGCTGGCCCTGTCAGAGTCATGCACTGGCGGCTGGGTGGCACAGACGGTAACCGCCATCGCCGGCAGCTCGACCTGGTTTGACCGAGGTTTTGTGACCTATTCAAACGCCGCCAAGATCGACATGCTGGGCGTGCCTGAAACCACGCTCGAACGCCACGGCGCAGTTTCCGAAGCAACCGCCCGTGCCATGGCACAAGGCACACTAGCCCATAGCAGAGCTAACTGGGCGCTGGGCATTACCGGCATTGCCGGGCCAGGCGGCGGCTTACCGGGCAAGCCCGTAGGCACGGTTTGTTTTGCCTGGGCGTCGAAAGATGGTGGCTGCGAAGCGCAAACCTGCCGATTCACCGGAGACCGGGCAGCCGTTCGCGAGCAATCGGTGCGCCACGCCCTGACTGGTTTGCTTGAACGAATATCCTCGGCCACCCTAAGCACATGACTATTTCCCCCCAAGGGGGCTTCCTGCGGGGCGCGGTCAACGCCCCAAAAATGCCCAATTTTTTCCACTTTCGGATTTAGTGAACAAATTTTCCATCGCGACCTACGATTGATAGATCGCCGAAACGCGATCCCTCATGATCACCTGCCGTATAGCGAACGGGCACCCCGCCAAGGTCAAAGTGAACACTTTCCAGAGTCGTAAGCAAGCCTGTCCAACCGAGATCGCTTCCGGCGGCTCGCAACGCCAGAACTAATGCCTTGGCAGTTATGAAGCCCTCTAGGGCGCCGTTACTGAATTCCTGCTTGGCACCTGCTTTACGCACAGCATCCTAATACTCATGCGATATAAGATGCTTATGCTCCATCGGATTGGGTACAACCTGAGCAAAGACCAACCCGGAAGCTAGCGGGCCGAGGCCCTGCGCTATTTGGCTCGAACCGGAATTGACGCCCATGAAACCCGTCGTCAGCCTGGCCGCTTTGGCCTTGGCAATCAGTTTCTGGTAGAGGCCACCGGAGCCATGATTGATCAGCATGTCCGGCTTTTTGTCGGAGATAACTTTAACCATTTCACCAATCTGCGCATCTGAAACATCACCCTTGAAGGAGATAGTGGCTACGATTTTCATACCCAAATCAGCGGCGATCAGCTTCACATTTTCCAGGAGGACTTGCCCAAACTCAGTATCGGCATGCAGGGACCCGAGGGTCGTCAGGCCGGTACTTTTACCCCAGTTCATCAGCGCACTAAATTCGTCGCGATGCTCGGCGCGTACAGGAAAAACAAAGTGCTAAAAGGGCCGATGCAAAGTTGGCGAGCCAGCCATCGGGCCAAAAAAGAGAACTTTCTGCTTATTGGAAATCTACATCACCGCTGTTGACGGCCCACCTTCAATCGAACCGAAAAGAACGAAGGTGCCGTCAGCAATCAGTTTACGGGAATTGGCTTGCGCCTTTTCGGCCTTGGAGTCGTCATGAAGAACACGTGTAACAATCTTGCGGCCATACACACCACCACTCGCGTTAATCATGTCGAAATAACGTTTCGATCCTTCCGCAGCAGCAACGCCATGGGAATTCTTGCCACCCTGCAAGGAGATGCTTTGGCCAATAACAATTTCATTGACACCAACCCCGGGTTCAGCAAGCAGACCTGCGCTGGTGATCAAGGCGATGAAACCAGCCAGAAGCTGGCGGCAGCTGATACTGAAACGTGGTTAGTAAGGCATTTGGATTTCCTTGCAAGCGTGCAGGAGATAACTCCCGCAGCAATCCGAACATGTTAAACGCATGTTCGGTGATTTAGTAACGATTAGCTTGGCAAAGGCTCAAACAGCGCGGCCAGATCGTCTGTGCCGAACTTGACATCGACACCACGATCTTCCGACAAAATCCCCGCCGCCAACTCGGCCTTGCGCTCCTGTAGCGCGAGGATTTTTTCCTCAATACTGCCGCCAACGATCAGCTTGTAGACGAAAACGGGTTTGTCCTGGCCCAGACGGTGCGCGCGGTCGGTTGCCTGATTTTCAACTGCAGGATTCCACCATGGATCGTAATGGATCACCGTATCGGCCGCCGTCAGGTTGAGGCCGACGCCGCCAGCCTTGAGACTGATCAGAAAGACAGGAACTTCCTCCTCCTGGAAGCGGCGAATCGGCGTTTCGCGATCATCCGTATCGCCAGTCAAAATGACGTACTTGATATCCGCCCGATCCAGTTCGTGTTCGATCAAAGCCAGCATGCTGGTGAATTGCGAGAAAACGAGAATCCGGCGACCTTCATCAACCAGTTCCGGCAACATCGCCATCAGCAAATCAAGCTTGGCGCGCTCCTTTACCTTGGTCGCGGCATTGGCCTTGACCAGACGCGGGTCGCAACAAACCTGGCGTAGTTTGAGCAGCGCATCAAGAATGACGATCTGGCTGCGGTTAAAGCCCTTGATGGCGATTTCTTCGCGTACCTTGGCATCCATTGCCGCACGCACTGTTTCATACAAATCGCGTTGACTGCCTTCAAGTTCGACACTGCGCACGATGATGGTTTTCGGTGGTAACTCTTGCGCCACATCTTCCTTTTTGCGTCGCAGGATGAAGGGGCGAATCCGCCGGGCCAGCAGCAAACGGCGCTGATTGTCGCCCTGCTTTTCAATCGGCGTCCGCCAGTGCTTGGTGAACTGGCGGTTGTCACCGAGAAATCCGGGTAACAGGAAGTCAAACTGGCTCCACAACTCGCCCAAGTGGTTTTCAAGCGGGGTGCCGGTAATGCACAATCGATGCCGCGCATCGATCTTGCGCACCGCTTCAGCACCCTGGCTGCGGGCATTTTTGACAGTTTGCGCCTCGTCGAGAATGAGCAGATGGTAGCTATGCTGCATCAATTCATCGGCATCACGCCAAAGCAGCGGATAAGTCGTCAGCACCACATCGCTGGTCGCAATTTGATCAAACTTGCTCTTGCGTTCCGGACCATGCAGGGAGAGCACGGACAGGCTGGGCGCAAATCGTGCCGCTTCATTTTTCCAGTTGAAAATCAGCGAAGTCGGCAGGACGATCAAGGCGGGTTTGTCGAGTCGACCGGACTCCTTCTCGAGCAGCAAATGGGCCAGCGCCTGGGCCGTTTTGCCGAGGCCCATGTCGTCGGCCAGAATCCCGGAAAGCTCCTGCTCACGCAGAAACTGCAGCCAAGCCAGGCCTTCTTTCTGATACGGGCGAAGCTCCAGACAAAGGCCCTTCGGCGGATCAATATGGGTGATCCCTTGCGCACTGCGCAGCTTGTCGGCCATCGCAAAAACATCACTCTGACCTCTGAACTGCCAGCGCGTGGTGTCACTTAGATCAGCCAGGCGCGGCGCATCAAAGCGCGACAAACGCAGCGTATCTCCGCCATTGAAGCCATCGAAGAGATCAATCAGCGTCGCAGCAAGTGGTTTGATCCGCCCGGCCGGCACCCGCAGCCGCTTGCCGCTCGGGGTATGCAGTTCGATCGCTTCGTCATCAGCGACAAAGGCCAGTTGCAAGGCGTCCAGCCAGCGTGCATCACGGCGGAATAACCCAGCCAGCAGAGGAGCCAGCGCCAGGCGCTCACCTTCGACAATGACGCCCATATCGAGATCGAACCAGCCACTATCCGATTCAACCAGATTGGCTTCCCAGCCTTCAACTTCGAGAATGTGATGGCGGAAATCGTCCGGAAATTCAATCTGCCAGCCAGCGTCACGCAAGGCCTCAAGGCTGTCCTGCATGAAATAGGCCCAATCGCTCTCATGCGCCAGACCGTAAATACCTTCCGGCGGATGGCCAAAGGTGTACAGGGTATGCCCCGGCACCCGCTCCAGCCCACTGGCGGCAAGTGCTTTGAGTGCGGCGGCCTCAGCTTCCGGGCGGCGTTTCAGCCGAACCGTTTCGCCTTCCGGCAAGGTGATGAATTCATGTTTGTTTTCTGGACGAACGTCGGCGTCGGCATAGCGAAAAAGCACGCGCGCCACATCGAAAGGCCCACCGTTATAGCTATGCGGGTAATCGCGCCAGGCGCGGTAGCCGTGGGTATGGACGGTATCAAGTTGAAGAACAGCCTGCAAGGGCGTATCGATCAGACGCAAACGTTCGCCAGCATCTTCGGCCGGCGGTGGCATTTCGGGAGCCAGTTCAGACAAAGCTTCGGCAACCAGGGCCGCTTCTTTGGCCGACAGGGGCGGCAAGCCGAACAGGCGAGCAATCACTGCCGGATTGCCGGCAACATCCAGCGGTCCAGTCTCACCCTCGGCCAAATCCAGGTACCAAGGCGGGTCGACCGTAACAATCATCTCCGCCGGTGGATCAGGGCGCAAGGATGGGCGCTGGAAACCGCTGGGATCGATTTGCCAGCCGACGCTAGCGGGCCGCACCAAGCCAGCCTGCAATGGCAGACCCAAATCGTCTTCGGAATACAAACGGTTGCTCTGTACCAGGCGCTGCAAAATCTCGGCACCTTTTTTTGGGCCAAGACCAAAAGCACGCAAGGGACTTTCGTGATTTCGCTCGCCCCAGATCAGGCGCAGGATAACAAGGTCTTCTTCATTGACAAATTGCGGCGGCGTGACCAGGGCACGATCAACCTTCCACCACTCTTCAGCACTTTCCGGAAACTTGCCCTTACGGATTTCAATCCCGAAATGGCGCCGGTCATCAGACCATTTGAGAATGTAGAAAAGCTGCTGCCGGGCACTGGCCGGCCGTGCTTTTTTCTTGGCGACGGCCAGCGAAACGCGGCGCAGATCTTCCACCCAGGAGAGGACGCTGGGACTGACGCGATCCGGCTTCGGGGCGTTTTCGTCGACCGCCCGCAAAAGCGTTGCTGCAACGTGTTTGCAGTGCTTGCCGACCGGACAGGTACAAGCACTGATCAGCAGCGCCCCACCGCGCGCTTCCATCAGGCGAACTACCACCGCATAGGGCGTTGGTGCCGTACCGGGAACAATGGCCCGGATCAGCATCGGCTCGATTTCGATGTCGCGCACCAAATCGACGTAGGGACCCGCCTTGGCGATTTCGCGCTTGTCAAACCAGCCAAGCACATCCTCTTTACTGAGGTCGTTAAATGAATCTGCAGCCATGTTTAGGAGAGGAGAATCGCGGAGAGCAGGGTGAGCAATAAAGCAATGATGATCAACCAGCGATTTTGCTGCTGCTGGGCATTGATCAGGCGTTCGAGTTGCGGTGCGAGATCAACCCTGGGCGGTTGTTTTAACGACTGATGAACAAGGCGCGGCAATTGCGGCAAGGTCCGCGCCAGATACGGCGCTTCCTGTTTGAAGGTGCGCAGCAACCCACGCCAGCCAACCTGCTCGTCCATCCAGCGCTCAAGAAAAGGCTTGGCGGTTTTCCAAAGATCAAGCTCAGGATCAAGCTGACGGCCGAGTCCTTCGATATTGAGCAGGGTTTTTTGCAACATCACCAGTTGCGGCTGAATTTCAACATTGAAGCGCCGCGATGCCTGAAAGAGGCGCAGCAGTACCTTGCCAAAGGAAATATCTTTCAGCGGACGGTCGAAAATCGGCTCGCAAACGGCGCGAATTGCCGCCTCAAACTCATCAACCCGCGTATCGATAGGCGCCCAGCCTGACTCAATGTGCGCCTCGGCAACCCGCTTGTAATCGCGGCGAAAAAATGCGAGGAAGTTCTGGGCGAGATAGTTTTTGTCGTTATCGGTCAGCGTGCCGACGATGCCGAAATCAAGCGCGATGTAACGGCCATCAGGGGCAACAAAAATATTGCCGGGGTGCATATCGGCGTGGAAAAAGCCATCACGAAATACCTGGGTGAAAAAAATCTCGACACCCGACGCCGACAGTTTTGATAGATCGATGCCATCAGCACGCAATTTGTCAATCTGCGAAATCGGCGTGCCCTTCATCCGTTCCATGACCATGACCGTTGACGTACACCAGTCCCAATGGACTTCCGGCACGCACAACAGCGGTGAATCGGCAAAATTACGGCGTAGCTGCGAAGCATTGGCCGCTTCGCGCATCAAATCCAGTTCATCATGCAAATACTTGCCAAATTCGGCAACGACTTCGCGCGGCTTGAGCCGCTTGCCATCCGACCAGAGCTTTTCCAGCAACATGGCGAGAGTGTCAAGCAAGCCAAGATCATGATCGATCACGCCCAACATATTGGGGCGCAAGATCTTGACAGCAACTTCGTGGCTGCCATCTTCTTCTTTTAGGAGCGCAAAATGCACCTGGGCAATCGAAGCA
>ERZ724524.1018-NODE-1018-length-18577-cov-4.371774_pt1 | contig 18577 bp, 13 predicted proteins | sample MGYA00376057_ERZ724524 | MGnify/ENA primary metagenome ERZ724524 (study PRJEB28724, sample SAMN07190888) | wastewater metagenome | isolation source: influent of sewage treatment plant in Hong Hong | place: USA: Christiansburg, Virginia | collected 2016-03-01 ...
TCCTCCGGCAATGCCCAGCATGACGCCTTCCAGCAAAAAAAGTCGCAGGATTTCACTGCTGCGAACACCAAGGGCAAGGCTTGTGCCAATCTCCGTGGTGCGTTCAAGCACGCTCATGGTTTGCGTGTTTGAAATGGTCAAAATAATAATTAAACCAATGATGATTTTGACGACATCGACTTGTTTGGAAAACAAAACAACAGTTTTGTTGTAAAAGTCGGCAAGCTCTGTCCACGAAACGATCTGGAAGTCCTTGGGCAGCAGACTAGGGCGTATTGCTTCGATTGTTCCCGTAGTCAATTCGGTATTGTTCAGCAAGGCAACCCATGAGGTTGCACCGCTAACGCGCATCAATTTGCGTGCAAGAGGAATTGGTAGCCGAAGTGCAGTGTCGTCATATTCCTTGTAGATGGTGAAAAATGTACCAGCTACCGTCACTTCTATGGCGTTGGCGCTACCATTGGCAGCCGTTCCGAGCAGCACAATCGAGTCACCTGGCTTTACCCCCAGGCTCTTGGCAAGGCCTTCACCAAGAATGGCCGAGGTGTCATCCATGCTTTCGAGATCACGCCCATCCTTGATCGTAATACGACTACTAATGGGGCGTTCGCGAACCGGGTCTATGCCTTCACCGGTAAATCCGACTGAAACATCGCCAAAGCTGACTAACCCGCTAAACGCGAGGCGAGGCGTTATGCTGGTAACGCCCTCCGTGCTTCTTATCTTGTCTTCCTCAGCCGAAGTGCCGGGTAGCAGGTAGGCGTAAGGATCGGCAATCCCTTTTTCAAAATAGCCGGGGCGAATAATCTGAATGTGGCCAAGTTGCGAGTGAATTGTTGCTTCCCGCATGTCGTGAAACACCCAATTAATAAAGCCACCAGCCAACAAAAAAGCAGTAACTCCGCCGGCCACCGTCAAAATCGCAACAAGTGTGCGATTCTTGTTGCGCGCCAGATTGCGAAAGGCGAGACGGAGCGAAGTTATCAACATGAGAGGGTCTGCACTACATCAATCTACGAGGTTGTACCTGCCGGGTGCAATGATGTTGTCGGGGTCGAACACATCCTTAAGCTTGCGAATTGTTCGCCAGTATTCGTTGTCCTGAACGATGTCTTTCATCATATCAGCCCGGGCACGGTACGGCTCTAGTCCGTGACGGCGGATGCATGCCAGCATGTCATCAGCGCAACGATGGGCGCGCTCGACTTCCTCTGGTTGTGAACGATCAAAAAGCAGGTTGATGACGGCAACCATCGATGTCGGAGTTTCAATGTTCAGGGTCATGTAAAGCTTGTGTTGGTGACTAGCCGCAACAATCTCCAACTCGTCAATGACTTTGACAACGGCTTTGCCATCCAGTGGCAGAGCAGGGTTGACGAACAACAAGCCGCAATTCGATTCATCCAGGGCTTTGGCAGGTAAGTCTGAGCGCCCGTATTTCCAAAGCAGATTGTCGATGGCAACATCGGTTGGAATGCCCAATGCAAGTGCGTGAAGCGGACGTATGGAATGAATTGCCGCTGCATTGGCTCTAGCAAACGATATGAAGCGCAAGGCATGGGTTACAGCGTAACCAATATCGAGTAGTGTATCGGTGATCACCATGACGCGAGCGTAGCGACTAATACGTTGTTTGATTTCACGAATCGCTGCGCGTACCTGACCAGCATTGCCTGTGACCGCGGCCAGACTGGCCCATTCGTCAGGCGCTACGATGGAAATGGCGCGATCCGCTTCGGCAAGCGCTCTTTCTGGCGTGTAACTGCATTCAGATTCTAAATAACGAGTGACGCCATAGGCAAGTGTTGATTGGGTGCGAGCCTTGTTGCCGATATGAGTAACAGAGGTTAGTAGGCCATCACGCTTGAGGCGTGCCAGTTCGTCGATAAAATCAGAGAGGTGACTGACGTCTATAAGAGCCATCGAGACGGCAACTTCTTTGGGGCGACGAGGAATCAGGCGGAAGCAGGCACTAGTAACAATGCCGAAATTACCTTGGAAAAACAAACCATCGAGAATTGGGCCTAGTCCAAAGGGATGGCAGTGCGCCAGAGGAGATTGCTCGCCAAGGCGGCGAAATCCGGTTTGAATGACTTCGCCGGTTCCCGTTACGATTTCGAGACCAAAAATATCATCCTTGCGCGGGCCAAAGTAACCCACGCCACGATCAAGGGCGTTGCCTAGAATGCTGGTGTCGCGCCCAGCACCGGTGACGTTGAAGGTTAATTCAGGGCAGCGCTCTGTCAGAAAAGCTGACAACTGAGCTTGGGTAACGCCGGGTTCGATTACAGCAATCGGATTGTTCGTGGATATTTCATCAGCATTGAGGATGCGGTTCATGCGCGAGAGATCGATACCGATGTTATCTTTCGTTACTGGCGAGCGAGATCCGTAGCCCCAGTTCAGGCCGCTTGAGAACGGGTAGAGCGCTTGCCTGCTTTGCCGCGCTTCCAAGACCATGGTGCGAACTTCAGCGGTTGACCCTGGCTGGCGCGTTTCGTTTGTGTCATGCTGACAGCCGGTCACATTGAAATTTTCATCTGACATGCTGAGACTTTCCCGTTGTAGGCTGTGACGGAAATGATAGATGAAAAAAAAGGCCCGAAGGCCTTTTTTGGTATTTACAGAAAATCAGGCTTGCTTGCGGCGACGTGAGGCGGCAAAACCTAGAAGACCTAAACCAAGAAGTGCAACGCTTGAGGGCTCTGGAACTTCGGCCGTAACGGTGGCTGACCAGGAGGTAGCAATTGCACCATTAGTCACCAACGTGTTTACCAAACCAGGTATGGTCGCACCAACGAACTGGGTCGTGAACAAAGCATTCCAGAGTGTAACGTCGTCAGTAACGTCGCAAATTAGATCACCGCCCGCATCACAAAGAGTGCCCTGTGCCGAAAAGGATGCAGTTACACCACTAGCCTCTTGTTTTAAAGAGTAAGGAGCCTGTGGTAAAGGTCCTGCTCCATCCACATCGGTACCTGGTGAGAGGTTGGTCAAGGTGAACAACCAATTTGGATTGTTAAGCAACTTAAAGAAATTCGGTGTGATGCTAGCACCTAGAGGGATGTAGTTAGCATCGAAAGGGTTGGCGCTCATGTCGCGAACATAACCATCAGGGTTCAACACGGGAAGAGATGCAAAACTACCAGTCGGAGTTCCGGTTATATTAAACTGGCCGTTAGTCTGAGATGCATTCAAGCCGTCATTAACAGGTGTGAACCAATCAATCTCACCTGCCGTGATCTTAACGCCAGTACCACGTGCACTGCTGGCAATGTCGAAGGTGCCGACGACTGGGGTGGCATTTGCTGCAGATGCGGTCAGTGTCAGGGCTGTGGCAAGAGCGAGCCAGCTAACGGATTTCTTGAAGTACATGATTTTCTCCAGGTGGAAGTATTGCGTATTCGATAGAAGTTGTTGCTGGTAAAACATAAGCATGTAATATGCCAGATCAAAAATTAATATCTAACATTATGATTTTATGGCAATAAATTGTTCATGTTATAAGAGGTCAAGTTTGATTCTGCGGTTGGTGTAAAGTTTTCCGACAACTAGCTAAGGGTCAATATGAAAGGGGCCGCCCTTTTTTCAACCTTTTAACGGCTGGCCAGTTGCTAACGGACTTGCACGCTGAATTGGCAAAAAAATACCGCGCTATCCTACTCTGCCAACGGTGCTCATGGGCCACTTGGTCGTTGATCAGAAATTTAAGGGGCAGGATTTTGACGGTGCCTTGCTGAATGATGCGCTTCACCGCAGTAATAGTTGAGAAATCATGGCCTATGCCATGGTGGTCGATGAAAAGACGATGTTGCAGCGCATTTCTACAAGCACCATGGATTTATTAGCTTGCCGTGCGCACAGCAAACGCTGTTTTTGCCGTGGATGACAGCGCAAAAAAAATTTCAGCCAAATTTTTAAGCTATTTGACGCGTAGACCGTAAAGTTTGGCAGTCCCTGATTGTCATTTGTACTTGGATTGAATCAGAAACTGTAGCGGACTTCTGAATAAACCCGATCCTTTTGGTCATATCGCCCGAACATTCCCATGGCTGGTCCATTGAAGATGTCTGCACCAACCACCATTCGCCAGTTACGTTCAAAACTCCAGACGGCGCGGGGGCGGAATAGCCAGTCGGATCGATTGGCACTTGAGATAAATAGTGCTTGTGCTTCCCAGTTAGTGAAAAACTTGCTGTTGAGTAATAGGCTGTAGCCATTTTCGCGTTTGTCAGAAATATTGTATGGGTCGTAGTTCATGTACTGACGCTGGAAGACCTGAACATTCAGGCGTGATTCAGCGGGTAAGCTGAAGTCAAGTCCCGCAGCCCAATCAACCGTATTCTGTTGAGCCACGCCATCACTGTCCATGGCATTCAGGGAAGTAAAGCTGCGACCTTTGGTATATACCGTTTCGCCTTTGAGGACGATATCGCCAAAATCTTTGGCTAATGTGCCACCAACTTGGCTAATGCGGTCGTGGCGTGCTTGGTAGGTAACTGTTGGTACTGGTGCAATCGCGATTTCGCGATAGAAGGTTTGGTTAATATCGGTACTGCGGTAGTAGAAGCCTGAGATATCCCAGCCATTTTTGAGGGTTGAGAGACGTAGACCGTAATTCATGTTGTCCGTATTGCGTTCCGGTCGCACTTCTTGTTGGTAGCGAACATTGAAACCGTTTGGCACTGGCTGGTAGGGGTAGAACTCGGCTCCCAGTTTGCCGATGTTGTCGTAGCTGGCAACCGGTATCCACAACAATTCAGCGTGGAAGTCATCCTTGAAATATTCAGCCCTGGCTGCCCATTGTGGGGTACGGAGTTGATCGAATTCTGGCAGGATAAATTCTCGCATGTCGCGTGCTGAGACGACATCAGCAAAGAACAGACCTACCATCTCACCCCAAATGACATTTTGGCGGCCAATGCGGAAATCCCAATTGCCGGCACTGTAATCAATATAGTTTTCGCGCAGCATGGCGTCGAAACGTTGATTTTTTACTACATCTTTGTTGTAAAAATCAGTGGTGCTGTAGACCGCGTCATAGTCGAAGCGGGCACCCAGCTTCCATTTGATGTCAGCCCCCAGATTTCCTGCTGAACTTAGGTCGGCGCGAGTGCGCATTTTTGACCAGTGTTCTGGATCATCAACGGCACGGGCAAGTTCAAAATGGATAAAACCTTTAATACCAGGGCTGCTTGATGCGGCTGGTTTGGCACTTGCTTTTGGCAAATCATCGCCAAACAGGGATTCTTTATCCTCGGCCTGGGCGCCCAAGCTTAGGCAAAGTGCGGCAATGAAGGTGAGGTGGGGCAGATGCTTGATAGGTTGAAGCACGTTATGTTTCCGGTGAAGTGATTATTCAGTTGTTTCGCCAGCTGCGATGTCCGAGAGGTTACGGACGCGGGCCAGATTCCATCTGTATTCGGCATCACGGACGCCAAAGGCTTTGATGGTTCCATCTTCGACTTTGACTAAACGGTCGGCGTGGTCGATGACTTTCTGGTCATGGGTGGAGAAAATGAAGGTGGTGCCGAGGTGCTCGTTGATTTTTTTCATCAACTTCAAAATTTCGATGCCCGTGGCTTTGTCGAGATTGGCTGTGGGTTCGTCGGCTAGCACGATAGCTGGCTTGACGGCGAGAGCACGGGCAATCGCAACGCGTTGGCGCTGGCCGCCACTAAGTTGATTGGGCCGATTGTTTGCATATTTACTAAGGCCAACGATGTCGAGGAAATAGTCCACGCGCCGTTTGCGTTCATCGGGCGATATATCGGAGCGGCGAAGCAATGGGTATTCAACATTTTCTGCGGCTGACAGCACGGGCAGCAAATTGAAGGTCTGGAATATGAAGCCAATCGAACGAGCACGTAGATCAGCCAGTTCATTGGCTGATTTTTGCGAGACATTTTCTTCGTTAATATAGATATCGCCGCTGGTCGGGCGATCAATGCAGCCAATTAGGTTGAGCATAGTGGTTTTGCCGCTGCCTGAAGGGCCGGAAATGGCAAGGAAAACACCGGGCTCAATTGACAGTGTTATATCATTGAGAGCCTGAACGATCTGTTCGCCAAGCAGATATTCCTTGAAGACGCGCTCGATTCGGACGACGCTGTTCATGCTGGGTAGAATGCGAAGGTAATAATGTTAAATACGTGCGAGGAGTTGCTTATGTTCTGCAATAGCACCAAGCGTTTGAATTTGTGGGCCTGTGTTCTGACTTCCGGCATTTTTTTGTCGCTCCAGTCGGTGGCGGCATTGGCGCAGCAACCCAGCCCTGCGTCAACGGATGATGCTTATGCCCGGAGTATAGTGGAAAAGGCCGATCAGGTCCGCTTCCCATCCGAAGGTTTTCAGGTTGATATTGTAATCAATAGCAGCCAGCCAGATAAGCAGGCTGAAACACGAAAATATCGTGTGCTTTCCAAAGGCAATGAAAATACGGTCGTGATGGTGACCGAGCCTGCATCGGAGCGTGGGCAGATCATTTTGATGAAGGGGCGTGATCTTTGGGTGTTCATGCCTGAAGTCTCGCAACCTGTGCGGATTTCCCTGGCGCAGCGCTTGACTGGACAGGTGGCGAATGGTGACTTGGCGCGGGCGAACTTTGCTGGCGACTATAATCCCACCGTTCTGCGGAACGAAACCATCAATGGTGAAAATTACGTCGTGTTGGAACTGGCTGCTGTCGACCGCTCAGTAACCTACCAAAAGGTGGTTTATTGGGTAAATCAGAAGAATGCGTGGCCGCTCAAGGCTGAGTTTTATTCGTTGTCAAATCGACTGCTGAAAAAATGTAGCTATGAAAATTTCCAGACGCTGGCCGGCAAGCAGCGTCCAACGCGATTGGTGATGGAAGATGCGCTGCGCGGCAATGAGAAATCAACGCTGGAATATAGCGAAATGAAGCTTCGTGATCTACCGGACAAAATTTTTACCAAGGATTACCTCAAGAAACTTGAGTGATTTTCTTCGAGACTAGAACTTTATGAGCAAAATTATTCCTGTTGTGTTGTCTGGCGGTTCTGGAACGCGCCTTTGGCCGTTGTCGCGCGAGAAATACCCAAAGCAATTGCTGCCGCTGGTTGGCGAGCAATCGATGTTGCAGGCCACTGTGGCGCGTATGGATGGCATTCCTGGTCTGGCAGAGCCCTTACTAGTATGCAATGAGGAACATCGGTTTGTGGTGGCCGAGCAGTTACGCCTGCTCGGTAAGCAAGGTAAGGTAATCCTAGAGCCGTTTGGCCGTAACACGGCGCCAGCATTGACCTTGGCTGCTTTATGGGCTCAGCAGCAGAGTGATGATCCGGTGCTGGTCGTGATGCCGGCTGACCATATAATTCTTGATGAAATGGTTTTTAGGGAGGCGGTGGTTAAAGCTGCCAAGCTGGCTGAAATTGGAATCGCCGTAACCTTTGGAATTACACCTGATTGCCCTGAGACTGGTTATGGCTATATCCAGCAGGGATTAGCATTGGCAGGAGATAGCGGGGCGTTCAAACTAACGAGGTTTGTTGAGAAACCTAACCGGGAAGTCGCCGAGTCATATCTGGATTCTGGAGATTTTCTGTGGAATAGCGGCATTTTCGTCATGCGCTCTACAACTTGGCTAAATGCACTTGAGGTTTGCCGGCCAGATATTTTGCAAGCATGTCGTGCTGCACTGCAGGGGTGTGGGAAAGATGGTGACTTTATTCGCGTTGACCGTACTCTTTTCGAGCAATGTCCATCCGACTCTATTGATTACGCGGTTATGGAAAGATTGTCGCAGTCTTGTATTGATTTGCCCGAATGTGCGGTGATCCCGTTGGCTGCCGGCTGGTCGGATGTCGGTGCGTGGGATGCGCTGTGGAAGGTATTGCCGAAATGTGATCAAGGTAATGCATTTCGTGGTGATGTGATGCTGGAGGGCTGCCGTGATACGCTAGTGGTGTCTGAGAGTCGCCTAGTAGCCTGTATCGGGTTGAGTAATTTGATTGTGGTTGAAACAGATGATGCTGTACTGGTCGCACATCACGATGCAACCCAGGATGTGAAGAAAATTGTTGATCGACTGAAGGCAGAAAAACGCACTGTTGCACAGTGGCATCGCAAAGTTTATCGGCCGTGGGGGTGGTATGACGGCGTCGATTCCGGGCAGCGCTTCCAAGTCAAACGTATTGGTGTCAAACCAGGTGCGGCGCTCTCTTTGCAAATGCATCATCATCGGGCAGAACATTGGATTGTGGTGAGTGGTACAGCAAAGGTGACGAGGGGTGATGAGGTTTTTCTGGTCTCCGAAAACCAGTCAACATATATTCCGCTGGGGGTTACACACCGTCTGGAAAACCCTGGAGTTGTGCCTCTTGAGATGATTGAGGTGCAATCCGGTAGTTACTTAGGTGAAGACGATATTGTCCGCTTTGAAGATACCTACGGGCGTAGCTGATTTATTGATGGAGATGTCACTGCGAAAACAGTGACAAAACTTAACGTCTGGCCGAATCGGCCAAAATTGAAGTCACCGTGAAATAGTGCACAGGCACTATTTGCACCTATCCCTAAAATTGACCATCATGAGTTCTTATATAATTTTCTCCTGCGGCAAAACCGCAAAAATTTCAGTCTCTAGTTTCTTGGGGAAAGCTGGCCTATACCTCCAAGCCTTTCCATTGACCAGGCAATACGGAGAATAATTATGGTCCAAATTTTTAATCACTGGTTTAGCTGGCGAACCATCGCCCAGATGATTTTTGATCTATCGTTCGTAATTGTTGGCATGGTTATTGTTGCCATGTGGGTTGGTAGTGGTTTGCCAATCAATGCCAAGCATCTGATTATATTTGCATTTATTCTTGGTGCTACGATGCTGGCTATTAATGCATGGCTTGGTTTTTACCAACGAATCCACAACCGCTCGATTACAGAAAGCAGGGCGCGCGCAGTGCTTTCGTTGTATCTGGCAGTTCCTGTTGCTTATGGCATTTTTGCCATGCTACCAATTTCCAGTCTTAGTCGTGAGTTCATGCAGCTTTCGGCGATGTCTGCTGTCTTCGGTATGTTGATAAATCGTGTGAGTGTGTCTCATGCGAGTACGACAGAGCACATCACGCGTCGAATTTTGGTGTTTGGAACTGGAGTCCAAGCATTGGCTGTCATGCGTGCATTGAATAAATCTGATCCTTCTGCTGAAATTGTGGGTTATTTCCCAAGTTCCAATGAAGAGGCGACCGTCGTTCCAGAAACACAAATTTTGTCACGTACTAAAACCTTGACGGATACCGCCAAGTCGCTCAAGGTCGATGAAATTGTGGTTGCACTTTCAGAGCGCCGTGGTGGTTCAATGCCTTTACGTGAACTCCTTGACTGCAAACTGCATGGTATTCGTGTGCTCGATTTGGCCAGCCATTTCGAACAAACCTTGGGTCAAATTCGCCTCGATTCTCTATATGCAGGTTGGCTTATTTTCGGTGATGGTTTCTGCCAAGGAAGCTTGCGTGCCTTAGTTAAGAGGTTGTCAGATATTCTATTCGCAAGTATTTTGATCTTATTGGCAATGCCCATCATGCTGATTACAGGCCTGTTGATCATTGCTGAAAATGGGTTCCCCGTTTTTTACCGTCAAGAGCGGGTGGGTTTGAATGGTCGGCTATTCAATGTCATTAAATTTCGTAGCATGCGCATTGATGCAGAAAAAGACGGCAAACCGATCTGGGCTAAAGCGGACGATGATCGTACAACCAAAGTTGGCAAGATCATTCGCAAGCTTCGTATCGATGAATTGCCCCAACTTTTCAGCGTATTGAAAGGTGACATGAGTTTGGTCGGACCTCGACCGGAGCGTCCTTTCTTCGTTGATCAATTGACCAAAGAGATCCCTTTTTACGCAGTCCGCCACAGCGTCAAGCCTGGTGTTACTGGCTGGGCACAGGTACGCTACCACTATGGCGCTACCGTCGAGGATTCAGCTGAAAAACTGCAATATGACCTTTATTATGTCAAGAATCACACACTTTTTTTGGACCTGGTTATTCTTTTTGAAACCATCGGTGTCGTCCTGACTGGCAAGGGCGCCCATTGATATCAACACACTGCGCGCCTGCGTCGTTGTGTAATTTTCACTGATGGAAACTCAATCGGCATCGTTGATTGTCTGGAGTCTTGGTGTTGCAGCAAGTGGCTATTTGTTATTCGCTATCTATTTGCTGTCATTGGGTAAAAAATGGCGGCAAGGTTTACGAATACAAGCCATGCTTGTGGTCATTCTGCTGTCTACTACTTGGGCTGGACTAGGCTCGGCGTATGCTTTAACTGGCAATTCACTGTTATTTTTAGCTAGCGTTCTGGCTGATTTGCTCCGCTACGGTGGATGGTATGTATTCCTGATTTTTTTGCTGACCCAGGATAAGCCAGGGCAACAACGCTATCTGATTGCCCCGTTGTTTATACCTGCCTGTTGGGGCGCAATCATAGGTGGCGTGGTTTTGCAGTTGGCGATTGGTTTTGGCCTACTTGCGGCAGAGCAATGGGCGCGAACCGCCTTATTCCAGTCGCTCCTGATGAATGTGCTTGGTTTGATGTTGATCGAACAATTGTTCCGCAATGTTTCGGAGGATTCACGTTGGAACATTAAGCCTCTGTGTCTCGGTTTAGGTGGCATCTTCGCCTACGATCTCTATCTGTATTCTGATGCACTTATGTTTAATCGTGTTGATATTGATGCCTTTGCTGCCCGTGGCTTTGTTAATACGCTGGTTATTCCGCTTTTAGCAATGTCGACGCTCCGCAGTCGTGATTGGACTTCAAAAATTCGCCTATCACAAAAAGCTGCGTTTCACTCGGCTACCTTGCTGATAGCTGGTATCTATCTGCTTTTTATGGCGGGTATCGGTTACTACGTTCGCTATTTTGGCGGTGACTGGGGGCGAGCATTCCAGTTGGGTATTTTATTTGCCGGTCTGTTGGGGTTGGGGTTTTTGGTAGTGTCTGGCTCGATGCGAGCCAAGCTTCGTGTTCTGGTGGGCAAGCATTTTTTCAACTACCGTTACGATTACCGAGAAGAATGGTTGCGGTTTACCCAAACCTTATCTACTCAGGATTCGCCAAAAGCTATGGGCCAACAAGTTATTCGTGGCTTGGCCGATATGGTTGAAAGCCCGGCTGGCGGACTTTGGTTGCGAGAGGGGGGGCAATCAACATTTAGCCAAGCTGCGCGTTGGAATATGCCCAAGGAAGAAAGCACAGAACATTTTGATTCGCCTTTGGTTCAATTTCTATTAACTAGCAGGTGGGTAATCAATCTCGAGGAGTTTCGTTGCTACCCAGGTCGTTACGGTCAACTCGAAATTTCGCCATGGATTTCTCATATCGCAAATGCCTGGCTGGTGATTCCGTTAATGGTGGGCAATGAAATTACTGGTTTTGTAATCCTTGCTAGTTCACGTACCCAGCTTGACATCAATTGGGAGGTCAATGACCTTCTGCGTACGGCAGGCTGTCAAGCGGCCGGCTTTCTGGCAAAGATGCAAGCAACTGAGGCCTTGCTTGAGGCTAAAAAATTTGATGCCTTCAACAAGATGTCTGCATTTGTTGTCCATGATCTAAAAAATATTGTGACTCAACTCTCGCTTATGCTGCGCAATGCCGAGCGCCATCGGGATAATCCTGAGTTTCAGCAGGATATGCTGATGACTGTCGAGCATTCGGTAGAGCGCATGCGTCAGTTGATGATGCAATTACGTGAGGGGGCGACACCACCCGGTACGCCATGCGGTGTAAATCTTCCTGATGTCATTGAACGCATACAACGCGCTAAAATGGAACAAGGCCATTCTGTTCAACTGTCATTGAATGAACGCCTGATCACGCGTGGGCATGAGGAGCGTTTGGAACGGGTGATCGGTCACTTGATCCAAAATTCGCTGGATGCTACTGATCTTGGCGGGAAAGTTTGGGTGAAACTGGAGCGGCGAGGGGATCGGGCTGCCGTTGAAGTCGGGGATACGGGGCATGGAATGAGCCAGGAATTTATTCGCAATCGATTGTTTAAGCCTTTTCAAAGTACCAAACAGGCAGGTATGGGGATCGGTGCTTATGAAAGTGCACAGTACATCCGAGAATTAGGTGGGGATATGTTGGTTGAAAGTGAAGAGGGTAAAGGAACACATATTACGATGATCCTGCCGCTCTTCGAGGTGCGTACAGAGTCCGATTTGCACGAAAAGGAAGCAGTGTGAGCACAGAAAAGTCACGTCCCTTGTTGATAGTCGAAGACGACCCTGCTTTGCAAAAGCAGTTGCGGTGGTCTTTTGACCAATTTGAGACGTTGACCGCAGGCGATCGAGAAAGCGCTCTGGCACAAATTCATCGCCATGCGCCGCCTGTTGTCACCATGGATCTTGGTCTGCCACCTGATGCCGATTCGGTTTCGGAAGGTTTTCGATTACTGGAGCAGATACTTTCTGTCGCCCCGGAGACCAAAGTGATTGTTCTTACCGGGCAAAATGATCGTGCAAATGCATTACGTGCTATTGGCTTGGGCGCGTATGACTTTTTTGCCAAACCGTTTGAGCCGGAATTACTTACGCTGACTATAGAGCGAGCCTTTCGGCTTTTCGATTTGCAGCAGGAAAACCGACGTTTGCAGGAATTGCAACACCCTCCCGCACTCGCTGGATTGATTACGCGTGATGCAGAGATGATGCGAGTCTGCCGGACCATCGAAAAAATTGCGAACAGCAACGCAACCGCTATGCTGTTGGGTGAGAGTGGAACTGGTAAGGAAGTCCTGGCGCGAGGTGTGCACGAAAGTTCGCAGCGCAAGAAGGAACGATTTGTCGCCATAAACTGTGCTGCAATTCCCGACAATTTGCTGGAAAGTGAGCTTTTTGGTTATGAAAAAGGTGCTTTCACCGGCGCAGCCAAAACTACGCCTGGAAAGATTGAAACAGCGCATTGTGGAACACTCTTCCTTGACGAAATTGGTGATCTTCCCCTTTCGCTACAATCAAAACTGCTGCGATTCTTGCAGGAGAGGGTGATTGAGCGACTCGGTGGGCGTCAAGAAATTCCGGTCGATGTGCGTATTGTTTGCGCAACCCATCAGGATCTCAAGTCGCTGATTGCCGATGGTCGTTTCAGAGAGGATCTTTTCTATCGCCTTGCAGAAATTGTCATCAATATTCCGCCACTCAGGGCGCGTGTCGGTGACCCGGCATTGCTTGCGCATGCCTTTGTTCGTCGCTTTGCCAACGAGCAAAATCGCAGCAACATGATGCTTAATGAAGATGCTGTGCGTGCCATCGAGGCACATCGCTGGCCTGGGAATGTGCGCGAGTTGGAGAATTGTATTAAGCGTGCCGTCATCATGGCCGATGGTGCGCAAATTGCCCGTGACGATATTGGCTTGAATGTTGAGCAGGATGATAGTAATGAATTCATCGATCTGCGTCGTGTTCGTGATGATGCTGAGCGACAGGCGGTCGTGACTGCTTTGGGGCGAGCAAACGGGAATGTGGTGCGCGCTGCTGAAATTCTGGGTGTGAGTCGCCCAACTTTATATGATCTCATGCATCGTCTTGGTCTTAAATAACAACCCTATTTTCGAGAAATTAACCACCATGAAAAAGCGCAACGTTCTTCGCATAGCAGCAATCACGACGGCTTTGTTATCAGCTCTGGTTGCTGGTTGTGGCGGCGATTCGCCAGAAAAACTAATTGCATCAAGCAAGGAATTTTTGGCAAAGAATGACAGTAAGGCAGCTGTCATTCAGTTAAAAAATGCGCTACAGCAAAATCCAAATTTGGGTGAGGCTCGGTTTTTGTTAGGAAAAGCACTGCTTGAAAGTGGCGATATGGCTGGAGCGGAAGTCGAACTCCGGAAGGCGCTTGAACTCAAGTTTGCGGCTGAACAAACAACCCCCTTGTTGGCGAGAGCACTTCTAAGCACCGGACAGGCAAAAAAGGTATCCGACGAGTTTTCCAAAATTGAAATGCCAGCTGGAGAGCCGACCGCTGCGCTGAAAACTATTGTCAGTGCTGCGTATCAGGCCCAAGGCAATCGGGACGCTGCTCAGGCGAGTCTGACAGCAGCGCTTGCCGCGCAACCGGACTACGAACCGGCGTTATTGGCTAGCGCACGGCTCAAAGCAGCGGGGCGTGATTTTGCAGGTGCTTTGGTCATTGTGGATGGCGTTCTGACAAAATCACCTAAGAACTACGAAGCATTGCTTCTGAAGGGTTCTTTGGCTTCTGTGCAAAGGGACTCCAACGCAGCCCTTGATCTGTATCGCAAGGCGGTTGAGGCCAAGCCTGACTATTTGATGGCTCACTCGGCAATCATCACCAGTTTGATGCAGCAGGGTAAGCTTGATGAGGCGGTTAAGCAGCTTGATGCTCTGAAGAAAATTGCTCCAAAGAATCCTCAGACTATTTATCTTGATGCCCAGTTAAGCTACCAACGCAAAGATTACAAAGCAGCCAGAGAACTTTCTCAGCAGATGCTCAAAATTGCACCGAATAACCCCGGTGTGCTTCAAATCGCTGGCGCTGTTGAATTTCAACTCGGTGCATTTGTTCAAGCGGAATCTTACTTGAACAAAGCTCTGCAACAAGCGCCTGAAATGCCTCTTGCTCGCCGTTTGCTGGTTGCCAATTATCTTCGTACAGGGCAAGCAATCAAGGCCTCAGAAGCATTGGCTCCGGTTCTTGGGAAGATTGATAAAGATCCTGCATTCCTTGCGCTGGCCGGGCAGACTTTCCTCCTCAACGGTGATGAAAAGAAAGCGGAAGAGTATTTCTCTAAAGCGACCAAGCTTGATCCTAAAGATCCGGCTAAGAGAACTTCATTGGCGATGACCCACATTGCGATGGGGGATACGAATACAGGATTTAGCGAGCTTGAAGAAATTTCAGCCTCCGATAAAGGAAGTTCGGCTGATCTGGCCTTGATTTCGGCTTATCTACGACGCAATGATTTTGATAAAGCCCTGAAGGCAATCGACAATCTGGAGAAAAAACAGCCGAACGATGCTGCTACCTACAATCTTCGTGCACGTACGTTGATGGCTAAAAGGGATACGGCGGGTGCTCGCAAGAGTTTCGAGAAAGCACTATCTGTCAATCCGGCATTCTTGCCTGCGGCGGTGAGCCTGGCTGCAATGGATATGGCTGACAAAAAACCCGACGATGCACGTAAACGGTTTGAGTCGGTACTTGCCAGTGACCCAAAAAATATCGGTGCGCTAATTGCGCTGGCTGACTTGAAAAATGCGGCAGGCGGTAAACCAGAAGAAGTCCTTGGTTTTATTTCCAAGGCGGTTGAAGCGAACCCGACCGAATTCGCACCACGTCTTGCTTTAATTGAATTCCATTTACGCAATAAGGATTCGAAAGCAGCGCTTGCAGCTGCGCAAAATGCGCTTGCTGCAATTCCTGACAAACCAGAATTGCTTGATGCTTTAGGCCGTACGCAGCAAATTGCTGGCGATTCAAACCAGGCATTGGCTACTTTTACCAAGTTGGCAGCGCTCCAACCGGCATCGCCGACTGCTGCAATGCGTATGGCTGAAATTCAGTTGGCAAATAAAAACAAGGATGAGGCAGCTAAGAGTTTGCGGCGAGCGCTAGAGATCAAGCCGGATCTGCTCGAAGCGCAGCGTGGTCTTATCATGTTGGCAATGGAAGGGAAAAAGCCACAAGATGCATTGGCCTTGGCGCGAAATATTCAGAAACAACGTCCGAAGGAAGCAGTCGGCTTTGTTCTTGAAGGTGATATTTTTGCTTCGGGCAAACAATGGCCGGAAGCTATTGCGGCCTACCGCTCCGGTCTAAAGCAAATCACTGCGCCGGAATTGGTGATCAAGACGCATACCGCCTTACTTGCTTCGGGCAATACTGCCGATGCCGAAAAAACAGCGGATGCATGGATAAAACAGCATCCAAAAGATATCGCCTTCCGCATGCACCTAGGCGACATTGCGACGGCACAAAAAAATTACTCAGTTTCTGCTCAGCACTATCGTCTGGCATTGGAGTTGCAACCGAATAATGCACTTGTTCTAAACAACCTTGCTTGGGTTTCTGGCCAACTAAAATTGCCGAAGGCCATTGAGTATGCTGAAAAAGCGAATCAGTTGACGCCAAATCAGCCGCCATTCATGGATACCTTGGCAATGCTGCTGGCTGATAAGGGGGAGACTGCACAAGCTATTGAATTACTGCATAAAGCTCTGAGTATTTCTCCACAAGCTGCTGCGATTCAACTGAATTTAGCAAAAGTGTTGGTGAGCGCAGGGCGTAAAGATGAGGCGCGCAAGGAACTTGATGCGCTAGCCAAGCTCGGCGATAAATTCCCCGCTCAAGCAGAAGTATCTCGGTTGCAAAAGGAAATCTAAGAGCTATCTTTAAATTTCAGGCTCCGTTTAATGATGAAAAATGCCCTCTCCAAACTGCCTCGACTACGCCCCTTGGCGTTATGGTCGATTGTGTTGTTTAGCAGTTGGGGTGGGCATGTGGTTGCTGCTGATGTCGCCAAGTCAAGTGCGGAGCGGCTCGCCGAATTGCGTAATGAAGCTCGTAGTTATGAGCACGGTGAAGGAGTAACGCGAAACCCAGCCAAGGCGGTTGAGCTCTATTGCATCGCGGCCAAGCACGGTGACAGCGAAGCGCAGTACAACCTTGGTTGGATATACGCCAATGGGCGTGGTATCCCGCGCGATGATTCCGTTGCCGCGTATTTTTTTGATATGGCAGCTAAACAAGGTGATCAACCCGCTCGTCGCATGCTCGCTCAAGTTGGTGAGCCTAGTAGCAAACGACCAACATGCCTGACGCAACTGGATACGTTTGATTTTGATAGCAATGGTAGTGACATCGTAGCCAAGGCAGCACCTGATCATCGCAAAGTTATGGAGATGGTAATGAAATTAGCCCCGCATTACGGTGTCTATCCTCGCCTGGCGATGGCTGTCATTCGTGCTGAATCCAACTTTAACCCGGCTGCGGTTTCACCCAAAAATGCACAGGGTCTCATGCAGTTGATTCCAGAAACGGCCGAGCGCTTCAATGTTAAAAAGCCATTTGACCCGGAACAGAATATTCGGGGAGGACTCGCGTATCTGCGCTGGCTACTTGCTTATTTTAAGGGAGATGTTGCCTTGGTTGCAGCGGCATATAACGCAGGTGAGGGGGCCGTGAATAAGTATGCAGGGATTCCTCCGTATGCCGAAACACAAGGTTACGTCAAACGTATCCGTGAAATTTTCAAGCGGGATGAACACCCCTTTGATCCATCAATTACTTCGCCTTCGCCTGAGTATCAACGCATTGCAAACCGCAGGTTGATGTAACGGTGTTGAGTCTGATAAGGCGTATCTTCCGGCGATTTTTTTGTTTGTTTCTTGGGTCGCTTGTTTCACCATTTGTTTATGCTGAGTTTGCAGACACCATTGAACGTATAAAACCGTCGATTGTTGTTGTTGGTACTTACAAAAAAACGAATAGCCCGCAATTCGTTCTTCGCGGTACCGGTTTTGTTGTTGGTAACGGCAATATCGTTGCTACAAACGCACACGTAGTTCCTGACAGTGCAGAGTCGGATGCCCCGGCTCTGGTGATTCAGGCGCGGAATGAACGCGGAGAGCCGCAAGTTAGGCGTGCACGACTGCTACAAAGAGATCGAGACCACGATCTGGCTATTATCAGCATTGAAGGCCCGGCACTTCCTGCGCTTAAACTGCAAAACTCTGACTCCGTTCGTGAAGGGCTGAGTATTGGTTTTACCGGGTTTCCAATCGGTGGCGCGTTGGGATTTTCACCAGTGACACATCGTGGAATCGTTTCTTCAATCACACCGATTGCTTTACCGGGTGGGAACGCTCAGCAACTCAATGAAAAGCTAATTCAACGCATAAAGAGCGGAGCGTTCAATATCTTTCAGCTTGATGCAACGGCCTATCCTGGGAATAGTGGCAGCCCGGTTTTTGATGTCGAAACGGGCAATGTTATCGGCGTAATCAACATGGTGTTTATCAAGGGCAGTAAAGAGGCTGCGCTCAGTCAGCCTTCCGGGATTACTTACGCGATTCCAGTAAATTTCTTGGCCGAGCTATTGAAGCAGCGCTAATTATGATTTCAGACCTGTTTTTTTTCTTCTGTTCGTTTGAATAGTTCTGATGCCTTATGGGCGAGGTGCAACGCTAACAATCGATTTGGCAGTCGCAAATACATTTCGCGGTTCGTAAGTAGAGCGCATGAAATTGCAAGCCATCCGGAACGGGTTTCAGGATGGCGAGTCGACGATGCACAAATCATTAGGTTCAGAAAAAAACCATCTTGATTTGATATGAGTTTTTCAGGAACTGGAGTCTGAAAAAAATGATTGGCCAAAAATAGGGCCTGTCGAATTATTTTCGTAAGTCCTATTTGATCTGACCGGTCAATCAATTTCTCTACGAATGAATTTGAACTAGATTGAAAATGCCGGAAGAGAAGATCAATGTCCCACAAATCCCGCAAGCCACGATCAAATTCGGAATTCAGCATCAAGTGGCTAGCCGCATGAAGGAACATGTCTTCATCCTTTAGCCGCCACCAAAATCCG
>ERZ724524.1023-NODE-1023-length-18546-cov-12.913525_pt1 | contig 18546 bp, 17 predicted proteins | sample MGYA00376057_ERZ724524 | MGnify/ENA primary metagenome ERZ724524 (study PRJEB28724, sample SAMN07190888) | wastewater metagenome | isolation source: influent of sewage treatment plant in Hong Hong | place: USA: Christiansburg, Virginia | collected 2016-03-01 ...
CGGCCAGCTTGAGAAAAATCGATACAGAACAATTGGCTAGGCACGCAAGTGCGCTATTGAACCCGATGAGCTCAAAAAAGAGCCGGCCTGAATTCAGGCCGGCTATCCAGGCTCACGGCTTCCGAGTTGAGTGGAGGATGTCGGGTGACATCTTGCCCAGTCAAGCAGAAAACATGCCTGCTACTGAGGCGTGCGCGAAATGCGAGCGAAAATCGGTCCGGATGGCGGATAGGGTCCGGTGGCGTGATAACAATGGCATGTGCCTGGCTCAACTTTTCCCTGTCTGGGTCGATAAGCAGAATCTATTCATTCGTTCAATTGAGAGCCCTGCCATGAACCTGTCCAGCCTGAGCAATAGCTTGCGTCTGCGCCTGGAAAGTTTTGCCGGTCGGTTACGCACCACCGGCCAGCCGGCAGCCGCCACGGCAGCGGCTCAGCCTGCCCCGCCGGGCAATTTTCAGGGGGTGAGCGACCGGGTGACGCTGGGGGCCAGTCAGGAAGCGCCCACGCTGTACGACAAGCAAGGGATGCTGAGTGGAGGAAGTGACGCCACCGCCATGCGCAAGCAGGCCACCGACAAGGTGGCCGAACTGAAAAAGCGGATGAAATGGCTAAAAGCCATGATGACCGGTGCCAGCCCGGCACAGGCCAAGGGGCTGGCCCGTCAGCTGGCGCTGGTGGCGGGTGAGCTGAAACAGGCGGTGAAGCAGTTTGCCGGCAACAGTGGGCAGGCCGCCAGCGCGCCTCAGGCCAGCGCAGGCGCACCCAGTGCGGCCAATGCGTCGGCGGATGCCAGCGCACAGGCCGCCGCACCGCTGCAGGCGGAGGGGCAGGCCATGGCGGCAGCAGCATTGAGCGGCGATGCCGCCAGCCAGTCGTCTGCGGGTTCAGCGGAGCGCGCGCCGGCGTTTGCCGGCCATGCCGCCACCAGCAGCACCGGCTCGGCAGCCGAGGCCGACGCCAAGTCCAGACAGGATTTCATTCAGGATGCCAAGGCGGTGGCCAGCGATATCAAGCGCGCGCTGGAGGCGCTCAAGCGCAAATTGCGCCAGTCCGGCCAGGATGCGGTGCGCCAGACCGAAAAACTGCTGCACGAAGTGGGCAAGATGCTGAACGCGCTGGGTCAGCAAGCCACGCCAGCTGCCGCTGTCAGCGGCAGTCTGGCTAACAGCAGCGCAGCAGGCGTGAGCACAGCCGCTGTGGCTGGGGTGACAACAGAGGCGGCGGCGGGCAGCGTGGATGTCGGCAGCGCTACGCCCACTGTCAGCGCAGCGGGCTAAGCGCGGCGAATAATCCCTCGCACAAGCGCTGAAGCAAGGCGGTGCCACGCCGGATCAGGGCTTGGGTCAGCGGGGTTTACCACCAGCGCCGACGCCAGAACAGATAGCCCATGCCCCCGCCAATCGCCGCCATCAGCCCAAGCACGGCAAAATAGCCCCACTTCCAGTGCAGTTCGGGCATGTAGTCAAAGTTTATGCCGTAAATGCTGGAAATAAACGTCAGCGGCATGAACAGGGTGGCAATCACCGTCAGAAAGCGCATTTGCCGGTTCAGCCGGTTGGACTGGGTGGACACATACAGATCCACCATGCCGGCCACCAGGTCGCGCTGCAGGTCTACGGTTTCCAGCAGATGCACCAGATGGTCGTATACATCACGCAGATACAGCCGGGTTTCCGGGTCAAGCAGGCCGGAATCGCCGTGCTGCAGGGTCATCACCGCCTCGCGCAGCGGCCATAGCGCCCGGCGCAGCGCCAGTAAGGTCATTTTCAGAGTGTGGATGCGGGCCAGGGTGCCGGTATTGGCCTGGCCGGCCAGCAGGCGGCTGTCCAGCTCGTCTACCGTATCGCCCAGTTGGTCAAGGGTGACAAAATAATGGTCAACAATCACGTCCAGCAGGCTGTAGGCCAGGTAGCTGGCCCCCAGGCGACGGGCCGGGCCCACGGCGTTTTTCAGCCGCTCGCGCAAGGGCTGAAAGCGGCCTGCCGGGCGCTCCTGGAAAGTCAGCACAAAGCCGTGGCCCAGCACCATGCTGATTTGGTCTTCGTTCAGCGTGCGGCTGGCCGGGTGGTATTCGAATACATGGGTGACGATGAAAATATAATCGCCGTAGTCTTCGATTTTGGGCCGCTGATGGGTGTTGAGAATATCTTCCAGCACCAGCGGATGCAGGCCAAAGCGCTGGCCAATTTCCGCCATCATTGCCACATCCTGCAGGCCGTAAACATTCAGCCATAGCGTGCCAGCGTCAGGCTGGTGCGCCGGGTCGTCGCCCAGATGGGCAAACGGAGTTTCCTGGTAATGCGCCGGGTCGAATTCAATCAGCAGCAGCCGTGGCTCGGCGGTTTTGGTTTCGCCGATATGCACCAGCTCGCCCGGCGCATGGCCAGCATGGTGGCCAAGCCGGGTGGCGGTGTGTGGATGACCAGGATGATTCATGCCTGCTGCTGGACGCTCAGGGTCAGCCCGGTGCTGCGCCAGGGGTCTTCTTCCTGCTTCAGCGCGCCAGCAGTGAGCGGGTTATGGTTCAGCCATTCGGCGCTGACCATCAGGCTGAAGCCCTGGCCGTTATTGCTCAGGTGCAGGGTGGGCGGCAGGTCAACCGGGCGGCGGCTGCGGCACAGCAGCACGGCCAGGCGCAAGGCCAGCACCGCCGGCCAGTAGGCAGGCTGGTCGCTCAGCAGTGGCACCATCTTGTTCAGCGAGCCCTTGTGTGCCAGCACCAGATGGGCAATCTGGCGTTGCTCGCGGCGGGAAAAGCCGGGCATGTCGGCCTGTTCGACAATATAGGCCGAGTGCTTGTGGTAGCCCGAATGGGAAATCATCAGGCCAATTTCATGCAATTTGGCCGCCCATTCCAGCTGACGGGGGATTTCCGGGTTGGCCATGGCTTCGCTGCCGGCCAGTTGGGCGTAAAACTGGCGGGCCAGTCCGGTGACCCGCTCAGCCTGGCCGGTATCGACGTGATAGCGGCGCTTGAACTGGGTAACCGTGACGTCGCGCAGGTCCTTGTGGTACTGACGGCCCAGCATGTCGTACAGCACGCCATCGCGCAGCGCACCCAGGGTGACCGTCATGGTCTCCACCTGCAGTTCTTCAAACACCGCCAGCATGATGGCCAGACCGCCCGGCAGCACCGGCGCACGGTCGGCGCGCAGGCCGTTCAGGTCCACCGCGTCCATGCTGCCACAGCGCAGCAGCTCAGCCTTGAGCTGCTCCATCCCGGCGCGGGTAATGCCGTCCGGGCTGTAGTCGTTCAGTTCGAGAATGTCGCGCAGCGAACGGGCGGTGCCCGAGGTGCCAATGGCCAGTTGCCACTGGTCAGGCATGTATTCGTGGGCAATGCGCTGGATTTCGTTGCGTGCGGCCAGTTCGGCGTTCTTGAAGTTGGCCTTGGTCAGCTTGCCGTCCGGAAAATAACGCAAACTGTAAGTGACACAGCCCAGGCCCAGGCTTTCGGTTTTTTGCGGTTTCATCCCACTGCCGATAATGAACTCGGTGGACCCCCCGCCGATATCCACCACCAGGCGTTTTTCCTTGCCGGCAGGCAGGCTGTGCGCCGCACCAATGTAAATCAGCCGGGCTTCTTCGCGCCCGGCAATGATTTCAATCGGGAAACCCAACCGGGCTTCGGCTTCGCGGATGAACGCTGCCGAGTTTTTGGCCACGCGCAGGGTGTTGGTGCCCACCACGCGCACTTGATCGGGGCTGAAATGGCGCAGGCGGTCGCCAAAGCGGGCCAGGCAGGTCAGCGCCCGTTGCTGGGTGGCGTCGTCCAGATAATTGTCGGCGGTCAGGCCAGCCCCCAGACGCACGGTGTCTTTGAGGGTGTCGAGCGGGAAAAACTGCTCGCCGTCCACGCGGACGATTTGCAGGCGAAAGCTGTTGGAGCCGAGATCTACGGCCGCAAGGGTCTCAAACGACGAGGGCACCAGAAAACCTCAAGAAGGTAAAGTATAAAGCGGGGTTGATGGGAGCCACCTGACTACCAGGCATGATATGCACAGGCCAGGCCAAAGCGGGCGTGCGCGGGCGCACGGTGTGACGGGAAGGCAAGCCCGCCGGGGCCATCGACGGCAAATCATGGCTTGTCATGATAACGGGAAACCGGTGTGAACGAAAAGCCGCCCGCAGAACGGGCGGCCTGAGCAAGCGCAGTCAGGTGCCTGAAGCATTACAGATCGATGTGCTCGACGTCTTCCAGTGCGGTATGGCGAATATCCTTGCCCTTGACCAGGTACACCACGTATTCCGAGATGTTCTTGGCGTGGTCGCCAATGCGCTCAATCGCCTTGCACATGAAAATGGTGTCGATCGACATCGAGATGGCGCGCGGATCTTCCATCATGAAGGTAACCAGCTGACGGAAATTGGCGTCAAACTCGTCATCCAGCTTACGGTCCTGGCGGGTGACATCCAGCGCACCAGCCACGTCCAGCCGGGCAAAGGCGTCCAGCGCGCGGCGCAGCATGCTCAGCGCCACTTCGGCCATTTTCTGGATTTCGCGAAAGCGCGGCATGTGCACGCGGTCGGCCAGCAGGATGAGCTTGCCCATGCGCGCCACTTTTTGCGCTTCGTCGCCAATGCGCTCCAGATCGGTGATGGTCTTGATCACAGTGATGACCATGCGCAGGTCGCTGGCAGCAGGCTGGCGGCGGGCGATGATGTGCTGGCACTCTTCGTCCAGGCTGACTTCCATGGCGTTGACCAGCGCGTCTTCGGCAATTACCTTGTCCAGCTTGGCAATGTCGGATGACATCAGCGCGTCAATTGCGCCGATGATTTGCGCCTCGACCAACCCCCCCATCTGCAACACGCGGGTGCGGATGGTTTCAAGCTCCAGATCAAACTGCTTGGAAATATGCTCTGCCATGGTGGATTCCTGGGAATGAGGTTCGGTGAATGTGCAATTGTCCCGACCCTGTATGAACTTTTCATGAAGGGAACATCACTTGTGCCCGCTTGCGGGCACAAAAACATGATTTTCATGCTGAATCAGCGGATTTCCTTCACCCCTGAGTCGGTGCCCAGCAGCAAGACATGGGCGTGCTGGCGGGCAAAGATGCCGCAGCACACCACGCCGGGGATCTGGTTGATGGCGGTTTCCATCTCTACCGGCTTGAGAATTTCCAGATTGTGCACGTCCAGAATCAGGTTGCCATTGTCGGTGACAAAGCCCTGACGCCATTCTGGATGGCCACCCAGATGCACCAGTTCGCGCGCCACCAGCGAACGCGCCATCGGAATCACTTCCACCGCCACCGGGAAGGTGCCCAGCTTGGCCACATACTTGGCTTCATCGGCAATGCAGATGAATTCCTGGGCCGATGCCGCCACGATTTTTTCCCGGGTCAGCGCGCCACCACCACCTTTGATCATATGCAGCGAGTGGTTGATTTCGTCGGCACCATCGATATACACCGGCAATTCGCCAATATTGGTCAGCTCGAACACCGGAATGCCGTGCGCCTTCAGCCGGGCGGTGGAAGCATCGGAGCTGGACACGCAACCGTCAATCCGCCCCTTGATGCGTGCCAGTTCGTCGATAAAGAAGTTCACGGTGGACCCGGTGCCAACGCCAATCAATGCGTTATCCGGCACAAAATCAATCGCCTTGCGCGCTACCGCGCGTTTTTTGTCGTCTTGGGTCAGGGTGGTCATGGTGGTCTCGCTGTTGACTTCGGTGGTCCGTCACAGCAGATGCTGCGGCAGAGCGGTATTATCACATAAGCGTGGCAAAGCACATGCCTGATCCGGGGCGGGTGGGCCGAGGTGCAGGCGCGTGCGTCTCACGCTTTTTCAATCAGGCACACCGCCTGCGCGGCAATGCCTTCCTCCCGGCCCAGATGGCCGAGTTTTTCGCTGGTTTTGGCCTTGATGTTCACGGCGTCCATATCCAGGCGCAAATCGGTGGCGATGTGCGCACGCATGGCCGGAATATGGCTGGCCAGCTTGGGGCGCTGGGCAATTACCGTGCTGTCCACATTCACCACTTTCCAGCCACGCCGCGCCAGGCGGGCCACGGTTTCCCGCAGCAGAATCCGGCTGTCCACACCATGAAATGCCGGGTCGGTATCCGGAAAATGGCTGCCGATATCGCCCAGCCCGGCGGCACCCAGCAGGGCGTCGGTAATGGCGTGCAGCAGGGCATCAGCGTCGGAATGCCCCAGTAGTCCTTTGTCATGCGGGACGGTCACCCCACCCAGAATCAGCGGTCGGCCTTCCACCAGTCGGTGAACGTCCCAGCCCTGTCCAATGCGAATCATGCCATGTCATCCTTGTGTGTGCTCAGGAGGGCGGCGGCCAGCCGGATATCCTGAGCATAGGTCACCTTGAAATTGCGCGCATCGCCGCGCACCAGACGCGGCTGTCGGCCCAGGCGCTCGATGGCCGAGGCTTCGTCGGTGATCTCCGCCCCGCTGCCGGCGGCCAGTGCGCGGGCCAGCAGGCCGTAGCGGAACATCTGCGGGGTTTGCGCCTGCCACAGGCCATCGCGGGCCACGGTGGCGGCCACGCCCTGCTGGCCGTCGTCGCGTTTGAGGGTATCGGCCACCGGCAGTGCCAGCAGGCCGCCGCAGGGGTCGGTGTCCAGCGTGTCAATCAGCCGGGCCAGCGCTTCTGCCGGCAGGCAGCAGCGGGCGGCGTCGTGTACCAGCACCCAGTCGTCGTCGGCCAGCGCCAGCGCGGCCAGGCCATTGCGCACGGTTTCGGCGCGGGTGGCACCGCCGTGGCGCAGCACACCCAGCTTGGCGTCGGGCCAGTCGAACTGGTCAAACCAGTCATCTTCCGGGCTGATCACCACCCAGACCTGATCCACCCTGGGCTCGGCGCACAAGGTGCGCAAGGTGTGCGCCAGGAGCGGCTGGCCAGCCAGCGCGGTGTATTGTTTGGGGGTGGGCTGGCCAAAGCGGCTGCCGCTGCCTGCCGCAGGTACCAGTACCACGCAGCGTGGCTTCATGCCGCCTCCGGCGGGGTTTTCCGCCACAGGCAACTGCCCTTGACCGCTTTGTCCAGGCCGTCCAGATAGCTTTCGTGCAGGGCGGTTTCTTCGGCGCTGGCCAACTGCACCCTGGGGCGCTTGCTGCCGCTGAGGCTGAGCGCCGGGCCGCCGCGTTCGGACTGGATGGGCTCAATGTCCATCAGCAGGCTTTCCTGGCCACGGGTCATGGCCAGATACACCTCGCAGAGCAGCTCACAGTCAATCAGCGCGCCGTGGAAGGTGCGGTTGGAGCGGTCCACTTCAAAGCGGTCGCACAAGGCGTCCAGGTTGTTGCGCTTGCCGGGAAACTGCTCCTTGGCCATGGCCAGGGTGTCGATCACTTCGCCCGCCTGGCTTCTGGCGCTGGGCAGGCCAATCCGGGTGAACTCCATATCCAGAAAGCCCATGTCGAAGGGGGCGTTATGGATAATCAGCCCGGCACCACGGATAAAGTCGCTGATTTGCGCTGCCACACCAGCAAACACCGGCTGGCCTTCCAGTTGGTCGAGGGTGATGCCGTGGATGCGCGAGGCTTCTTCCGGGATGTCGCGTTCCGGGTGGACAAACAGGTGCAGTGAGCGGCCAGTGAGCTTGCGCCCGACCATTTCCAGCCCGGCAAATTCAACCAGCCGGTCGCCAGTGCGCGGGTTCAGGCCGGTGGTTTCGGTATCGAGAATAATGTAACGCATGAAAAACCTTGGTGTGATTCCGGGTTAGCCGCCCAGGGTGTCGTCCACCCCACGGTTGGCCAGGGCGTCGGCCCGTTCGTTAAATTCATGGCCGGCGTGGCCTTTTACCCAGCGCCAGTCAATCTGGTGGGTGCTTTGTGCGCTGTCGAGCAGTTGCCACAGGTCGGCATTCTTGACCGGGGCCTTGGCAGCGGTTTTCCAGCCACGCGCCTTCCAGCCATGAATCCATTCGCTGATGCCTTTTTGCACGTACTGCGAGTCGGTGTACACATGGATGACCGACGGGCGTTTCAGGCAGTTCAGTGCCTTGATCACCGCCAGCAGCTCCATGCGGTTATTGGTGGTGTCGTTTTCACCGCCCCAGAGTTCTTTTTCGGCACCCTTGTAGCGCAACAGCGCGCCCCAGCCGCCTGGGCCAGGGTTGCCCTTGCAGGCACCATCGGTGTAAATCTCGACAATATCAGCTGTGCTCATGCCTGTTCTTTCGGGTCACCGCCGGCGGCAACACGCCCCGGCGGCTGGAACGGGCGGCGCTGCTGGCCAGCGGGGCGGGCGTCAGCAGCCGCCAGCGCGGGGTGAGCAGGCGCATGCCGCGCACCCGCTTGACCGCTTCGATGGCATACACCCCAGCCGCCAGCGGCCACCAGCGGTCGCCGGCGTCTTCCATGAAACGCCAGCGTTGCAACCAGCTTTCCCGCTCAAACGGCGGCGCATAACACAAGAACGCCCCACCAGCCGGCTCCAGGCTCAGCAACTGCAGCCAGTCTTTCAACCGGTTCAGCCCGATGAAATTGGCCTGCCACGGCAAGCTGTCCGGTTTGCCCCGCCGCGCCAGCCCCCACAGGCTGAACGGATTGAAGCCGGTCAGGATCACCCGCCCCTCAGCCACCAGCACCCGCTCGGCTTCACGCAGCACCTGATGCGGATGGCTGGTAAAATCCAGTACGTGAGGCAGCAGCAGCAGGTCGATGCTCTGGTTGGCAAACGGCATGGCCACCGGGTCGCACAGCAGGTCTACCGGGCCATGGTTGCCGGCCAGGCAGCGCCAGGGCATGCGGTTTTCCCGCAGCAGCGGGTGGTCCGGCAGGCCAAGCTGAACGGCGTGGTAGCCAAACACATCGGCCACCGCCCGATCAAAATAAGCCTGTTCGCGCGCCATCACATAGTGGCCAAGCGGCGTATGCAGCCATTGGCTCAGTTCCGGCATGCCGGTCCCTCCGTTTGAAACGGTTTCATCATGCTGAAAATCTCTCCCGTTCCAGTCTTCAACGACAATTATATCTGGGTTTTGCACACCCCGACGCATGCCTTGGTGGTAGACCCTGGCGATGCCGGGCCCATTTGCGCCTGGCTGGCCGCGCAACAGCTTGTGCTGGCCGGGGTGCTGCTGACACATGGTCACGCCGACCATATTGGCGGACTGGCGGGTTTGCTGGCCGCGCATCCGGCACCGGTGTACGGGCCAGGCGAGCTGGCCGGGGTGGATCATCCGGTGGACGAAGGCGACCAGATGACCCCGCCGGGCTGGTCAGAAGCACTGACTGTCTGGGCCACGCCGGGACACACCCGCCATCATTTAAGCTATGTGCTGCCGGGTGCGGTATTTTGTGGTGACACGCTGTTTGCCTGTGGCTGCGGGCGGATTTTTGATGGCACGCCAGCCCAGTTGCATGCCTCTCTCACCCGGCTGGCCAGCTTGCCCGACGATACCCTCGTGTATTGCAGCCATGAATATACCTTGTCCAACCAGCAGTTTGCCGGGCAGATTGAGCCTGACAATGCCGCGCTCAGCGCCCGTCGCCTGCGCGACCAGGCCCGCCGCGCCGCCGGGCTGCCCACCGTGCCCAGCCGGATGGCAGAAGAGCGGCAGACCAATCCATTCTTGCGGCTGGCGCAGCCCGCCGTGCATCAGGCATTGGCCGATGCGGGCTACGCGCCGCTGGACACGCCCCTGCAGACATTCACCGCCTTGCGTGAATGGAAAAACCGGTTTTGAATGATTTTGGCATGTGGATCACCGCCAGGGCAGGCCCTGTCGGGGCCGGTGGGAAATATTTTGGCAAAATGCGCAAAACGATTGATTTTTATGGGTTGACAGCCTTGCTCAGGAAAACTAGCATCGCTGCAACTCGAAAATGAAGGTTATTTTGCCATGAAGCCCTTTGCCCCGCTCGCCCTGGCACTTTCATTGGCCTTTTCCGTCGCTCACGCCGACGACGCCCCCAATGACCCCAGCCAGCCGATGCAGGTCGGCATGCAGTTGATGCAAAGTAACGCGCATTTGTTGCGCAATGGTGACAATGTCTGGGTGCGTGTGCGCGAAGGCTTTCAGCTGACCGAAGTGGACAGCGAGCTGGTGCGTCGCCACGAACGCCTGTACAGCGCCAAGCCAGAATACCTCAAGCGCACGCTCGATCGCAGCAAGCGTTATCTGTTCCACATCATGAATGAAGTCGAGCGGCGCGGCATGCCCACCGAAATTGCCCTGCTGCCCTTGGTGGAAAGCGCCTTCAACCCTGGCGCGGTGTCCAGCGCCAAGGCCGCCGGGCTGTGGCAGTTCATGCCGGCCACCGGTCGCCACTACGGCCTGGAGCAAACCTTCTGGTACGACGGTCGCCGCGATGTGCTGGGTGCCACCAGCGCTGCACTGGACTACCTGGAAAACCTCTACGCCATGTTTGGCGACTGGAGCCTGGCGCTGGCCGCATACAACTGGGGTGAGGGCAATGTCAGCCGCGCACTGGAAAAAAACCGCGCCAAGGGCCTGCCAGAAGAATTTTCCGCCATCCGCCTGCCTAACGAAACCCGCAACTACGTGCCCAAGCTGATTGCCGTGCGCAATATTCTGGCCGAGCCGGAACGCTTTGGCCTGAAGCTGGATAAATTCGACAACCGTCCGTATTTTGTGGCGGTGAGCACCGGCAAGCATATGGATCTGGACGTGGCGGCCAAGCTGGCCGAGATGCCGATGGACGAATTCAAGGCGCTCAACCCGGCGTTCAACCGTCCCATCTACGCCCACAAGCCGGGCCGTCAATTGCTGATTCCGGCCACCAAGGCCGAGCTGTTTGAAAAAAATCTGGCCGCCTATCAGGCCCCGCTGCTGTCGTGGCAGGTATACACCGCCGAACCGGGTGACAGCGTGGAAGAGCTGGCCCAGCGCTACGGCATGACCCTCGAACGCCTGCGCAGCGTCAATGGCCTGGCGGGCAATGCCATTGCACCGGGTCAGCCGCTGGTGCTGGCGGCACTGAATCCGGCAGCCACGTCCGCCACCCCCAGCGCCAGCACACTGACAATCAGCGCTGACACCGACACCACGCCAGATACCCTGGCCAGCCCGGCACCGGTGGCGCGTCTGGCTGCTGCCACGCCAGTCACCCTGGCGGCTTCGGCAGCCCAAGAGGGGGCCAATACGCCAGCGCGCGCGGCGGCCTCTGAGACACGCCCACCCGTTACCGTGGTGGGCGACAGCGCCGAGCGGGCAGATGCCCCCCGTCGTGTGCTGACTACCCTGGCAGCGCAAACCGCCAGCAGCCCTGACAGCAACGTCAGCCGGCACACCGTGGCCGCTGGCGATACCCTGTACAACATCGCCCGCCGCTACAACCTCAGCGTGGCCGAGCTGAAAACCCTTAACCGTCTGGATGACGAGGCCATCAAGCTGGGCCAGACCCTGACCGTCAAGGGCAATGCCAGCAGTGCTGTGGCCAGCGCCAAACCGGCCAGCAAGCCCGAACCACGCGAAACCCGCAAGGAATACGTGGTGCAAAAGGGCGACACCCTGTTCAGTATCGCCCGCAAATTCAATATCGACCACGACGACCTGAAAAAATGGAACCAGACCAAGGCACTGGCCCGATTGCAGCCGGGCTTCAAGCTGACCTTGTGGACCGGTGGCCGTTAACTCGGGATTGGACCATCACGCATCATTATTAAACTGCGCAGACTAGGTGGTGTGGCTGGGCCGGACAGGAGCGTTTTCCTGTCCGGCCCAGTCTGTTTTTATCCGCAACGGTTTGTTTGATCATCCTGATCGGGCAGCGGCTGGCCAGTCTGCTGTGCGCACCAGGCCTGCCACATGCCGCGCAAAGCGGCTTCAAACTGGCGGGTAAAGCCCGCTTCGTCCATCAGCCGGCTGGCTTCCATCTCGCCGCGCAGTGCCAGGCGGATGGCGTTGAGCGCCGGGATATCCGCCGCCAGCCTGGCGGCGATGTCCAGATACTCTGCCTGATCTTGCGCCACCCACTCCGGATGGCCCACGGCATGCAGCAGGCTCACGCCCATGCGCGAGACAAACCGTGTCCCTGCCAGCGTCACCAGCGGCACGCCCATCCACAGCACATCGCAGCTGGAGGTGCCGCCATTGGCCGGAAACGGGTCGAGGGCAATATCTATCTGGTGGTAGCGCAGATACTGCCAGCGGGAATCCCGCTCTTCCAGTTGCAGGCGCGTCGCGGCAATGCCGTGCTGGGCAAAACGCGCTTGCAGCTCGGTGCGGGCCTGGCCATGCTGGATGCCGGCCAGTTCCAGCAGCAGGCGCGAGCCGGCCACCCGATGCAGCAGCTGTGACCACAGCGCAATCATGTCGTCGGTGATCTTGGCGTAGTTGTTACAGCAGCCAAACGTTATCTGGCCATGCTGCAGCGCCGGGGTGGGCTGCACCGCGTAGTCGGCGCGGTGACGCAATGCCGGCTGGCGCACCATGGGCCGGTAGCAGCAAAACACCTCGGGCAGCCGCCAGAGCCGTTCGGTATAGCGCGCTTCTGCCCCGGCTGGGTCGCCATGGCCATCGCTGATGCGCCAGTGTATCCGGCTCAGCCCGCTGGTGTCGGCATAGCCCAGCCAGCTGACTTGTACCGGTGCAGGGTGATGGGCAAAGGTCAGCAGCCGGTGGCCGCCGGTATGCCCGGACAGGTCAATCAGGATGTCGATCTGATCCTGCTGAATCTGTCGGGCCAGTTCCATGGACGTGGCACCACGCACCCGACGCCAGACATCGGCCAGTGGCCGCAACTGCTCGGTGACGGCATCCGGATTCAGGCTGGTGTCATAGGCGATGCAATCAAACTGCTGGCGATGGCGTTCGCTCCACACCGGCAGGATGAAATAGGCCACCGGGTGCGAGTTAAAGTCGCCAGACACCCAGCCTACCCGCAGCCGGCGCTGAGGATGGGCCGAGTTGTTATGCTGGCGCGGCGTTGGGCGGGGACGTTCATAGCGCAGGCCAAAGCCCCGGTGCCAGTCAAACACTTCCTCAGGGGAATAACCCGGTGCATATTGCAGCGTCAGCAGCAAGTTGCTGTAGGTGTCGCTGTCGCCAGGATCGAGCGCCAGCGCCTGCTGGTAGGCGGCAATGGCCGACGCGTGCCGGCCAAGCTGGCGCAAAGCCGAGCCCAGACGGCGTGGATGCTGGGCAACCGTTGGCTGGCGCACCATCAATTGCTCAAGCAGGCTGATGGTCGCGTCAAACTGATGCTGAAAACGCCAGGCATCAACCTGAACAGACAAGGCATCCAGATGGTCTGGCTGGCGAGACAATACCTGATCCAGATAGCCTTGTGCCGAGGCAAACGCCTGACGGCGAATCTGCAGGGTGGCCAGATTCACCAGGGTGGCGATATCGTCGGGTTGGCGCTGCAATACCCGCTGGTGCATGGCCAGCGCTTCATCCAGTTCGCCGCATTGTGCCAGTGCATTGGCCAGGTTGATTTGCACATGAAGATCATCTGGATGGCGCGCCAGGGTGTGCTGCAGCAGATTTCGGGCAGTCACATAGCGCTTTTGCTGCAGATAGCAGTGGCCCAGATTATTGGCCACCTGAGCATGCTCGGGCGCCAGCACCAGCGCCCGCTCGAAGTACGCCACGGCCTCTGCCATGCGCTGGTGTACCACCAGCACCGTGCCCAGCCGGCACAGGGCCTCCACCGAGTTCGGGGTGAGCAGTGCCTGCTGATGCGCCAGTTTGACGGCTTGCGGCAGTTCAGCACTGGGTGGCTGGGCCAGGCTGAGTGCGCCGCTGGCCTGACGCGCCAGCAGTTGTTCGGCTTCGGCCAGCCAGCCCTGCCACGCTGGCTGTGCGTCCAGCTGGACCGCCTGTTGCCAGCACGCCTGACTGGCAGCCAGATCCAGCGCTTTCCAGTGCACCCGCCCCAGCAGCGCCAGGCAGGCAGCTTGCTGGCGTGGATCGGCATTTGTGCTTTGCAAGGCGTCTCGCAGCGTGGTCAGGCGTGTGCGCGCCAGTGGCCAGTTGCCAGCTTGCAAGGCCGCTTGTGCCTGCTGGTATGCGTGATCAAACTCAAACGAATCCGTCGGGGGGGTGTGTGGCTGCGGGGCTCATCATCGGTCTCTCAGGGCAATCTCAATCCGCGTGGCTATTTATGAACCCAATAACGGGCCAATCTCGGCAAGACTGTCAATCACCCCGTCCGCCTGTAGCGCCGCCACCGATTCGGTGTAGCCGTAGCTGACGGCCAGCACCGGCGAGCCGTGGGCACGGGCTGCCAGGATATCATTGCTGGAATCACCCACCATCAATAGCGCCGCCGGGGCCACGCCAAACTGCTGGGCGGTATGTGCCAGTGGCTGCGGGTCGGGTTTTTTGCGGGCCAGGCTGTCGCCGCCCAGTACCAGACTGAAATAGTGGCTCAGTCCCAGCACCAGGAGCAGCGGCTGGGTGAACACCATCGGCTTGTTGGTGACGCAGGCCAGCGGCAGGCCGCGCTCAGCCAGCGCGCTCAGCCCATCATGCACGCCAGGATACAGCTGGGTGCCCGTGCTCAGGGTGGCCAGGTAGTGCTGCTGAAACGCGGTGCGGGCGCGGGTTTGCAACGGGGAATCGTCCACGCTGGCGTCTGGGGTGTCGAGGATCGTGCGCGCCATCAGCATGGCGGCACCGTCTCCCACAAAGCTGCGCACGCGGGCGTCGGCCAGCGCCGGCAGACCCAGCTCGGCGCGCACGGCATTGGCGGCGCGGCTCAGGTCGGGCAGGCTGTCCACCAGGGTGCCGTCCAGGTCGAAGGCAATGGCACGAATCGGGGTAGCAAACATGGGCGAAGCTCCAGAATCAGGCAAGGCTGCATGGTGCCTGTGTCTGTCCGACAGGGCAAGCCAGCGATGTCCATGCGCCGGACGCCGGGTCAGTGTGGTAAAAACACCGCAATATGGTCAGACCACTGGGCCGCGCCCATGTTAAGATGGCCCGCTTTGTTCTATACGTGAACATGACAGAGATTAGGTGTTTTCACCTAGTTTCTGTGCTATCCGCTATAATCGCGAACCATTTCGCTTTTAGTGTATGGATGTTCGGGGTGCCAAAAGCCGCGCATGGTCTGCTCATTTGGTGACCGGTCATGTGACGGATAGCTTAGAGCGGCTAACAAAACTCAGCGTAGCAATCCTGGCCAGACGCGCGACCCAGCAGTACGGCAAGGTCGTGCCACAAGGCCAGGAGGGGTTTATTAGCTGCTCTTTAATCCACGCACCCCGGCAAGGTCCCCGCCCTAGTATTTGTCTTCCGCCTGCGTTATCCGCCGGCGGCTGGAGTTGTTTGCATGCCTTTTTCCCGACTGGGGTTGTCCGACCCCATCGTCCGTGCCGTGGCCGAGCTTGGTTACACGGAACCCACTCCGATTCAGCTTCAGGCCATTCCGGCAGTGCTCAGCGGGGGTGACCTGCTGGCTGGCGCGCAAACCGGCACCGGCAAAACCGCCGGCTTTACCCTGCCGATCCTGCAGCGCCTGTCCACCATCGCGCCCGCCCAGCCCAATGCCCGTCCGGGGATTCGGGCGCTGATTCTGACCCCCACGCGTGAACTGGCCGCCCAGGTGGAAGAAAATGTGCGCGACTACTCGCGCCATTTGAAACTGACCTCAATGGTCATGTTTGGCGGTGTGGGCATGAATCCGCAGATCGATCGCCTGAAAAAGCGGGTGGATATTCTGGTGGCGTGCCCGGGCCGGCTGCTCGACCATCTGTCGCAAGGCACCATGGACCTGAACAGCGTGGAAATCCTGGTGCTGGACGAAGCCGACCGCATGCTGGACATGGGCTTTGTCCATGACATCAAGAAGGTGCTGGCCAAACTGCCGCCCAAACGGCAGAACCTGCTGTTTTCCGCCACGTTTTCTGATGAAATCCGCGCACTGGCCGACCGTCTGCTCGACCACCCGGCACTGATTGAAGTCGCCCCGCGCAACGCCACTGCCGACCGTGTCCGCCAGCAAGTGTACCGGGTGGACCGCGAACGCAAGCGCGACTTGCTGTCGCACCTGATTCAAGCGCACAACTGGCAGCAGGTGCTGGTGTTTACCCGCACCAAGCACGGTGCCAACCGTCTGGCAGAAAAGCTGGAAAAAGACGGCATTCCGTCGGCAGCGATTCACGGCAACAAAAGCCAGTCGGCACGCACCAAGGCGCTGGCTGGTTTCAAGAGCGGTGAGCTGCAGGTGCTGGTGGCCACCGATATCGCCGCCCGTGGCATTGATATCAGCGAACTGCCGCATGTGGTGAATTTCGAGCTGCCCAATGTGCCGGAAGACTATGTGCACCGGATTGGCCGTACCGGTCGTGCCGGTGCCGAAGGTGAAGCCATTTCGCTGGTCTGCGTCGATGAAAACAAGCTGCTGGTGGATATCGAGAAGCTGATTCGTCGTCCGCTGCCCAGCAGCCAGGTGCCTGGCTTTGAAGTAGACCCGCGCATTCAGGCCGAGCCGATTCCGAATGGCCGCAACGCCCCGCGTGGCGGTGGCGGTGGCGGGCGTTCCGGTGGCGGTCAGCCGCGCAGTGGTGGCGGCCAGGGCAGTCACCACGGTGGTCCTGGCGCACCGCGCGCGCCGTCGGCCACCCCACGTCCGGCTGGCCAAGGCCAGGCACGCACGCCGAAAAAGCCAACCTCACGTCATCATTGAGCCAGGCCTGCGCTGGCGTGGCCAATGGCGCACCAGCGCAAAAAACCGGCAGCACCTGTTTTATGGGTGTCTGCCGGTTTTTTTACGCCTTCAATGCGTCATCACGTCCACTTTCAGCGTGTTGCCACAATTGGACGAAAACCCTTCCTGGCCAGCCTGCAGCAGCTCACGCAAGGTAGCCTGCGGTGGAATGTGTGCCGGCAGGTTCATGTAAATGTCCACCAGCATGCCATCCGGGGTGCAGATAAATTTCATCCGTTTGTGCGCCCCCTGGCCTAAGCCCTGGTCAATCACGTCGAACACATCCTGGGTGGGAATGCTGAAACCACGATTGGCGCTCATGAACGGGCCAATCCCGGATTGATTGAACGCCTCGGTCAGCTTGATTGCGGTGGCAAAATAACCCTCGGCATCCCATTCGGTCTGGCAAGTGCCATGCTTGAACCACTCATGGCGCTGCAGGCAGGAGCCGGCTGCCGCGCTGGGCATCACCTTTTTCAACTGGTCCATGGTGGGTGGCGCAATGGCCGGTTCGGGGTAATCACAAAATGCCTTGGCCTGCGCTTGTGCGCTGCAAAAGCCATAATGCGTGCCGCAACTGCTCAGATTGGGCCACAAGCCATGCAGGGTGAAATTACCCGCCGCCCATTCGCTTGGCGTGGTGCATTCCGGCTTGGTTTTGTGCGATTCACAAAATGCCGCCTGCCAGCTGACGGCAAACACATTGCCATCGGCCAGACCGGGCGTGGTGCAACGGCTGGCGCTGGCGGTGCTGGGTGTGGCTGGGGTGGAGGGCACCGGCGTGGCGGTGAGAATGCCCTTGCCACACTGCGCCGGCACCCAGCGCCCGGACGGCTGCACATGGTGCAGCTGGACGCGGTACCAGCCCGGTGTGCGGGCGGCGCTGGCGTCGATCACCGGATACGCCACCCCTGGCTGCAGCCGGACCTGATCCGGATTACGCGCCCGCGTGCCTGCTTTGGGCTGGTTCAGCGTGGCCGCACAGGCCTGGGTGGCGCTGAAGCTGCCGGCATAGCCGCTGCCTGCTGCCAGCGCTGGCTGACCGACGCTGGCCAGTGCCAGGGTCAGGCCCGCCAGCAGCAGGCGTGACGGGGAGAGTCGATAAGACGGTATAGGGAACATGGTAAGACTCCAGGAGGCAGGGTGAAATCCGGATGATTGACCATTCTTGAGTGGCATCATAACCCGTTTTGCATGCTGGAGTCGTTGCCCGTTCGCCTCAGCGTGAGGCCGACAGCACCCGCAAGCGGTAATCCACCGGCTTGCCTTCGCTACCCGCCCCATCACGGTACAGATACACCTTGATGGTGTAGTCCCCATCGTCAGGCAATTCGCCCAGCCAGCCACGGGTTTCCACTGGCTGAATGGTTTTGCCATCCGGCTGAATCACCGAAAAATAGGCCAGCGCCACCTTGCCGGTGACTTCAATGCGCACCTTGGCCCCAGCCTTGGCACTCAGCCGATAACTGCGGCTGGCGCTGCCGCTCAGGCTGCCAGACAGCGTTTGCCCCAGGCTGATGCGCAGCGAGCCATCACGGTTAACCGGACGAGGCTTGCTGACTGGCCGGGGCTTGGGCACCGGTTTTGCGGCTTCCACTGCCGGCGGCGTCTCCGGGCTGGCAGACGCGGTGGGCGAGGGCGTGGCTGCCGTGGGGGCAGCGGCTGGGGCGGGGGTGACCACGGGGGCCGCCGCTGGGCTGACGCTGGCAGCATCCTGCGTGGGGCTGGCGGTCACGGTCACCGGTGTGGCCGTGGCCGACTTGGCCGGTGCAGCGGCTGCGCCGCTGGGACGCTGCAGGGGAATCACCTGCAATGCCGGGGTGCTGTCCTGGGCCTGAGCGGTGGCGCTGGTCAGCGCGGCCAGTGCCATCAGCCAGAATGATTGGCGCATTGATACGTTCTCCTGTCGAGCCACGGTGGCGCGCTGGCCCTGCAGCCCTTGCTGTGT
>ERZ724524.1025-NODE-1025-length-18519-cov-4.659229_pt1 | contig 18519 bp, 22 predicted proteins | sample MGYA00376057_ERZ724524 | MGnify/ENA primary metagenome ERZ724524 (study PRJEB28724, sample SAMN07190888) | wastewater metagenome | isolation source: influent of sewage treatment plant in Hong Hong | place: USA: Christiansburg, Virginia | collected 2016-03-01 ...
GATACCCAAAAATGACACCTTAGGTGAAAAATATACTATTGATGTACCAGTCACTTATGAACTCGGTAATTCGATTAATTTACTAGGCTATAATGACGATCGAGTCGCTACTTTTTCGCTGAATGATGGGGCTACAAAAGTTACAGCGACCTACAATCATGCAAAAGGTAAGACAGCAATTCATAGATCTTTTTCAGATACTTATTATTCATTTGAACATTTCTGGCAAAAGACAATTACTTCTGGCGCTTTAAATACACAAATACCTGACTATGCTTTCTCAGCTAAAGGAATAGAGTTGTTGAGTAAGTTTGACCGGTTTGGTGGGTATAGATCCCTTGACGTTTCATCGGGTGATGTCATTAAAATTAAACATAAGGAACCAGGTAGACGCTTTCAAAATTATATGAATTCTGTTTCTCAAGGCGCAACAAGCAGAAATGAAGTCTATTTTGAAATTGCTAGAGATGGCTATCGTGAATTAAATCTGAATAAACTATCATCCAAAGTTGTTAAAGTAAAATGGCAGGCGACAACAGTGGAGATGGATGAAGTCCTGCAACAATTGGTTGATATCAGTACTTATCCGAATCTAAAAATTGTTGGTTATACACAATATCCGGACACATCGAAAACAGGGAAGCAAGCAGGAAAAATAAAAGTAGAAGAAACTTTGATTTCGGGGAAGAAAGCAAGCTATACCTATGATATTACGTTAGATGTTCAACCTTTTGATAATACTGACCCGGATTCTCATGACCCTAAAGATCCAAATATGTGGCTTAATGTTGAAGTACCACTAGAGATGGATTTCCGCTCTACTGAAAACTCTAAACATCAAAAAATTGAAGGTTCTGTTGGAAAGGTGAAGAACCATTCTGGTCGCCCTGTGCAAGTCACAGTTAAGGGCTTCACAAATGCATCTGGTGGAAAAGCAGACACGCTAGGGATTGATTCTTTTGTTTTAAAGGGTGATGTGCTTTCTACTCCGATTGATTTGAAACATTTTTCTGCAACACCCCAGCATTTAATTGATCTCCAATCACCTGCTAAAAGTGGACAAAATGTTACGCTTTCAGGTGTTTCGGAAGTCAACTTATCTATTTCGGGAACAGCCGTTTCTAATTTAAAAGCGCAGCATCATTCTACTAATAAATTTGAATTGCTGTTCACGCCTTTAGACAAAGATGGTAACCCCAATTTGTAACACTTAACTTATTACGGTATCTCTCTTTCTTTTAGGAAGATATAAATATAACATCCATAGAGATGAAAGGAAAAAAATGAAAACAACAACAAAAAAATGCTTAGCTTACTGTGTTTGGGTATGCTTGCAAGCACAGTCGGTAACACACTAGCTTCTGCAGAAGTTATCGATAATGGGAATGGGACACTTACAATTGATAACTCTAACGGGACTTCAGATTCTTCAGCATCAGTAAAAGTTTCTGGTCAAGTCGGTTTTGATAATACAAACCCTAAGTCGCCAGATCCGAAAGATCCTAACACTTGGCTTAACATTGATATTCCAACAGAAATGGTATTCGCATCAACTGAAGCCTCAGGATTTAAAGATATTGAAGGGGATGCGGGTAAACTAGTAAATCGTTCAGGTCGTCCAGTGGAAGTAAGTATTGCAGATTACGTCGATGCTTCTGGTGGCGTTGCGGATACAAAAGGGATTGCTTCTCTTACATTAACGGGTGGCGTCACGACGCCAAGTTTTGATCTAAAGAACTTTAAATCAGGTGTTTTAACGGTCCTTGATTCGCCACATGCTGCAGGACAAAATGCGCCTATTGCTGGAAAATCTGAAGTTAAACTTAATCTTTCTGGAAAAGTAGATCCATCGCTTAAGAAAGTCCATATGCTCAATAATCAAATCGAATTGAAATTTAAAGCACTTGATAAAGATGGTAAACCACTTAACCCATAAGCCTAAGGCAATGAAAAAGAAACGATTACTATTGCTGAGGGTACTTATTGTTGTTTTGACAGCCAGCTTTTCTTCTATAATATTATGCGCCGAGGAAGTGGATAGTTCCCATGCTAGTGTTGAAGTAAAAGGCAGCATTTTTCCACCGATATCAGAGGAGTTAGTGCAACATTCTACTGAAAAGCGCTCTCAATTTACTTCGCATGAGCGAAAAAATTTACCAAGAACAGGTGAAAAAAGTTCTACCTGTGTGAGTATTTTAGGAAGCATTTTAATAGGTTCGGTCTTTCATATTTTGAATAGGAAACAAGTCGTCGGTTTACTTCGTAATATTTTAAATAGGCGCATAAGTTAATCAAATTTTCAAGTTAAATTATTGACTGATATTGGATTTAGATCCGATATCAGTTTTTTTGTAAAATTAATCTGAATAATTATAGTTATGTTTGATTTAAGGTTGGTATGTTATGGTAAAGAAAAAAGTAGGAGAACAAAGATGACTAAGAAAAAACAATCAGCGAATAAATGGTACCTTTTATATAATTTAGTACCGATTCTTTTTGTGATTGGAACAGCTATTACGCTACAAGTCCACCCCATTAAAGATCCATCTATCATGATTTATGGTGTAAAAAGCACGGAACATGAGGAGGCAACTGGCTTTAAATTCACGAAAATGACCTTGACGGATGGTCGGGTTATTGATCGTCCAACGATGGCTGATATACGTGAGCAAAAAATGCTAACCTATCACAATCAAGACGAGTTAAATCATGCTTATTCATTTTCAAAAAGTATGCTAAATTAGATAAGCTAATCTTAAAAAATAATAACCTATTTAAGTTCTTGGATTTTAGTTTGCAATTAAGATACTGTCAATTCCTAAATAAATAAAAAGCTTGCAAAACATATAACGTATATGCTATAATAGATACTTGTGAGTAACCCTCACTTACTCAGGGAAAAGCCCTGAGTCATTAGACCAAAAGGAGGAGATACATCAATGGCTACTACAAAGTACGAAATTCTTTACATTATTCGTCCAAACATTGACGAAGATGCAAAAACAGCGCTTGTTGAGCGTTTTGACACAATCTTGACAGAAAATGGTGCAACTATTTCTGAATCAAAAGATTGGGAAAAACGTCGTCTTGCATACGAAATCAATGATTTCCGCGAAGGTTTGTACCGTCTTGTAACACTTGAAGCTGATACAGCTTCAGTTGCAACAAGCGAATTTGACCGTCTTGCGAAAATCAATGGCGACATCTTACGTCACATGATCACTAAGGTTGAAGCTTAATTTTAAGCACACTTTAGTTTTCAGGAAGGACAAAACATGATTAATAATGTTGTTTTAGTAGGTCGTTTGACCAAAGACGTTGAACTTCGTTACACACCTGCCAATCAAGCAGTGGCTACTTTTACCCTTGCGGTTAATCGTGCCTTCAAAAATGCTAATGGTGAGCGTGAAGCAGATTTCATTAATGTTGTCATCTGGCGTCAAGCTGCAGAAAATCTAGCAAATTGGGCGAAAAAAGGTGCGCTTCTGGGCGTTACTGGTCGTATCCAAACGCGTAATTATGAGAATGCTCAAGGTCAACGTGTTTACGTGACTGAAGTGGTTGCTGATAATTTCCAAATGTTAGAAAGTCGTAGCGCGCGCGAAGGTGGTCAACAAGGTGGTGGTTACACACCTTCACAGTCTCAACCTACAAACTCAAACTTCGGTGGCAATCAACCGTCACAAACTCAGAGCTCACCTGCCACTCCAGACTTTGGCCGCGATAGCGATCCGTTTTCTGGTGGCACACCCATGAACTTGAGTGATGATGATCTACCGTTTTAATCAATGATGGGCAGATTAACTGCCTAGAATAATATAAGGAGAAAACACATGGCACAACAACGTCGTGGTGGCTTCAAACGCCGCAAAAAAGTTGACTTTATCGCAGCTAACAAAATCGAAAACGTTGACTACAAAGACACTGAGCTTTTGAAACGTTTCATCTCAGAACGTGGTAAAATTTTACCACGTCGCGTTACAGGTACTTCTGCTAAAAACCAACGTAAAGTTGTAACAGCAATCAAACGCGCACGTATCATGGCTTTGCTTCCATTCGTAGCAAACGATTCTGAATAAAAAAATTTAAAGGCAAGTCTTACGAGGCTTGTTTTTTGTTTGTCTGCGAAGATATGAGTAGACAAACGCCAAAAATAGAAAAGTATTTTTTGTTTGTCTGCGAGCGTCTGGAAGATGCGAGAAGAAAAAAACTGACGTTTAAAGGTCAGTTTGTGTGTTATGATTTGGCTGATGTCTACATTTCCATCGGTGTCATGATCGTTTCACGCCCCATGTTATCAACAGCATGAAAGAGTCTAGGCCAGTCATTGTCAAATTCATAATTAAAATCAATGACCATAGAAGTTTCAGGATCGTCATCTTGTGAAAAACGAACTGAAAGTGCCCCGTGATTGTTCATCAATTCAAAGTTAATCGTATTTTCCAAAATGAAAACACCTTTGAGATTATTGTCAATGATATACCAAAAACTGTCGATGACCTCGCCAGGGATGGATTGAATGGTGCCAAAACTTGCATAACGGGCGACTGTATTTGTAAAAGCCATAGGTTTACCTCGCTTTTTCTATCCCAAATAGGTATAATATACTCATTGCTTCATTGTTGAGAAAGCGTTCAAGAGTTTCATTCGCTTTGTTTACTGAACTGAGTAGATGCTTATAATTAAATTATATTTTAAAAGTCAAAAAAGGTCAAGAAATAGGAATTCAAAATGCGAATAGATGATGTTTTTATCCAATATGGTGCTGTCAAAAAGTCCGATATCAAAAAAATCCTGCGTGATCAGCGTGTAGCGGTCAATGATCAGGTGACCACAGCGCGTAATGAACAGGTCGACAGCAATATACACAACCTTACGCTAGACGGCCACAAGATCAACTTCCCACCTCACCGCTATTTCATGATCAACAAAACTGCACGAACCCTGTCAGCCAACAAGGATGCTGACCTGCCAGTCGTTTTCGATATCTTGCCAAACGACATCGACAAAACCAACCTCTACATCATCGGACGACTTGATTTTCTATCTGAAGGTCTACTGCTCATCACCGACAACGGCAAGCTAGGGCGCAATTTGATCAAACCCGAAGCCCACGTTGAAAAAGTCTATCAAGTAGAGGTGAAGGAGCCCCTAGAGCCTGACGACGTCAGAAAATTCAGAGCAGGTCTAGTGATAGATGGGGATGTGTCATTAGCCCCTGCTAAATTAGCAATCCTTTCAGACCACACCGCCATTGTCACCATCAGCGAGGGGAAAAACCGACAGATTCGCAAGATGTTTTTAAGTGTTGGGAAACTCGTGACCAAACTAGTGAGAACCCAAATCGGACCGATACAGCTAGATGAACGTTTGAAAGCAGGAGATTATCGCGCGCTGACAAAATCTGAAATTCAGAGTCTAGTACCCTATTTTAAAGCAAAATAAAAGCTCAAAATCTGAGCTTTTTTGGTTTAAAAATCAATTTCGCGCAACTCGCGATTAATGACATCAAAGTCAAAACCTTTTCTGGCAAGGGCATTGCTGACGCGTTGTTTGAGGTCATAGCCGTCATATTTTCGGCTGTATTTGCGCATGATTTTATCTAATTCTTTTTGCAAAAGTTCTGATTCATTGTCTTCATCGGATTCGAGCTCTAAATTATCAATGGCAATTTTACTAATATCATAGGAAAAGCCTTTGCTTGTCAGATTCGTTGCAATCTTCATTTTCAGAGCCTTGAGTGGTAGGCGACTATACTTGCTCATGACTAATTTTTCAGCCAGATGCGTTGCGACGGCAACTTGTGTGTCAAAGTCGTAAAGAAGTTCTAACTTTTCTAGTGCCAAAGTTTTATCAATACCTTTATCGACTAATTTTTGCTGAATTTGATAGGGGCCTGAGGACTTACCTAGGACTTTGCCCCGAACGAAAGATTCAGCATAAGCAGGATCGTCAATAAAGCGTGATGCCTCAAGCGCATCAATGATTTTAGCAATTTGCACATTTGGAATCTCATGGTCGATCAAGTAACGAATGACTTCTTTTTTAGTCCGTTGCTTGAAAGAAATATAGTAGAGTCCCAGATTTTTTCCCCTAGAAAAATCAGCAAATTCAGCAATTTTCTCAATCTCAGCGTTTTCAAACACAGCACCTTTTGACAAAAAGAACCGAACAATCGTATCCTCAGTCACATAAATCGTGCGCTCATCGTCAAAAACGACCTTATATAAACGTTTCTTCTTCTCAAGTGAAATAATTTTAGGCATACTTTATTATACGTAAAAAAATGGTAAAATGGGTACATGACTCTTAAAATTAAGCAAAAAATTCCACTAAAAATCAAAAAAATCGGTATCAATGGCGAAGGCGTTGGTAATTTTAAGGGAACGACGGTTTTCGTGCCGGGTGCGCTCAAAGGCGAGGATGTGTATGCGGAAATCGTGACCAGCGAGCGCAATTATGCGACGGCAAAAGTCCTCAAGCTCAATAAAAAATCACCTCACCGAGTTGTGCCCATGTGTGATATCTATAAGCAATGTGGTGGTTGCCAGATCATGCACTTGGCTTATCCGCAACAGCTACTTTTTAAGCAAGATGTGCTGAGACAGGCGCTACAAAAGTTTAAACCGGAAGGTTATGAAACTTACGAAGTCCGTAAGACGATAGGGATGAAAAAACCTGAGCACTATCGGGCTAAGTTGCAATTTCAAACACGGTTTTTAGGCGAGAAAGTCAGAGCAGGGCTTTTCGCGGAGAATTCCCATAAATTAGTCGAGATCAAAAACTGTTTGGTGCAAGATGAAACAACACAAGCAATTATTAATGAAGTGACTGAACTACTGACTTTTCATCGGATTCCAATCTATAATGAAAGAAAGTTCGATGGTATTCGGACGGTCATGGTCCGTCGGGCTAATCATACTGGAGAAGTTCAGCTTATTTTCATCTCATCGACTCAGGTTGAGTTGACGCGAACGATTGCTAGCTTGACGGAGAAATTTCCTGAGATTAAAACGATTGCTTTGAATATCAATCGTAAGAAGTCGTCTGAGATATATGGCGATGAGACGGAGATTCTTTGGGGCGAGCGTGCGATTTTAGAAGGCGTGCTCGATTATACCTTTGAACTCAGCCCGCGGGCCTTTTATCAACTTAATCCTGAACAGACTAATGTGCTTTACCGCGAGGCGGTAAAGGCGATGGATGCGAGTGCTGACGATGATTTAATAGATGCCTATTCTGGGACTGGTACCATTGGCCGCGCCTTTGTGGGCAAGGTTAAAAGTATTCGGGGCATGGATGTCATTGCGGAATCAATAGAGGATGCTAAGGTCAATGTGCCGGACGGGATTTATGAAGTCGGGACGGCTGAAACGGTGGTGCCTAAGTGGGTGGCTGAAGGGTTCAGAGCGACCGCCTTGATCGTTGATCCGCCTCGGACGGGGCTGGACGACAAGTTGCTAGACACGATTATCGCGACGCAGCCTGAAAAAATGGTTTATGTGTCCTGTAATGTGTCGACTTTGGCGCGTGATTTGGTTAAGCTGGCATCGGTTTATGATGTCAAATATATCCAGTCGGTTGATATGTTCCCGCACACGGCGCGGACGGAGGCAGTTGTGAAGTTGGTGCGCAAATGATCGAAAAAGCCAAATTGACGGATCTGTCAGAAATTGTGGCAGTGATTGAGAGTGCGCGTGCTTTTTTGAAGGCGCAAGAGATTGATCAATGGCAGAAAAGCGCTTATCCTGCTGCGGCAGATGTTAGGTCAGACATTGAAAATAATGTGGCTTATGTTCTGAAAGTGGACGGTAAGGTTGCAGCTTATGCGGCGGTGATGACTGGGTTCGACCCCGCTTATGATTTGATACACGGCGCGTGGCGTAACGATAGTCACGATTATGTGACCGTTCATCGCATGGCGGTATCAACGGCATTTCGCGGGCAGGCTCTGGGACAAGGGTTTTTAACCTCAGTTTTTGAGACGTTCAGTACTTATCAAGATTTTCGTGTCGATACGCATCCAGATAACCAGATCATGCAGCATATTTTAACCAAACTCGGCTTTGAAAAATGTGGTGTGGTGATGTTTGAAGGCGCCCGTTGGGCCTATCAGAAAGTGCTAGAAGATTGATACTCAGGATTGTTGGGAGAAAAGAAAGATAAAGGAGTGTTAGATGACATACGAACAAGAATTTATGCAAGAATTTGAAGCTTGGATAGCCACACAAATCATGGTCAATGAAATGGCCATGAACCAAAGTCAAGAGGTTGCGGATGAAACAGACGATGTGCGTGCTAAAGACGCGATCATCCGTTACGAAAGCCGGATGGATGCCTATAAATTTTTACTAGGCAAATTTGAGAATTATAAAGCAGGCAAAGGCTTCCATGACTTACCTGATGGTTTATTTGATCAAGTTAATTATTGATTGACCAAAATAAAAACGTCAATATTTTTCAAAAAACTCTTGACGAGTGTCAGCTACTTTGATATACTAATAAAGTACTGTTTCGCGGAGATGGCGGAATTGGCAGACGCGCAGGATTAAGGATCCTGTGACCTACTTTGGTCGTGAGGGTTCAAGTCCCTTTCTCCGCACTAATAACCGAGCCTAGCGCTCGGTTTTTTTGTGTTTTAGGGTTCATATCAGAATTTTTTCACCGATTTCGCATTGTTTTACCAAAAGAATACCGATTTGGTATTATCTCTTACAACATGATCATGCTACTTTACAATGTATCAAAAAGCTATACAAAAATAGCCTATGGTCAATTTCAATTAATATTGAAGATTGCTCATAGCCTTTTTTTGAGGACTTTTGTCCTAGCGTCTTGATAGTATCTTATAGTGCTGCTTTGACAGCTTTCTTAGACGTATAAATTTTGTAAAGTACCATACAAATGATTGGTAAAATACTTGCAACTAAGTAGATATTTTGGAAAGATAGGAAAGTTCTTAATTCCCCTAATACATAAGGACCGATACCCAAACCAAGGTCTAGCCCAATAAAATAAGTAGAGAGGGCGACGCTGATCCGATGCTCGTCTTTAACAGTCTTTAAAGAAACGGCTTGTCCATTTGACATGAAAGTACCGTAGCCTAGACCAATGACGCCACCTGAGATTAGGAGCAACCAACTGCTGGTTGTCATGCTCAGTAAAATGAGACCGGCACTTAAAAATAAGTAGCTAGGATACATGACAAATTTTTCGCCAAGATTATCAAATATTTTGCCTGAAAGTGGTCGAGTAAAGGTGATGACCAAGGCATAAACAACGAAAAATAAAGAGCTGACCTGTACTAAATCAATGACTTTAACATAGGATGATAGGAAAGCGAGGACACTTGAGTAAGAAAGTCCCATTAAGAAGGCCATAAAGGCAATAAATAATGCTATTTTTTCAATGAAGCTATCGAAAGAACTTTTATTAAGTGCTTTGATGTGTTCTTCTGAAAGTTTCACGTTTTTAACTGGGAATAAATAGCACATGATTGTGATAATCAAAACGAGGACAATTGAAAAAGCGACAATAAAGTGAAAATCGGTTGTATTTAATAGAATCAAACCAAGAAAAGGGCCAATCGCTGCAGCTAAACTTGTACTGAGACCATAGTAGTTAATGCCTTCACCATGTCGCGCTTTTGGAATATAAGCTGTGACAATGGTATTTGTCGCAGTTGATAAAGCACCATAACCAAAACCATTTAAAAATCTGACAAGATAGAGCACTGGAATGACTGGGACGTAAAGGTAGGCAATTGTTGTAAGCAAATAAAACAAAGCGCCATATCTTAAAGTAGCTTTCCTGCCGATTAACTCTAGTTTTTTACCAATGAGTAATCGCGCAAGTAGTGTGCCGATAATATAAATACCAGATGCTAAGCCTGCTTGACCCAGTGAGGCATGTAAGTTACTTTGTGCGATCACGGCAATGATGACCATCAAAAGGTAGTAGACTAAGTAGACAATAAAGTTAATAAAAGTAATCGCAATGAAGCCTTTGTTAAATAATTTTTCATTCGTGTTATTCAATGGTTGGTAGACCTCTTCCTAGACGTTCGTTGACATATGACCATTTAAGTCATGCAATTTTTGAATTTGGCAAGCCACTTGGGCATAATTTTCAGGATAGCGATCGCTTAATTCATTGATAAACAAATCTCTGACTTCCATGAAAGAAGTTGCGAAGTTAGAGAGTTCAGCATCTTCATCAATGGCGTATTTTAATTTAAGGAAGAGCAAGTTTTGATAAGCGTCATTCAAGAAAACCAATGATTTTTCTTTTTCAAAACGTGCATTGTAGGCAGTATCTAAACGGTTAATAATTTCATTTGTCCAGTTATTCATGTGTAGAGCTCTCTTTCTTTTTTATCGCCATTTTTAGTATCAGAAGCATTAGGCTTGAAATTCTAAAAACGGTTGGTGCGTGTAGGCGTAAAATGAGTCGATTGACTTATTTTTTTAGACAGTTGTATCAACTGTCGACCCTTTATTTAAGTATGGTATGATGATGACCTGATAGCTACTCATTTGCTCCCCCAAAATTAAAATATTGATTACATGTCATAGTGTATCGCTTGAAGTAGTTTATAGTCAACTCGAATAGCTATCATATAATTTGCTTATAACCTATAAATTTTACAAAAAATTAAGCTAACATATTTTCTATAATATGCTAGAATGTAAAACAAGGGGAAAAGCCAAAATGAATTTAAGAGATTTCGAGTACTTTAGTTTTCTGGGTGATGTGCTGTCGTTTACACTAGTCGCCAAAAAATTTAATGTCAGTCAACCGAGTGTTAGTTATGCCGTTAAAAGGCTAGAAGAGTACTACGGTTGTAACTTAATAGAAAAGAGTTCTCTCCATCGCTCGATTCTCTTAACTAGGGAAGGGAAAATTCTGAAAAAACAACTGAAGAGTATTTTGGAAGAATTTAAGATGATTGAAAAAGCCATTGAACATGCGAAACAGCAAAAAGTCTATGTTGGTTTTCCGTCATTAATCAAAACAAGAGTTTTCTCTAAACTCTTTAAGACGGAAGATAATGTTGATTTCATTTCAAATTTTGAATTGATTTCAGGAAGTTCGACGGATTTACTCAGTAAGTTGTTATCAGGTCATCTAGAACTCAGTTTACTTGGGAGTGTGACGCCCATCAAACATCCTGATTTGAATGTCAAATTACTCTATAGCTATGAGTTTAAAATTTATGTCTCAGAAGATAATCCGTTAGCCCAAAAATCTCAAATAACATTTAAAGAAGCACTGGCCTATCCGTTTATTTTATTGGAAGACGGCTTGTCGCATACTAAAGCCTTTGATCACTTAAATGATAAGCATCACGGGAAAGCCAAGGTCTTAGTCCATTTTTCTGATATTAATACAATAGGCCAACTCGTCAAATCAAATGTGGGCATTACATTGATGACGCCTTATCTCCCTTTTCAAAATATGAAAGGACTAGTTGAGATTTCATTAGTCCCAGAAGATCGAGAAATGTTCTATGTACAATATGCTTTCTTGAAAAAATCGGTCATCAATGATAATTTCACCAAACTCATTCAAGTATTGGATAATCTGTCGAATAAAGATGGCTTGCTTTATTAGTCCTTTGTTTTATTGATGTTTGTATATTTATAAGCTAAGTCTAGCTACAAATTAAAGATAGAAAATGCTATAATTGAAATAGTGAGCTCGCTTCTATTGTCTATTTTACATAGTAGGTAATAGAAGGCGATAAAAATATATAAAGCCATCAAGGCGCGTGAATTAAGGAGATATAGATTACGATGATGAATATGCAAAAAATGATGAAACAAGCCCAAGACTTGCAAAAAAATATGAAAATTGCGCAAGCTGAAATTGAAGCGACAACTTTCTACGGGACATCTGCGCAAGACTTGGTTAAAGTTGCCTTCACAGGTGACCGTAAAATGACGCAGATTGACATTGCTTCAGACTTGATTGATCCAGAAGATACAGAAACCTTGTCAGACATGATCACACAAGCTGTCAACGCTGCCCTGCTTGACATTGATAAAACAACTGAACAAAAACTCGGTAAATTCACTAAAGGATTGCCTTTCTGATCAAAAATTGATAGAATAAAGGAAACGAGAAGAGTTTCATGAGACCGCGTTTATCAAGAGAGTAGGAGGAAGCTGAAAATCCTACAAACGTCCTCATGATTGTTGCTTCTTGACAATCGTATACTCAATAGTTAAATGAGTATAAATAAAAAAATTGAGTGTCCAGACATATGATGTCTGGGAATTTAGGTGGTACCACGTGAAAGCGCCCTAATCATAATAGATTAGAGCGCTTTTTGTCCGCGCTCGGACAGTCACCATCGCCATCAACACGTTTACTTGATAGAAAGGCATCAGCATGGTTATCATCCCAGACATTCTTTTAACTTTGGCACTTATCATTTATCTGGTTCTAGTTCGCATCAAAAAAGTCAGATTTTGTTTGACTGCGCTCGTCCTATGGTTAGGAGCAGTTCTGTTGGTCGACGCAGTCATCACCTACAGCAAAATAGATCTAGGTGCCTTTTTCACCTTCATGCTAGTCTTGGTTCTAGGATCCTGGTTGATCTCTTATCTCATCATTCACAAAGATAAACGCCGCTTACTTACAGGCTATGTCTTTAATTTGAGTATCGTCATCACCATCGGTTACATCGTTATCCTCTGCTTTCCCTTCTCCACACCGCTCCCAATCATCCTTACCTTTGTCATTGGGATTATGGCCTTCGTCCTTATGTCCTTTGGCGGCTATGCCTTGATCATTTACCTCCTTTGGAACGCCCGCACCGTCTGGAAAAAAGAAAGTCGCTCGCCTGGTAACATGCTGACCCTTTTACTGGGCATCGCAGGCCTTCTCTTGATCCTTTTCCAACATTTCTTGCTCAAAGATGGCAGCATTTTCGCCTACATCTACATGGTGATTGCCATCTTCCTCATCTATTATTTCTTCAGCTTCATGACCATCCTCACCAGCAGCCTCCTCTTTAATCACCTCAAACCCAAGTTCGATCAAGATTATCTGATCGTCCTAGGCGCGGGGCTGATTAACGGCGAGACCGTCACGCCCTTGCTTGCAGGTAGAATAGATGCAGCCTTGACGTTTGCAAAGGAACAGCTTGCAAGAACAGGGAAACAGCCACTGCTCATCATGAGTGGGGGGCAAGGTCAAGACGAAAAACTGCCAGAGGCGGTAGCTATGGAAAACTATGCCTTATCACAAGGCATGCTGAAGTCTGAGATTATCACGGAAGAAAACAGTAAAACGACCCTACAAAATTTGCAGTTTTCAAAAGCCCTAATGGACGAAAGAAGCCAAGGCAAGCCGTATCATAGTACCTTTGTCAGTAATGATTACCACATCTTTAGAGCGGGTCTATTTGCTAAAAAAGTCGGTCTAAAGAGTGAGGGATTAGGCAGTAGAACAGCCAGATATTTCCTCCCCAATGCTTTCATCCGCGAATTTGTCGCCATCATCCTCATGCACAAAAAACGACATATTGCCTTTACCGTGCTGCTTTTGATATTGATTGCTGCGGTTATTGTGATTAATGTTAAGTTTGTGGGGTAGGTGATAAAAATCATTAACGGTCAACAGGAAATTTGAAATATTTCTATCCATTATTTTCACTTGAGTGAAAGTAATGTCAATAATTGTTTGCTATTTTCACTCAACTGAAAATAGTATCAATATTTCGGTGGTATTTTCACTGAATTGAAAATAATATAAAATAATTTAAAGCTATAAAAAACAAAGAAACAGGAGTATAACATGACAGAACTATCAACAAAATTCAACCCAACAGAAGTAGAAGCAGGTCGCTACGATAAATGGCTCGCAGCTGACGTCTTCAAACCAAGTGGCGATAAAAAAGCCAAACCCTACAGTATCGTCATCCCACCACCAAATGTCACAGGTAAACTTCACCTCGGACACGCTTGGGATACAACGCTTCAAGATATCATCATCCGTGCCAAACGCATGCAAGGCTATGACACACTTTGGTTACCAGGGATGGACCATGCTGGCATTGCCACACAAGCTAAAGTTGAAGAACGTTTGCGTGAGCAAGGTATTTCACGCTATGATCTCGGTCGTGAAAAATTCCTAGAAAAAGTCTGGGAATGGAAAGACGAATATGCCGCAACGATCAAAGAACAATGGGGCAAAATGGGGCTATCGCTTGATTATTCACGCGAACGTTTCACCCTAGATGAAGGCCTATCAAAAGCGGTTAAAAAAGTTTTTGTTAAACTTTACGAAAAAGGCTTTATCTACCGTGGTGAATTTATCATCAACTGGGATCCAGCAGCCCGCACAGCGCTTTCAGATATCGAAGTTATCCACCAAGATGTCGAAGGTGCGTTCTACCACATCACTTATCCTTTGACAGATGGTTCAGGCAATGTTGAAATCGCAACAACACGTCCAGAAACCTTGCTCGGCGATGTGGCAGTCATTGTCAATGCCAAAGATGAACGCTACCAAGATATCATCGGTAAAACTGTGACCGTACCTTTTGTTAACCGCGAAATCCCAGTCCTCACAGATGAACACGCGGACATGGAAAAAGGCACAGGTGTTGTAAAAATTACACCAGCGCATGACCCCAACGACTTTGATGTTGTTGAACGCCTCAACGCTCAAGGTCATAACTTGCCAATGATTAATGTCATGAACGATGACGGCACAATGAATGAACTTGCGGCAGAATTTGCGGACATGGACCGCTTTGAAGCGCGCAAACAAATCGTTGCCAAACTTGATGAGATGGGTCAACTCGTTAAAATCGAGAAAATGGTCCACAGTGTCGGTCACTCTGAGCGTTCAGGTGCCGTTGTTGAGCCACGTCTGTCAACGCAATGGTTTGTTAAAATGGATGAGCTGGCTAAAAATGCCATCGCCAACCAAAAAACAGATAACGCGGTTGAATTTTTCCCGCCACGTTTCAATGATACTTTCACACAATGGATGGAAAACGTTCATGACTGGGTAATCTCACGTCAACTCTGGTGGGGGCATCAAATCCCTGCTTGGTATAACGCAGACGGCGAGATGTACGTCGGTGAAACAGCACCAGAAGGTGACGGTTGGACACAGGATTCTGACGTTTTGGATACATGGTTCTCATCAGCTTTATGGCCGTTTTCAACCATGGGGTGGCCAGATGAGGAAGCTCAAGACTTCAAGCGTTACTTCCCAACGTCAACTCTTGTCACGGGATATGATATCATCTTCTTCTGGGTCAGCCGCATGATTTTCCAAAGTTTGGAATTTACAAACGAACGTCCATTTAAAGACGTTCTCATCCACGGTTTGATTCGGGATGAAGAAGGCCGTAAAATGTCGAAATCGCTAGGTAACGGCATTGACCCCATGGACGTTATCGAAAAATATGGTGCTGATGCCTTGCGTTGGTTCTTGTCAAATGGTTCTGCCCCGGGTCAAGACGTCCGCTTTTCTTACGAAAAAATGGATGCTGCTTGGAATTTCATTAACAAAATCTGGAACATTTCGCGCTACATCATCATGAACAAGGAAACACTCAGCGCAGCAGATACCTATGCCAATGTTGATAAAGTAGCGCAAAAAACAGCAGGCAATGTGACGGATCGTTGGATCTTGACCAAACTCAATGAAACGATTGACCATGTCACGAAAAACTTTGATAAGTTTGAATTTGGTGAAGCAGGCCGTGCCCTCTATAACTTCATTTGGGAAGACTTCGCCAACTGGTATGTTGAATTGACAAAAGAAGTCCTTTACAGTGAAGATGAGGCAGAAAAAGATGTGACACGTAGCGTCCTTGTCTATGTCCTAGACCAAATCTTGCGTCTTCTCCACCCAATCATGCCATTTGTGACCGAAGAAATTTCGGAAAACCTTGGCTTGATTGAGGGGAGCCTAGTCGTTGCGGCCTATCCAGAAGTTCGTCCAGAATTTTCAGATGAAGCAGCCGTTCGTGGTGTAGAAGTCTTGAAAGACATCATCAAGTCAGTTCGAAATATCCGTGCTGAAGTGAATACAGCACCAAGCAAAGCCGTGCCAATGCTGATCAAGACAGAAAACGCTGAAATCGAAGCCTTCTTGAAAGAAAATAGTAACTATCTGACACGTTTCACAAATCCTGAAACCTTAGAGATTTCAGCTGACATCACAGCACCAGCACAAGCCATGACTGCGGTTCTATCAAACGTTGAAATTTACTTGCCACTTGCAGGATTGATCAACATCACAGATGAAATTGCCCGTTTGACAAAAGAATTAGCCAAATGGCAAAAAGAATTGGACATGGTCTCACGTAAACTCTCTAACGAGAAATTCGTTGCCAATGCCAAACCAGAAGTTGTCGAAAAAGAAAAAGCTAAACAAGCCGATTATCAAACAAAATTCGATACAACACAAGCACGGATTGCTGAGCTTGAAAAACTATAAGATACCAGAAAAAAGCCGACAAATAAGGCTTTTTTTGCTATAATTAAGCAATAACTTTAGGAATAGGAAGTTTTTCATGACAACATTTATGCGACTCAATCGGACGCTCAAACTCCGGATTCTCATGACTTTTATAGGGGTTTTGGGCTACAGCACCGTCGGATCGAGTATGACGATTTACTACAATCACTATCTAGGTGCGGCGATTACGGGTGTACTCCTCATTATTTCAAGTGTCTCTAGTTTTTTTATCGGTCTTTATGGTGGTCATTTGGCAGATCGGCATGGTAGGCGACCAATTCTCCTTATCGGCTCGACAATCTCAGTAGCGGGCGCCTTAATTGCGGTGTTCTCAAATAGTCCGATCTTCCAAAATCCTTGGACAACATTTGTTGGTTTTTTTCTTTTAAATTTTGGTTTTTCTTTTGAATCTGCGGCAGATAACGCCATGATCATAGATGTCTCGGATGAAAGCAACCGAAAATATGTCTACAGTCTGAGTTACTGGATCATCAACGTCTCGATTACCTTTGGGGCAGCACTCAGTGGCTGGCTGTTCAGAGATTACTTGTTTGAGTTGCTTTTAGGTTTGCTAATCGCGCAACTGATTAATGGCAGTATCAAGTATTTCCTAATCAGCGAGAGTTTCGTGCCAGCACCCAAAGCCAAAAAAGAACGCGAAAGTTTCATTCAAAACTATGGCGTCGTGGCACGGGATAAAATCTTCCTCTTGTTTATCGGCGCTGTCATCTTAAACAAGGTGATTTTTGGCAATATTGACTTCTATCTTCCAGTTCACTTGTCAGACAGTTTCAAAACAACGACGATTTTTGGCTTTGAAATTTATGGCCAGAGAATGTTGACCATATTTGTCATGTTAAATACCCTCATCATAATCTTCAGCATGACCTTTGTCAACCAACTCACCAACAAGTGGTCGGAGCGAAAAAGCCTCACCACCGGTGCCTTGTTGCAAGGGCTAGGATTTGCTGCCGCCTTTTTAATGAACAGCTTCATACCGCTTATCCTGGCATCCATTGTCATGACGATTGGTGAGATGATCCTCGTGCCATCCTCGCAAAGCCTGCGCGCCGACCTGATGAACGAGGAGAAAATCGGGACTTACTCAGGCTTCGTGACCATCACAGATCCGATCGGGAGCGTTCTGTCTGGCAGCCTGGTCAGTTTTTCGGTTTACATTCATCACACGGGCGTCGCCGTGGTCATGGTCGTGGTGACGGTATTGCTGGTTTTATGCTTTAATCAAGTGATGAAGATGAAAACTCAGGCTGAAATCGCGTCAAGTAAAAATACTTGACAAAAATGCTTGATTTCTTGTCTAGACTTTGATAGAATAGATAAGTATTGAGAAATCAAGGCAACATTATCTAATAAAACCAAAGGAGATTTAAGACAATGGCAGTACCTGCACGTCACACATCGAAATCTAAGAAAAACAAACGTCGTACGCACTATAAAATGACAGCACCAACAGTTTCATTTGATGAAACAACTGGTGATTACAGCCGCGGCCACCGTGTATCCCTCAAAGGATATTACAAAGGTAAAAAAGTTACAAAATAATAGAAAGGACAAACTAAGATGCGCGTAAATATTACTCTTGAACACAAAGAATCTGGCGAACGTTTGTACCTGACTCAAAAAAACAAACGTAACAACCCTGACCGTCTTGAACTTAAAAAATACTCTCCAAAATTGCGTAAACACGTTATTTTTAAGGAAGTCAAGTAAGGGTTCAGTACACGTCAGTAGACGTGTAAAAGCTTGATTTAGAGCGATTCTTGAAATTTTGAATTTCACTATATTGCAGTATAAATCAACCCAATGACTACCTTTTTGACTACCTTTTCTAGAAATAAAAAAATGTTTAACGTTTCGAATAAGAACAGCGCCTTACACTTAAGTGCGTTGTTTTTTTGTCTATTCTAGTTATTTCAAGATAGAAAAATAAAAGAGCAGAATTGTTTTAAATGTATTACCCAAATTGTAAAATGAAGTTAGCCACCTCAGGGAAAAAATTTTCCCACTAAA
>ERZ724524.1028-NODE-1028-length-18506-cov-3.934150_pt1 | contig 18506 bp, 19 predicted proteins | sample MGYA00376057_ERZ724524 | MGnify/ENA primary metagenome ERZ724524 (study PRJEB28724, sample SAMN07190888) | wastewater metagenome | isolation source: influent of sewage treatment plant in Hong Hong | place: USA: Christiansburg, Virginia | collected 2016-03-01 ...
ACCGCCAAGCTGGCCAAGCACCTGATCGAGCGGCGCAAGAAGAAGGTGCTGACGGTCTCGGCCGACGTGTATCGCCCGGCCGCCATCGAGCAGCTCAAGACCGTGACCAAGCAGGCCGGTGCCGAATGGTTCCCGAGCAGCCCGGAGCAAAAGCCGCTCGAGATCGCGCTTGCCGCGCTGGACTACGCGAAGAAGCATTATTTCGACGTGCTGCTGGTCGACACCGCCGGCCGGCTGGCGATCGACGAGGCGCTGATGGCCGAGATCAAGCAGCTGCACGCGGCGCTCAATCCGGTCGAGACGCTGTTCGTGGTCGACGCGATGCAGGGCCAGGATGCGATCAACACCGCCCGCGCCTTCAAGGAAGCGCTGCCGCTGACCGGCATCGTGCTGACCAAGCTCGACGGCGATTCGCGCGGTGGCGCCGCCCTGTCGGTGCGCGCGGTCACTGGTGCGCCGATCAAGTTCGCCGGCGTGTCCGAGAAGATCGACGGCCTCGAGGTGTTCGACGCCGAGCGCCATGCCGGCCGCGTGCTGGGCATGGGCGACATCGTGGCGCTGGTCGAGCAGGTCACCGCCGGCGTCGACATGGCGGCGGCGCAGAAGCTGGCGGCCAAGGTCAAGAGCGGCGACGGCTTCGACCTGGAGGATTTCCTCGACCAGCTGCGTCAGATGAAGAAGATGGGTGGCCTGTCCACCCTGATGGACAAGCTGCCGACCCAGATGTCGGCCAAGGCCAGCGGCGCCGACCTGGGCCGGGCTGAAACCGAGATGAAGCGCAAGGAAGGCATCATCTGCAGCATGACGCCGCAGGAGCGGCGCAAGCCCGAGCTGATCAAGGCCACGCGCAAGCGCCGCATCGCCGCCGGTGCTGGCGTGCAGGTGCAGGAGGTCAACCGCCTGCTCAAGGAGTTCGAGCAGATGCAGGGTGTCATGAAGAAGATGAAGGGCGGCGGCCTGATGAAGATGATGAAGAAGCTCGGCGGCATGAAGGGCCTGGGCGGCATGCCTGGCATGCCCAAGCTGCCCGGCATGTAAGCCGGCTGGCGCGCGCGCAGCATTGGCGATGGACGGCGAGGCCCTGTTCTGGCTCGAACTGGCGCTGGCATTGCTGGCGCTGGTGGCCGCGCTCGCGCTCAAGCCCTGGCGCATGTTGCACGGCCCGCTGCTGACGCCGACGCTGGCGGCACTGGCCTTGCTGCCCTGGTTCTGGCTGCTGCCGCAGCAGCTGCCCCAGGGCCTGCAGGTCCAGCTCTCGGGCGCCAGCCTGCTGGCCCTGATGCTGGGTTGGCCGCTGGCGGTGCCAGTGCTGGCGCTGGTGGCGCTGCAGGTCTGGGCGCTCGGCCAGCATGACGCGCCGACCGTGCTGTCGCAGTGGGTCTGGCTCGGCCTGGTCCCCGCGACGCTGGCGCTGGGCTGGGGTGCCCTGCTGCGGCGCTGGCTGCCGGCCCATCCCTTCATCTACACGCTCGGACGCGGCTTCATCGGCACCGCGCTGGCGGTGTTCGGCGCTGGCTTGTTGCAGGAGCTCGCGCAGCGCTGGCTGGTGGGCGCGAGCCTGGATGACGCGCTGGTGGCGCGCTGGCTGATGGCCTGGGGCGATGCCTTCCTGACCGGCATGTTCTGCGCCATCTTCGTGGCTTTCGCGCCGCAGTGGCTCGCGACCTGGTCCGACCAGCGCTATCTGAGCCCGCCGTCCGACTGAGTCCGACCGACCTCAGTGGCTTGCTGCCATCGGCTAGAGGTGGCTGTGGCGGGCCCAGGTGTCCTTGATTTCCTGGCGGTCTGGCGGGGCGCCGGTCGACTGCAGGTGCTGGCTCTGGATATTGACCAGCGCGGTCATGACCTGGAACGGAAAGCCGCGGCGCGAACCGTCCCGCGTGTCCTGCAGCAGCTGCTCGATATAGGACACGAGGTCCTTCGTACCCCATTTTTCGTTCAGCATCTTGCCGATATGCGGGTAGCTGGCGTTGATCGTGTCCAGGTCTGTTTGGGTTGTCATGACAGGTAGCCTCCTCGTGGCGTTGCGCTCCGATCTGACGTCCGATGTCAAATCACGCTTGATGCCATGCCGTAGATTGACAAAATACCAGAATTCCGGGCCGGTGGTGGATTACAGCAGCGGCCGCATGCTGCGTGCAGTGTCTTGCAGCACCGGCAGCACGCGCTTGGCCGCGTCTTCGCTGCTCTCGTTCTGCATCGGCATCGTGACGCTCATCGCCGCGACCAGGTGGTCCTTGTGGTCGTACAGCGGGACGGCAATGCCGCGGTAGTTCATCTCGAGCTGCTGTTCGGAAATCGCCCAGCCCTGGCGCTGGATCTGCTGCAGCCGCCGGCACAGCTCGTCCTTGTCGACCAGGGTGTGCGAGGTGTAGGCGCGCAGTTCCTGGCGGGCCAGCCAGGGCTCGTAGACCTCGGGGCCTGACATGGCCAGGATCACCAGGCCGGCTGCCGTCACCTGGGCTTGCACGCGCGAGCCCAGCATGTAGCCGGTGTTGAGCTGGCGATGGCTGCCGCTGCGCGCGACGTAGACCAGTTCGTCCTGTTCGAGCACCCCAGCGTAGGCGATTTCGCCAGTGCCGGCCGTGACGCGCTGCAAGTAGGGCTGGACCGCGCGCGGCAGCCTGGCCGATTCGAGGTAGGCCTGGCCCAGCCGCAGCACGCGCGGCGTCAGCGAGAACAGCTTGCCATCGGTCGCGACATAGCCCAGATGCACCAGCGTGAGCAGGTGACGGCGCGCCGCGGTGCGGGTCAGGCCACAGCGCTGGCCGGCCTGGCTGGCGGTCAGACGCGGGTGTTCGGCATCGAAGGCCTCGATCACGGCCAGGCCTTTCTCGAGCCCGGCGATCCAGTCGCGGCGCTCGAGCGTGAAGAGGGCATCTTGCTCGCTCATGGGACTCAAATTGCGGTTTTTGATCGATAGTCGAGTTGGTCCGTTCGATTGTCGCTCATGTCGAGTGGGCCGGGATGCAAAAAATCGCCTGGACTCGCTTACAGTGCAGGCTGAATCTGGAGATATCTCATGAGTGACCTTCTGCTCAAGTCGGCCAGCGAGCGCGAGCCGCTGCAAGCCTCTTTCAGCGACGCTGCCAACCCGATCGGTCTGGACGGCATCGAGTTCATCGAGTTCGCCACGGCCAAGCCGCAGGCGCTCGGCCAGGTGCTCGAGACCATGGGCTTCAAGCCGGTCGCGCGCCACCGTTCGCGCGAGGTGCTGCTGTACCGCCAGGGCGAGCTCAACATCGTGGTCAACGCGCACCTGCCGGTGGCCCAGGGCGCCAGTCGCAGCAGCGAGGCGCCGAGCATCTCGGCGATCGCGCTGCGCGTGCGCGATGCCCGCGCCGCCTACGAGTATGTGCTCGAGCGCGGCGCCTGGGAGGTCAGCACCCACCCCGAGGTGATGGAGCTCAACATTCCCGCCATCCATGGCGCGGGCGGCAGCCGGATCTACTTCGTCGATCGCTACAAGGAATTCTCGATCTACGACGTCGACTTCGTGCCGATCCCGTCGGTCGAGCAGCGCCCGGCGGCGACTGCCGGCATCCATTTCTTCGGCATCGTGCAGTACATCGGCCCGGAGCGCAGCTACGACTGGATCGAGTTCTACCGCGAGCTGATCGGTGCCGAGCTGATTCCCGACGAGCAGCGCTTCGGCATCATGCCCAAGGGCAAGCTGTTGCGCACGCCGGCGCTCGAGGCCGACAAGCGCTTCATGATCCAGCTGATCGAGCCCGACCTCAATGTGATGGACGCCGACGAGCGGCTGCAGCGCATTGGTCTGGGCGTGCCCGACGTGCCGGCTGCGGTGCAGGCGCTGCGCGCGCTCGGGGTCGAGTTTGTCGAAAGTCCGGCCGCGCACAGCGGCGCGCGCGGCGCGATCAGCAAGACCTACCTCGGCTCGGTGGTGTTCGAGCTCGTGCATGACGAGAGGGCCTGACACCATGAAATCCGAGCGCAGCACAGCTCAGGCCATTTCCGGCTTCGGCATGGACACCATCACGCTGGCCGGTCCGCTCGAGGCCAAGCTGGCCGCGATGAAGGAGGCCGGTTTCAGCCAGGTCATGCTCAAGGCCAATGACCTGGTCGGCCACCCCGGCGGCTGGCAGGCCGCGGTCCAGGCCGTGCATGACAGCGGTCTGCGCGGTACCGGCTTCCAGGTCCTGCGCGATTTCGAGGGCCTGTCCGGTCACCTGCACCACTACAAGATCGACATCGCCAAGATGATGCTCGAGATGTGCGCCGCGCTCGGTTGCAAGGTGTTGCTGGCCTGTTCGTCGACCTCGGCGCATGCGAGTTCGGACCTCGACCAGATCGCGCGCGACCTGCGCAAGCTCGCGATGCTGGCGGTGCCGCACGGCATTCGAATCGCGTTCGAGGGCCTGTCCTGGGGCCGCACCATCAATGAATACACCACCGCCTGGGACGTGGTGCAGCGCGCCGACTGTCCGAACCTCGGCGTCGGCATCGATTCGTACCATATCTTCGCGGCCAAGACCCCGCTCGACGAGATCGACTACCTCGACCCGAGCAAGATCTTCCTGGTGCAGCTGGCCGACTTCATGTGGCAGGAGACCAAGACCTTCGAGGAGCGCATGACGACCGCGCGCACCTTCCGCGTCTTCCCGGGCGAGGGCGTGCACAGCGAGCAGCTGGTCGACTTGGTGCTGCGGCTCGACCGCCTGGGCTACCGCGGCGACTACAGCTTCGAGGTCTTCAACGACGACTATGTGCAGATGCCGTTGCCCTTCGTGGCCGAGCGCGCGCGCAAGTCGGCGCTCTGGCTGGCCGAGGAGGTGCTGCGCTGCTCGGTGCCGCTGCCGAACCAGATGCGCCTGAAGACGCCTGACTGATCACAGAAGTGGGTTAACCAGGGGGGCTGGGATGCGAATCCTGCTGGCGGAAGACGAGACCGAACTGGCCAACTGGCTGGTACGGGCGCTGGCCCAGGGCGGCTTCCTGGTCGACTGGGTCAATGACGGGCGCATGGTGCGCCGCAGCCTGAAGGCCACGCGCTACGACGCGCTGGTGCTGGACCTGGGGCTGCCGGGCCTGGAGGGGCACGATGTGCTGGCCGATCTGCGCGAGGCCGGCCAGCGCCTGCCGGTGCTGGTGCTGACCGCGCGCGACTCGCTGGCCGAGCGGGTCGGCTGCCTGAACGAGGGTGCCGACGATTTCCTGCCCAAGCCCTTCGAGCTGGCCGAACTCGAGGCGCGCCTGACCGCGCTGATCCGCCGCTCCCGCGGCAGCGAGCATCCGCGCTTCAGCTGCGGGCCGCTGCAGTATGACGCCGGCAGCAAGCAGTTCCGGCTCGGGCCGCAACAGCTGCTCAGCCTGACGCCGCGCGAGCATGGCGTGCTGCGCGCCCTGATCCAGCACAGCGGCGAGCCGCTGTCCAAGCGCGAGATCCTCGAGCGTGTCTTCGGGGATGAAGACGAGGTCAATCCCGAGGCGATCGAGGTGCTGATCCATCGCCTGCGCCGACGGCTCGACGGTAGCGAGGTCAGGATCCAGACCCTGCGCGGTCTGGGCTATGTGCTCGAATGCTGCAGCTGAGACGGCTGGACTGGCGCAGCGGCAGCCTGCGGCGCACGCTGCTCGGCGTGCTGATGCCGGCCATGCTGCTGCTGTCGGGCGTCGAGCTCTGGCACACCTGGCGCACCGCAGTCGATGCGGCGAACGCGGCCTATGACCGCTCGCTCTACGGGGCGATCAAGTCGATAGATGCCAATGTCTCGACTGCCAGCGGTGGCCTGGGCGTCGAGTTGCCCTACCGCATGCTCGAGTTCTTCGAGCTGACCGCCAACGGGCAGGTCTACTATCGGGTCGCGACGGATGACGGACTGGTCGAGATCGGCAATGCCGACCTGCCGCCGCCGCGGGAAAACCTGCCGAGCCGAAAGCCCGAGTTCCGCGATGCCGTCTATTTCGGCGAGCCGGTGCGGGTCGGCTCCTACTTGCGCGAACTCGACCAGCCACTGGCCGGGCAGTCGACGCGCCAGCGGGTGCTGATCCAGGTCGCCGAGTCGCTGCAGGCACGCAGCGATTTCAAGCGTACCTTGCTGTTGCAGGCCCTGGCGCGCGATGTCCTGGTGCTGCTCGGGGCCGGTGCCTTGTTGCTGGGTGGCGTGGCCTGGGCGCTGGTGCCGCTGCGCCGGCTGCGTGACGAGGTGGCGGCACGCCAGCCCGACGACCTGGCACCGATCCCGCGCGCCGGCGTGCCGCGTGACGTGCTGCCGCTGGTCGAGGCGATCAACCAGCACATGGAGCGCAATCGCCTGCAGTCGGAAGCTATGCGGCGCTTCATCGATGACGCCTCGCACCAGCTGCGTACTCCGCTGACCACCCTGGCCACCCAGGTCGGTTTTGCACTGCGGGAGACCGATCCGCAGCAACGTCAGCAGGTGCTGGAGTCGATCAAGCAGCAGCTCGAGGAGACGGTGCGCCAGACCAACCAGATGCTGTCGCTGGGGCGTGCCGACAGCGCCGAGGTCGAGCGCTTGCCGGTCGAGCTCTCTGCCCTAGCCGAGAAGGTTGCGCGTTCCTGGTGGTCGCAGGCACGTGCCCGGGGCATAGACCTTGGCCTGGACGAAGTGGCGGCGAGCGCCTGGGTGGCTGGCGATGCCGGATTGCTCGGCGATGCCTTGTCCAATCTGTTGCACAACGCCGTGCGTTACACCTCACGCGGCGGGCATGTGACGGTTTCAGTGCGGCAGGACGATGCATGGGTCATCTTGGAGGTGCTTGATGACGGTCCAGGTATTCCGGCCGATGAGTTGGCCAGGGCCGGGCAAAGGTTCTTCCGTGGCAGCAATGTGTCGCTGCCCGGCACCGGGCTCGGCCTGGCCATCGTCCAGGCGATTGCCCTGCGTCATGGCGGACAGCTGGTGCTCGGGCCCGGCCAAGGCGGGCGGGGCTTGAGTGCGGCGCTGCACTTGCCGGCCGGCGGCGCGCCAGCCTGTATCCAGGGTTAACCCTGGTGAAATGGCTTTTTTTCTGAAAGCCGTCTGAAAGTCGCGGTTCGCTAGAGTCGGCTCATTCCCCGGGCATTCGTACCCGGGGTTGCATCAGAACCACTCTGGAGACCCACCGATGAAAGTCCAACGCCTGTTCCTTGCCGTCACGATGGCAGCGTCCTTTGCCGTCCATGCCGGCCCGCTCGACAAGACCGAGTGCATCGCACCGGCCAAGCCCGGCGGCGGTTTCGACCTCACCTGCAAGCTGGCGCAGAGCGCCTTGAGCGAAGGCAAGCATATCGCCGATCCGATGCGAGTGACGTACATGCCGGGCGGCATCGGTGCCGTGGCCTACAACACCGTGATCGCCCAGCGCCCCGATGCAGCCAATACCATCGTCGCCTTCTCGGGCGGCTCGCTGCTCAACCTGGCGCAGGGCAAGTTCGGCCGCTACAACGAGAACGACGTGCGCTGGCTGGCGGCGGTTGGCGCCGACTACGGTGCGGTCATCGTGGCCGAGCAGTCGCCCTACAAGTCGCTCAAGGACGTGCTGGCCGCCGTCAAGGCCGATCCGACCAAGGTGGTGTTCGGTGCCGGCGGCACGGTCGGCAGCCAGGACTGGATGAAGTCGGCGCTGATCGCCCGCTCGGCCGACATCAGCCCGAAATCGATGCGTTTCGTCGCCTTCGAGGGCGGTGGCGAGGCAATCACCGCGCTGCAGGGAGGTCACATCCATGTCTTCACCGGCGACGCCGCCGAGGCGCAGCAGCAGATCAAGGCTGGCAGCAAGATCCGTATCCTGGCCGTGATGGCTGACAAGCGCCTGCCGGGCGAGCTGGCCAATGTGCCGACCGCCAGGGAGCAGGGCGCCAATGTCGAGTGGCCGATCGTGCGTGGCTTCTACCTGGGTCCCAAGGTCAGCGATGCCGACTACAAGGTCTGGTCCGACACCTTCGGCAAGGTGCTGGCTTCGCCCGGCTACGCCAAGCTGCTGACCGAACGTGGCCTCTATCCCCTTGCGCTGACCGGGCGCGATCTTGACGCCTACGTCAAGAAGCAGGTGGCCGGCTATCGCAAGCTGGTCGAAGAGTTCGGCCTCGTCGTTGCCAAGTAAGCGGCACGACGGTTCCCTGCTTCCTTCTGCGGCCGCTGCAGGGCGGCCGCTCTTTTTTATCGAGAGTTTTCATGACTGACCGCATCCTGGGTGCGGTGTGTGTCATGGCAGCGGCCGGCATGGCCTGGGCTGCCAGTGGCTACACACCGCCTTTTTCCTACGAACCGGTGGGGCCGAGGGCCTTTCCGCTGCTGCTGGCGACGCTGATGGCCATCGCCGGCCTGTGGCTGGTGATCCGGCCGGCACGTGGCCAGTCCTATTTCGCTGGCGTGCCATTGAAGGCAATCGCAAGCTGCATCGCGGCGGTGTTCGCCTTCGCGCTGCTGTTCGAGCTGCTCGGCTTCGTGCTGGCCACCATGCTGATGGCGCTGCCGGTCGGCCTGGCCTTCGGCGGCAGCTGGAAGCAGGCGCTGGCCGGTGGCGCAGGCCTGGGCCTGGCGCTTTTCTTCATGTTTGACAAGCTGCTGGACGTGGTGCTGCCGACCGGTCTGCTGTCCGGCTTGCTGGGAGGCCGTTGATGAATACCTTGGAACATCTGCTGTCGGGCTTTGCCGTCGCGCTCAGTCCCATCAACCTGTTGATCGCTGCGCTGGGATCGCTGATCGGCACTGTCGTCGGCCTGCTGCCCGGCCTGGGCCCGATCAACGGCGTCGCGATCCTGATGCCACTGGCGTTCGCGATGAAGCTGCCGCCCGAGACATCGCTCATCCTGCTCGCGGCGGTCTACATCGGCTGCGAGTATGGCGGGCGCATCTCCTCCATCCTGCTCAACGTGCCGGGCGATGCCGGCGCCATCATGACGGCGCTCGACGGCTATCCGATGGCTCGCAAGGGCCTGGGGGGCGTGGCGCTGTCGATCTCGGCCTGGAGCTCCTTCGTCGGCTCGCTGGTGGCCACCATCGGCATCGTGCTGTTCGCGCCGCTGCTGGCCGGCTGGGCGCTGTCCTTCGGCCCGGCCGAGTATTTCGCGCTGATGTGCTTCGCCTTTGCCTGCATCGCCGGCCTGATGGGCGACGAGCCGATGAAGGCCGGCCTGGCCGCGGTGATCGGCCTGTCGCTGTCCTGCGTGGGACTGGACTCGAACTCCGGCATCTACCGCTTCACTGGCGGTGACGTTCACCTGTCGGACGGCATCCAGTTCGTGGTCGTCGTGATCGGCGTGTTCTCGATCAGCGAGATCCTGCTGATGCTCGAGGATCACCACAGCAACGCGGGCATCATCACGCAGACCGGGCGTGCGCTGTTCAACCTGCGCGAGCTGGCCCAGACCTGGTGGGGCACGCTGCGCTCGAGCGTGGTCGGCTTCATCGTCGGCGTGCTGCCGGGTGCTGGCGCCACCATTGCAAGCGCCATGACCTATGCGATGGAGAAGCGCCTGACCGACAAGGAAGGCACCTTCGGCCAGGGCGACATTCGCGGCGTGGCTGCACCCGAGGCCGCCAACAACTCGGCGGCGACGGGTTCCTTCGTGCCGATGCTGACCCTGGGCGTGCCGGGCTCGGGCACCACGGCCGTGATGGTCGGGGCGCTGTCGCTCTACAACATCACGCCAGGGCCGGCCTTGTTCGCGCAGCAGCCGACCCTGGTCTGGGGCCTGATCGCCTCCCTGTTCCTGGCCAACGTCATCCTGCTGGTGATCAACATCCCGATGGTCGGCCTGTTCACCAAGGTGCTGCAGGTGCCCAACTGGGTGCTGGTGCCGGGCATCCTGGCCGTCAGCGCGGTCGGCGTCTATGCCGTGCACGCGACGACCTTCGACCTGGTCCTGATGGCAGTCTTCGGCGTGGCGGGCTACCTGCTGCGCAAGCAGAAGGTGCCGATGGCGCCGCTGATCCTGGGCTTCGTGCTCGGCGACATGATGGAGCAGAACCTGCGTCGTGCGCTCTCGATCACCAATGGCGAGATCGGCATCCTGGTCGAAAGCTCGGTGTCCAAGGGGCTGTGGTTTGGCGTTGCCGTGATGCTGTTGCTGCCGCCGCTGATGCGCCTGCGGACACGCAAGTGATGTCGGTGGCCAAGCGATGGCCTGCTGCATCCCGGGCGTGAGCCGGATTGCCTGGCTCATGCCCGAGCAGCTTTGCTGACCGAGCCCAGGCAGGCCAAGACGTGGCCACTACCGGTTTGCTGCTGTCGAATCAGCTGCGCCGCAACCGTGCGCTGGCCAGGCCGCAGAGCGCGATCACGGCTATGCCGAGCAGCGCCAGCGCGTCGGGCGCATGGCCGAACGCGGCCCAGCCGGCCAGGGTCGCGAAGCCGATCTGCGCATACAGATAGGGTGCGATGCGCGAGGCCGGTGTCTGCTGGAAGGCCTTGATCAGCAGGTAGTGGCCGATCGAGCCGAACAGCCCCATCAGCGCGATCGCGGCCCATTGGCGCCAGTCGGACAGCCATTGCCAGCCCAGCGGCACCACCAGCGAGGTGCAGGCCAGTCCGATCAGGCCGGTATAGAAATGTGTGACACCCGGGTCTTCGGTCCTGACCATGCGGCTGGTCAAGACCTGGAGCAGGGCGTTGACCAGCACCGACAGCAGCGGCAGCAGCATGCCGAGGTGGAAGTCGCTGCCATGCGGGCGGATCACGATCAGCGCACCGCTGAAGCCGCCGGCCACCAGCAGCCAGCCCAGCGGGCCGACGCGCTCGCGCAGCAGCAGGCTGGCCAGCAGCGTGACGGCGAGCGGGATCAGCATCATGATCGCGGTGAATTCGCCGACCGGGATGAACATCAGGCTCAGGAAGCTGAAGCCGAAGGAGCCGATCATCAGCAGCCCGCGCAGCAGTTGCGCGCGCGGGGCCTGGGTCTTGAACAGGCGGCCCCGGTACTGGGGCCACAGCAGCGCCGTCGTCATCAGGGTCTGGATCGCGAAGCGCAGCCAGATCGCCATCAGCACCGGCACCGCCAGCCGGCCCGCGTACTGCGAGCCGGTGTCGAGCAGCGCGAAGCACAGCGTCGCGAGGATGGCCAGCAGGATGCCCAGGCCGGGGCGGCGTGCCGTCTGCTTCACCGGCTCAGCCCAGACCGTGCATCACGACCCAGATCCAGGCGTTGACGCTGAAGAAGGCGGCCACGGTCGAGGCCACCAGCAAGGTGGCGGCAAAGCCACCGTGTCCCAGGCGCTGCGCCAGCGCCGAGAACAGCGCCGGCAGCGGCATGCAGGCGTAGAGGATGGCGGCCTGGTGCAGCTCGGGTGCCACCGCCGGCAGCAGGGCCAGCGCGCCCAGCACGCACAGCGGGTGCAGCAGCAGCTTGCCGCCGACCACGGCCGGCAGGTCGAGCTTGACGTCCTGCAGCCGCTGGCCGACCAGCACGCCGCCGATCATCAGCAGCGCGACGCCTGCGGCGGCCGAGCCGATGATCTGCAGGCTGCGGTCGAGCACATGGGGCAGCTTGAACTCGAGCGCCGAGCAGGCCACGCCAGCCACGATCGCCCAGATGATCGGGTTGCGCGACAGCGTGCGCAGCGACTGCAGCAGCGAGCGCTGCCAGGGCTGGCTGGCATCGCGCCCGGCCAGCAGCAGCACCACCGGGACCACCAGCAGGTTCTCGACCAGCACGCCCAGCGTCATCGCGATCGCGGCGTTCGGGCCCAGCAGCTCGCTGACGATCGGAAAGCCAACGAAGACGGTGTTGGAGGCCGACATGCCCATGCCGGTCAGCGCCGCCTGCGGCCAGGGCATGCGCCGCCAGCGCCCGTAGAGCACGCCGACCAGCAGCGCCACGGTCGAGCCGACGCCATAGGCCGCCAGATAGCGCAGGTTGAGCACCTCCTGCAGCGGGAACTGGGTGATGGCGCGGCAGACCAGCGCTGGCAGCAGGAAATCGACCAGCAGCTTGCCCAGCACCAGCATGTCCTCGCGCTTGAAGATGCCGCGCCAGACGGACAGGTAGCCGACCGCGATCAGCAGGAAGATGGGCGAGGTGATGGACAGGATGTGCAGCATGGCGGAAAAAAGCCCACCGGTGGCGGGCTGGCTGGTGAGCGCTGGCGCGAGAAACGTCAGTCAGCCGTCAGTATGACAGACGGGCCACCGAGCGCAGATGCTCGGCCGTGGTGGTCGGCAGGCCGAAGTATTCGAGGTAGGCCGGGATCTGCTCGAACAGCATGTCGGAGCCGACCTGGGTCCGGCAGCCGCGCGCGCGCGCCGCAGCCAGGAAGGCCGTCACCTCGGAGGCCATCACGACTTCGCCAACGAAGGTCTCGGGGGCGAGTCGGTTGACGTCGAGCGGCAGCGGGTCGCCGGCCTTCATGCCCATCGGCGTGGCGTTGACGACCAGGTCATGGCCAGCCGGGTCATTGGAGCCGGTGCGGACCTCGATCTGCGGGTAATGGGCCTGGATGCGCTGGCCCAGGGCCTCGGCCGAGGCCTGGTTGACGTCGAACAGCGTGATCGAGGCAATGCCGGCACCGGCCAGCGAAGCGGCGATCGCCGAGCCGACGCCGCCGCTGCCGACCACCAGCACGCGCGCGCCGCCCAGGTCCAGGCCCTTGCGCTGCACGCCGCGCACGAAGCCGGCGCCGTCGAACATGTCGCCGATCAGGCGGCCGTCCTCGGTCCGCTTGACCGCGTTGCAGGCACCGGCGACCTTGACGGTGGCCGTGACCTCGTCGAGCAGGCCCACGGTCGTGACCTTGTGCGGCATCGTGATCAGCGCGCCGCGGATATTGGTCAGCTGGAACACCGAGCGCAGGAAGGTCGGGTAATCGGGCGCCTGGCAGCCCATCGGCACCACCACCGCGTTGATGCCGGCCTGCTCGAAGTAGGGGTTGTAGATCATCGGCGACTTGAAGCTGTAAGTCGGATAGCCGATGTGGGCGATGATTTCGGTGTTGCCGTTGATCATGATCAGTGCGGGTGGGTTCAGGCCTGGGTCGCGGCCGAGTTGACGAACTTGCGCACCAGGCCGTCGATCGCGACCAGATAGCCGTCGACGCCGAAGCCGATCACGATGCCGGCGGCCGCTGGCGAGACCCAGCTGTGGTGGCGGAATTCCTCGCGCGCGTGCACGTTGGAGATATGGCATTCGATCACCGGCAGCGGATCGACGCCCTTGACCGCATCATGCAGCGCGATCGAGGTGTGGGTGAAGGCGCCCGGGTTGAAGACGATGCCGAGCGCTTCGCCGGCCTTGTAGAGGCGGCCGTATTCGTGGATCTTGTCGAGCAGGGCGCCTTCCCAGTTGCTCTGGAAGCACTCGATCTCGTAGCCGATCTTCTCGCCATGGGCCTGGCAGAAGGCTTCGACATCGGCCAGCGTGGTGTAGCCGTACTGGGCCGGTTCGCGCGTGCCGAGCAGGTTCAGGTTGGGTCCGTTGAGGATCAGGATCTTCTTCATAATGTACGAACTGGTTAGTTTGTTGGACTGAATGAAAAAAGGACGCCGGCCACCCGGCGTCCCCCCCATCCTTACTTGCGCAGCTTGGCCAGTTCGGCCTGCAGTTCCTGCACGGTTTCCTGGCCGACGTTGACGGCGTACTTGGCGGTCACCGGGCGCAGCTTGTCGCGCAGCTTGCCGAGTTCGGCTGCCGGCAGTTCAGTGACCTGCATGCCACCCTTCTTCAGGTTGGCCAGGGCGCCGGCGGTCTGGCCGCGGTTGAACTCGCGCTGGTACTTGGCCGATTCCTTGGCGGCGTCGGATACGATCTTCTTCTCGTTGGCGTCGAGCTTGTCCCAGAACTTCTTGCTGATCAGCACCGATTGCGGGTTGTACTGGTGGTTGCTCAGCACCAGGTGCTTTTGCACTTCGTAGAACTTGTTGGCGTTGATGACCGAGATCGGGTTTTCCTGGGCATCGATCGCGCCTTGCTCGAGCGCACCGTAGACCTCGGGGAAGGGCAGCGGGGTCGGGTTGGCGCCCAGGGCCTTGACCCAGTCGACGTTGATCGGGTTCGGGATCACGCGCAGCTTGAGGCCGGCCAGGTCTTCGACCTTGTTGATCGGGCGCTTGCCGTTGCTGATCTGGCGGAAACCCAGCTCGTAGTAGGCCAGGCCGACCAGGCCCTTGGCGTCGAGCTTGGCGTGCATCTTCTGGCCGAAGGCGCCGTCCATGATGGCGTCGGCTTCCTTCTCGTTGCCGAACATGAAGGGGAAGTCCCAGATCGCGAATTCCTTGATCTGGTTGGCCAGGATGCCGGAGTTCATCGTGACCATCTCGAGCGTGCCGCCCTGCAGCGCCGAGACGTTGGCCTGGTCGCTGCCCAGGGTGCCGCCCGGGAACAGGTTGACCTTGAGCTTGCCGCCGGACTTGGCCTCGACGACTTCCTTGAATTTCTCCATGCCGGCCACCAGCGGGTGACCCTTGGGGTTCTGGGTCGCGAACTTGATGGTCTTGCTGTCTTGCGCAGCGGCCAGGCCGCAAGCGGCCAGGGTGACGCTGGCGAGGACGGTCTTGATGAACAGGCGTTTCATGTGGAGTCTCCAGTCTACAGATGGATGGTCGTACGCTTGATTATTGCGCCTGGCACGGCGTACCCGTGCATGCCAGGCGCTGGTAACCTGGTTTAGCCGTAGAACCAGCGTGCCGGGACCATGACGAGCTCGGGGAAGATCACCATCAGGAACAGCAGCGCGAACTGCGCGATCATGAACGGCCAGACGCCCTTGGTCACCTGGTCCATGCTGATCTTGCCGACACCCGCCACCGTGCTCAGCACCGTGCCCACCGGCGGCGTGATCAGACCGATCGCGTTGTTGATCATGAACAGCACGCCGAAGTAGACCGGGTCGATGCCCGCGGCCTTGACGATCGGCATCAGCACCGGGGTCAGGATCAGGATGGTCGGCGTCATGTCCATCGCGGTGCCGACCAGGATCACGACCCCCATGATCGCGAACATCAGCAGCGTCTGGTTGTCCAGCAGCGGCTCGAGCAGTGCGACCAGGTCAGCCGGCAGGTTGGCCACCGTGATCATCCATGCCGAGACCATTGCCGCTGCCACCAGGAACATGATGACCGAGGTGGTCTTGGCTGCCGCCAGGAACAGGCCGTAGAGCTGGTTGAGCTTGAGCTCCTTGTAGACCAGGGTCGAGATCAGCAGCGCGTAGACCGCGGCCACCACGGCCGCCTCGGTCGGCGTGAAGACGCCGAATTTCAGGCCCACCACCACGATCACCGGCAGCACCAGCGCGAAGGTGGCGTTCTTGAAGGCGGCCAGCACCTCGGCCTTGCTCGCACGCGGCGCAGCCTTGATCTTCTCCTTGCGCACCAGCAGCCACCAGGTGAACCAGAGGGCGGCGCCCAGCATCACGCCCGGCGCGATGCCGGCCATGAACAGCTTGGAGACCGAGACGTTGGCCGCGACGCCGAACACCACGAAGCCGATCGAGGGCGGGATGATGGGCGCGATGATGCTCGAAGCCGACAGCAGGCCGGCCGAGCGCGCCGGGTCGTAGCCCGCGCGGTTCATCATCGGCAGCAGCAGCGCCGCCAGCGCTGCCGCGTCAGCCACCGCCGAGCCCGACAGCGCGGCCATGATGATGGCGGCCATGATGCCGACATAGCCCAGGCCGCCCTTGACATGGCCGACCAGCGTCATCGCGAAGTTCACGATCCGCTTGGACAGGCCGCCGGCGTTCATGATCTCGCCCGCCAGCATGAAGAAGGGCACCGCCAGCAGCGGGAAGCTGTTGCTGCCCTCGATCACGTTCTGCGCCAGGATCTGCGCATCGAACATGTCCAGATGCCACATCAGCGCCGCGCCCGACAGCAGCAGCGAGAACGCGATCGGCACGCCCAGCATCATCGCGCCGATCAGCGCGCCCAGAAAGATGGTTATCGTCATTGAATTCTCCTAGGGGTTCAGCCAGCGGCTTCAGGGGTGCGGGTCGCCGTGCGGCATGTCGTCGGACTCGCGCACGCCGATCAACTCGCCTTCGCTCAGGCGGCCGGCCAGCAGCTTGAACAGGTCGTGGCTCAGGATCAGGCCGGCGAGCACCGAGAACACCAGGCCACTGCTGTAGAACCAGGCCATCGAGACTTCCATCACCGGGCTGGTGGTCTCGTAGTTGATGACGACCTGATCCCAGCTGCCACGGAAGATCAGCCAGGCGCAGAACAGCATCAGCACATGCGCGACCAGGAAGCAGGCCTTCTTGCCTGCGACCGGCAGCTTGGCGATCAGCGTGTCGGTGCCCAGGTGGCCCTTGTCGTGCAGGCCGACGAAGGCGCCCAGGAAGGTCATCCAGACGAACAGCCAGCGCGAGAGTTCCTCCGACACCGTCAGCCCGGAGTTGAACGCGTAGCGCAGCACCACGTTGGTGAACACCAGCACCACCATCAGCGCCAGCGACACCACCATCAGCAGCGACAGCAGCCGCGAGATCTGGTCTATCAGTTTTTGAAGCATGGGGAATTTCTCCTTGAGTCCGCGGATTGTACGAACCAGTTAGTTTTTTACTGCTGGGGAAAACCCTAGTGCTGCTGATCTGGATCGGCGCGTTTCACTGCCGCAGGTAGCGCCAGACCATGTCGATCACGCTGTCGCGCCGCTGCGCGAGATAGCCGGGCTCCTGGGTGTCTTGCTTGAAGATCAGGCCGAAGGTGTGCCGGTTCGAGACGTTGAAGAAGGACAGCGCCGAGATCGAGGCGTGGATGTCGAGCAGGTCGAGCCCCGGACGGAACACGCCAGCGGCCACGCCGCGCTGGTAGAGGTCGCGGATCGCGTCGATCGCCGGTACGTTGAGATCCTGGATGTACTGGCTCTGGCGCATGAACTGGCCGCGGTGGATGTTTTCCGACATCACGATCCGGACATAGCTTTCGTTGCGCAGATGGCGGTCGAAGGTGAAGCCGACCAGGCGCTTGAGCGCGGCCTCGGGCGCCAGATCCTCCAGGTGCAGGTCGGTTTCCTCCTGGCGGATCTTGCGGTAGGACTCCTCGAGCACGGCGAGGTAGAGCCCTTCCTTGCTGCCGAAGTAGTAATAGATCATGCGCTTGCTGGTCTGGGTCGCGGCCGCGATCTCGTCGATGCGCGCGCCAGACAGCCCCTTCTCGCCGAACTCCTGCTCGGCGACCGCCAGGATGTTGCTCCGGGTCCGCTCGGGGTCGTTGGTGCGGGTCGCTTCCCGCCCCGTGGCCCGTTCAACCCGCTCCGTGCTCGGCAATGAATGTACTGGTTCGTTCATTCGGGCGAGTATAGGAGCCGGGTCCGGCCCTGACCATGCTCGCAAACCCTCAGTCGGAGCCGGCTGTCGACTGGTGCTGCCGGTGCAACTGGGCCAGCGCCTGGGCCCGGAAGGCGCTCGGGCTCAAGCCCGTGTGCTTGCGGAAGAAGCGGCTGAAATAGGCGTCGTCGCCGTAGCCGAGTTCGGCCGCCAGCTGCTTGATCGGCATATGGGTGTAGACCAGCTCGCGCTGGGCCTCGTGCAGCACCCGGGCGTTGATCACGTCGAGCCCCGACATGTCGAGCGCCTCGCGGCACAGGCGCGACAGCTGTCCCGGCGTCATGCCGAGCTGGTTGGCATAGGCCTGCAGCGATTTCTGCTGGCGGTAATGCCGGTCGACCAGCGAGCGGAATTTCTCGATCTGGCGCGCCTGGCGCGAGATCGGCTGGTGCGGGGCGCTGCCGCTGGCTTCCAGCACGCCGACGATGCGGTGCACCTGCACCATCAATGCCAGCAGCAGCGAGGTGCTGACCGCCACATGGCCCGGGGCATGGGCACGTGACTCCTGCTCCAGCGTCTGGAACAGCGGCACCAGTTGGTCCACATAGCGCATTTCGTCCTGCCAGCTGATCAGGCGTGGCTTGCGTATCGTCGGCAGCAGCTCGGGCATCGCCACCGCGGCCACCGATTCGAGCGTTTTCTGCGAGGCCGTGACCACCGGACCGTTGACATCATGGCTGAAGCGAAAGCCATGCACATGGCCGCAAGGCACCACCATCAGGCAGGGTGCCTGGGCCTGCCAGTGCGTGTCGTCGAGCAGAAAATCGACCTGGCCCGAGCTCAGGTAGAGCAGCTGCAGGAAGGTCTCGTGGCGGTGCGGCTGGATGACCCAGTTATAGGGTTGCGAGCGTTGCGGAATCCACTCGAAATTGAACGAATCCGACCATTCGGGCGAGGCTTGATCGCCGTAGAGGTCGTAGTTCGGAATCACCCTGGAATAGGCCATCGAATGCTTTCATGGAGACTTACTGGAAGAATAGCTCCACCAGCCCCAAGGTCAGCGCCGGGAACAGCAGCAGCATGACCACGCGCAGCACATCCCAGGCCAGGAAGGGGAACACGCCCTTGTAGGTCTCGCTCATCGGGGTGTCGCCCGCCAGGTTGTTGACCACGTAGACGTTGAGCCCGACCGGCGGCGCGATCAGGCCGATGCCCACGGTCATCAGCACCAGGATGCCGAACCAGATCGCCTTCATCTCGGGCGCCAGTCCCCACAGGTCCAGGCCCATGATGGCCGGGAAGATCACCGGGATGGTCAGCAGCAGCATCGACATCTCGTCC